>OKWD01000082.1_pt1 | contig 16381 bp, 20 predicted proteins | sample 1607011 | NCBI WGS metagenome assembly OKWD01 (sample SAMN04414077, study PRJEB24778) | human gut metagenome | material: faecal | host: Homo sapiens | reverse complement strand
GACAAAATGTCCAAAGTGCCAGGATCGTATCAAAGCTTTAGGTATTAAGGCTGACAAGAACCACACGGCAGAGGAAAAATTACAGAGCTTCATTATCAATCATGCGGAAAAATTCTTGAATGACCACGGACGTCAGATTATTGGCTGGGATGAAATTCTGGAAGGTGGGTTGGCTCCTAATGCTACTGTCATGTCATGGCGTGGCACGGAAGGGGGAATGAAAGCGGTTGATTCCGGCCACATGGCTATTATGAGTCCGGGTGAGTTCTGCTATTTTGATTCTTATCAGGATGCTCCTGATTCCCAGCCGGAAGCAATAGGAGGCTATCTGCCTTTGTCCAAAGTTTATTCATTTAATCCTGTACCCGATACTTTGAGTGCGGATAAAGTCCAGTTGGTGTATGGAGTACAAGCTAATTTATTCACAGAATATATTCCGACTCCGGAACATGCGGAAATGATGATTTATCCTCGTATTCTTGCCTTGGCGGAAGTTGCTTGGAGTGCCCCTTCTGTGAAGAACTATGATGATTTTCATGTTCGTGCATTGAAGAGGTAGAGGCATTGAAAGCTGAAGGATACCATCCTTTTGATTTGAAAAATGAGATAGGAAATCGTCCGGGAGCGGATCAGCCCGTACAACATTTGGCAGTAGGTAAGAAAGTGGCTTACGGACCGGATGCCGCTTATTATCCCGGCTATTCGGCCGGTGGTGACAGTGCCTTGGTAGATGGTGTGATCGGAGGCTGGACTTATGGTGACAGGCGTTGGCAAGGTTTTATAGACAAGAAAAGAATGGATGTGACCATTGATATGGAAAAAGAAACAGAAATTCATTCTGTTGGAGCAGACTTTATGCAGGTGTGTGGACCTGAAGTCTTTATGCCTTCAGAAGTGATCATTTCCGTTTCCAATGATGGTAAGGAGTTTACGGAACTGAAGCGCATGGAGCACAAAGTAGTGAAGGATGACAAAGTGACTTTCATCAACTTTGGTTGGGAAGGAAATGCCAAAGCACGTTACATACGTTATCAGGCATCTTCGGGTGAATTCGGAGGTTTCTTGTTTACAGATGAAATTGTAGTGAAATAATAGAACCTATATAAACAACAAATAGCATGAAGAAACAAATTTTGTTATCGGCTGTTCTGATTTGTATCTCAGTTTTTTCTGCGGCAGCACAGAAAGAGCCGGTAGATTATGTAAACCCTTTTGTGGGTACTACTAATTACGGTACGACAAACCCCGGAGCATTAACCCCCCATGGAATGATGTCGGTGACTCCTTTCAATGTGATGGGGGTTCCCGAAGGGGATAAGGATAAAGACAAGCAATGGTGGTCCACTCCATACGAATTCAATAATAAATATCTTACCGGCTTTGCGCACGTTAATCTTAGCGGGGTAGGTTGTCCGGAATTGGGATCATTGTTATTAATGCCTACCACCGGCAAACTGGATGTGGATTATCATAATTATGGAAGTTTCTATCAAGGTGAAACTGCAAATCCGGGTTATTATACCAATATACTGGATAAATACAATGTGAAATGTGAACTGACTGCCACTCCACGTACCAGTATGGCACGCTTTACTTTTCCTGCCGGACAAAGCAATATCTTGTTGAATCTGGGAGAGGGATTGACCAATGAGAGTGGTGCTACCGTTCGTTTTGTAAACGACCGTGAGATTGAAGGTACCAAGTTGTTGGGAACTTTCTGTTACAATCCTCAGGCAGTATTTCCCATCTATTTTGTAATGCGTATCAACAAAGTACCGGCAAAACGCGGTTATTGGAAAATGATGCGTCCGATGGGTGTGGAGGCGCAATGGGATGATACGGCCGGTAAATACAAACTCTATACTGCTTATACAAAAGAAATAAGCGGAGATGATATAGGAGTGTGGTTTACTTACGATACCACGGCGGAAGAAGTGATTGAAGTCAGTATGGGCGTGTCTTTTGTCAGCATAGAGAATGCCCGTTTGAATCTGGAAAAAGAACAGCCTTTCGGTACAACATTCGACAAACTGCGTGCGGAAGCCCGTAAGAAATGGAACGATGATCTTTCCCGTATCAAAGTGGAAGGTGGAACGGAAGAGCAAAAAGGAGTATTCTATACCGCTATGTATCACACGATGGTTCATCCGAATATTTTGCAGGATGTAAGCGGACAATATCCACAAATGGAGGGAGATAAGATTTTGACCACCAACCGTAACCGTTACACGGTATTCTCATTGTGGGATACTTATCGTAACTATCACCAGTTGATGACTTTGGTATATCCGGAGCGTCAGATGGATATGATTCACACCATGATGGGCATATACAAGGAACACGGATGGTTCCCGAAATGGGAATTGTATGGTCGTGAAACATTGACGATGGAAGGTGACCCTTCTATTCCTGTTCTGGTAGACAGTTGGATGAAGGGATTGCAAGACTTTGACATTGACGAAGCTTATAAGGGAATGTATAAGTCGGCCACTACTCCGGGCAAGGATAATCTGATGCGTCCGGATAATGACGATTATATGTCCAAAGGGTATGTGCCGATGGAAAGTCAGTATGATAATTCGGTTTCTCATGCTTTGGAATACTATGTTGCCGACTATGCACTTTCTACCTTGGCGGAGGTTTTAGGTAAGAAAGAAGATGCGAAATTGTTCCGCAAACGTTCTATGGGCTATAAAAATTATTATAGCAAGGATTTCGGAACCTTGCGTCCGATAACTAAAGAAGGCAAATTCTATGAACCGTTTGATCCGAAAGAAGGAGCTAATTTTGCACCTAGTCCCGGTTTCCATGAAGGTAATGCATGGAATTACACTTTCTTTGTGCCTCATGATATCAATGGTTGGTAAAGTTGATGGGGGGCGACAAGAAATTTGTTGATAAATTGCAAAGCGTGTTTGATGAAGGAAATTATGATCCGGCCAATGAACCCGATATAGCCTATCCTTACCTGTTCAGTCGTTTCAAAGGTGAAGAATGGCGTACACAGAAATTGGTGAAGGAATTGCTGGCTAAGTATTTCACAACTAAGCCGGATGGAATTCCCGGCAATGATGATACGGGTACGATGTCTGCATGGGCTATATTCAGTATGATGGGATTCTATCCGGATTGTCCGGGTGTGCCCGAATATACATTGACCACTCCTACTTTTGATAAAGTGACCGTTCAGCTTGATCCTAAATATTGGGGCAAGAAAGAATTGGTTATCAAGAAAGAAGGACAAGGGGATTATATAAAGGAAATCAGACTGGGCAATAAGAAAATTAATAAATATTTGATTTCGCATGATGATTTGATCAAGGCAGGTGAAATTACTTTTATAGTAACAGAAAATCCTAATAAGAAATAACTATGAATACGAAACGATTTTTGTGTGCTGCGTTAGGAGCTGTTTGTTATTTTGCTTTTTTGCAAGCGCAGGTACGTACAGAGCAGACTTTCGAAAAAGGGTGGAAATTTACGCGTGAAGATAATGCGGAATTTGCCAATCCCGGTTATAATGACAGTAAATGGCAGAACGTCACCGTTCCTCATGATTGGGCGATTTATGGTCCGTTCAGTATCAATAACGACAAGCAGGAAATGGCTATTACTCAAGATGGACAGACCGAGGCGATGGAACATGCCGGACGTACCGGAGGTCTTCCGTTTGTAGGAACCGGATGGTATCGCCTGAACTTTGATGCTCCCGGTTTTGAGAAAGGCAAGAAAGCGACTTTGATATTTGATGGAGCAATGAGCCATGCCCGTGTTTATGTGAACGGGCAGGAGGCCGGTTATTGGCCCTACGGTTATAATTCTTTTTATGTGGATGCGACCCCTTATCTGAAACCGGGTGAGAGGAACGAACTGGCAGTCCGTTTGGAAAACGAGCCTGAATCATCACGTTGGTATCCGGGGGCCGGATTGTACCGCAATGTTCATCTGGTAATCAATGAAGATACGCATATTCCTGCTTGGGGGACGTATGTTACCACTCCTGTGGTGACAGACAAATATGCAAAAGTGTCTTTGAAAACTTCTTTGGTTAGCCCTGAAGGAGCTAATAAGGATAATTACCGTATTGTGACGCAGATCAAGGATAAAAACGGCAAAGTGGTTGCTACCGGGGAAAACAAGTTGAGTGTTTTGATAATGCTTTGTTTGAACAGGAGTTTGCAGTGGCTAATCCTGAGTTGTGGAGTCCTGATAATCCGGTTCTTTATACAGCTGAATCCAAAGTATATGAAGGGAATACCTTGAAAGACGAATATACCACCCGCTTTGGTATCCGTACTTTGGAGATTGTCCCCGGCAAGGGCTTTTTCCTGAATGGAAAGCTGACCAAATTCAAAGGGGTATGTAACCATCATGACTTGGGTCCGTTAGGCGGTGCTGTAAATGATGCCGCTATACGTCGTCAGATTCGTATTCTGAAAGATATGGGTTGTAATGCCATCCGTACTTCTCATAATATGCCGGCACCCGAATTGGTGGAGGCTTGTGATGAAATGGGTATGATGCTGATGGTGGAGTCTTTCGACGAGTGGAAATCGGCAAAGATGGCCAACGGTTATCATAAAATATTTGATGAATGGGTGGAGAAGGATCTGACTAATCTGATCCGTCATTACCGTAACAATCCGAGTATTGTTATGTGGTGCATCGGTAACGAAGTACCCGACCAGTGGAATGGCAATAACGGACCAAAGCTTTCGCGTATGTTACAGGATATCTGTCATCGTGAAGATCCTACCCGTCCTGTAACACAAGGTATGGATGCGCCTGATGCTGTAGTAAATAATAATATGGCTGCTGTGATGGATGTGGCCGGTTTCAATTACCGCCCTCATAAATATCCAGAAAACTATAAGAAATTGCCTCAGCAGATTATTCTAGGTAGTGAAACAGCTTCTACAGTAAGTTCGCGTGGCGTCTATAAATTCCCTGTTGTCCGTCAGGCTATGAAGAAATATGACGATCATCAGTCTTCTTCTTACGATGTGGAACATTGTGGTTGGTCCAATTTGCCGGAGGATGACTGGATTTGGCATGAGGATAACGCATGGGGTATCGGAGAATTTGTATGGACGGGCTTCGATTATTTGGGCGAACCGACTCCTTATTATACTGATTGGCCCAGCCATTCTTCTTTGTTCGGTATCATCGACCTGGCCGGATTGCCCAAAGACCGTTACTATCTGTACCGCAGTCATTGGAACAAGATGAAAGAAACGCTGCAATATCCTTCCTCATTGGACATGGCCGGGACGTGAAGGAGAAGTGACTCCTATCTTTGTTTATACAAATTATCCGTCGGCAGAAGTGTTTATCAATGGCAAGAGTCAGGGTAAGCGTACCAAAGATTTGACTGTAACGGCTGAAAATAGTGCGGATTCTGCTTCCATAGCAGATTTCAAACGCCAGAAACGCTACCGTTTGATGTGGATGGATACAAAGTATGAGCCGGGAACCGTAAAAGTGGTTGCCTATAATGATAAGGGGGAAGCTGTGGCCGAAAAGGAAATCCATACGGCAGGCAAGCCCGACCATATAGAACTGGTTGCAGATCGCAATGAAATAAAGGCTGATGGCAAGGATTTGTCATTTGTCACAGTAAGAGTGGTGGATAAAGAGGGTAATCTTTGTCCCGATGCGCAGCATCTCATCAAGTATTCTGTAAAAGGTGCGGGAACCTATCGTGCCGGTGCAAACGGAGATCCCACTTCATTGGAACTTTTCCATGTTCCGCAGATGAAAGTGTTTAACGGAATGATGACTGCTGTTGTGCAAAGTACTGATAAACCGGGAGAAATCATATTGACCGCAACAGGTAAAGGACTTAAATCAGGTAGGCTAGTTTTAATGAGTAAGTAAAAAGATTTGTTTCAATTTCCACTATCTGTGCCCCGCTTGATTTTATTAAGCGGGGCTTATTTATTAAAAAAGTTGGAAAATAATTGGGGAAATCTGTTTTAGAAAGTGAAAAAGTTGCTATTTTTGTTGGCAAATTTAATATGCCAATTAAAAATTCTAACTTATCATAGTATCATGTTGACCCAAATCATTAACGCAAAGATTCTTACCCCACAGGGCTGGTTGAAGGACGGATCTGTCCTTATGCGCGACAATAAGATTTTAGAAGTTACCAATTGTGATTTAGCTGTTATCGGAGCCGAGCTGATTGACGCTAAAGGTATGTATGTTGTTCCCGGTGGTGTGGAAATCCATTGTCATGGTGGTGGTGGCGGTGATTTATGGAAGTACGGAAGAGGCTTTCCGTACAGCCATTAATGCTCACATGAAACATGGTACTACCAGTTATTTTTCCAACATTGTCTTCTTCTACCGTACCGATGATTGAGGCGGCTGCCGAAACTTGTACCAAGTTGATGGCGGAACCGGACAGTCCGGTACTTGGTCTTCATCTTGAAGGGCATTACCTTAATATGAAGATGGCAGGCGGTCAGATGCCTGAAAACATAAAAGACCCGGATCGAAGGAATATATTCCTATTGTAGAGAAGTGGGGCTGTATCAAGCGTTGGGATGCTGCACCCGAATTGCCGGGTGCCATGCAGTTTGGTAAGTATATCACAGGAAAAGGCATCTTGCTTCTGTGGCACATACACAGGCCGAATATGAAGATATCCGTGCAGCCTGGGAGTCCGGTTATTCTCATGCTACACATTTCTATAATGCGATGCCGGGCTTCCATAAGCGTCGTGAGTATAAATATGAAGGTACAGTAGAAAGTATCTATCTGATAGACGATATGACAGTGGAAGTGGTAGCCGATGGTATTCATGTTCCTCCTACTATCTTGCGCCTGATATATAAGATTAAGGGTGTGGAACGTGCTTGTGTTATTACCGATGCTTTGGCATGTGCCGCCAGTGAAAGCAATGTAGCTTTCGATCCTCGTGTCATTATCGAGATGGTGTGTGCAAACTGGCCGACCGTTCTGCTTTGGCAGGCAGTGTGGCTACCATGGACCGTTTGATCCGTACCTTGGTGCAAAAGGCAGAAATCCCATTGGAAGATGCTGTCCGTATGGCTTCGGAAACTCCGTCCAGGATTATGGGAGTATATGACCGCAAGGGCTCACTTCAGAAAGGCAAAGATGCCGATATCTTGATTCTTGACCAGGACTTGAATATCCGTGCCGTATGGGCAATGGGCAAGCTGGTCGAAGGAACTTGTACTTTGTAAGAACCGGCTGAATAAGAACGGAAACAGGACTTTATAAAATCTCCTTTCACACCAAACGGATTATAATTCTATTGATTTACAATTTGTTATGGTGAAAGGAGATTTTCTTTAATTATAAAAACAATGCATTATGAACAAATATTTCTTTAGGTTTTCATTCTATTTTTTCATGGTAGTTCAGTGGTAAAACCACTGTTATATTTGTTTCATCATGATAGATGAATCAGCTTTTAGTATTGCATAATATATCCTCTTCTATCTCTTCTGTTGTTTCTTCATGGTATTCTTTGTAAATACCCCCTTCGTTCAGATAGTGGATAATATCACATATTTCCCTTAGCGAGGCAATGAGATGTGAGGAAATTATCACCGTCTTTTCTTTTGCTTTCAGTTGCCGGATGAGTCTTTTCATCAGGATACATCCCTTCAAGTCCACCCCATTGAACGGCTCGTCAAGAATAAATACGTCATTGTCTTGCAACAATAATGCCATAAATCCCAGTTTCTTTTTCATTCCGGTAGAATATTCGGCAGCATACCTGTCAAGGGGCAGTTGGAAAATTTCATTTAAATGTTGAATGGTGGGTGTATTGACCGGCAGACCTTTGGCCTTCATACAGAATTCCAAGTGTTCAAGACCCGTGATTTGGGAATAAAAGAAGTTGGATGCAGACAGATAACCTGTTTTTAAAGTTTTGCTTTTGGTTATGCTTCCGGTATAATCATAGATTCCCATTATACAATTGAATAAAGTAGTCTTTCCGGCTCCATTCTCGCCCACCAAGCCATATATTTTTCCAGGGTGATACTCCAAATGAATGCCGTTTAATACTTTGACCTTACCGAAACTTTTATGTAAATCATTCACTTCTATCATAATAATCTTTTTAAGCGTTTGTGCGCATGGCAGGTCAGCAATGCTGTAAGTGCTATGCCGGGTATTAAAATAATTGGAACAAAAAGAGAGCCTAAATAAAAAGGCATTAATATACTTAATTGCACAATAAACAGCAATAGGGGGGATGGGATGATATGGCGCAACATACCGATACCAATGGCATAAATTAAGGTGGCAGTATAATAAGATAAGAAAAAGAGGATTTCATCTTGGTCATAGGTAGACGCTATAAGCGTTAAGCTGAAAGGAATGGAGGTGATGAAAACATTCCATGCTATGCTTTTTAGTTGGAAAAGGCATAAAGTCTTGAAATTTTTGAAATGAAGAAGATATCTGTTGTCCATTGTTTGCAGATAGCCTGATGCCTGTACCAATCCCCATAGTATGAGACATACTTTGTTTATTTTTATATTTCCGTGTACGGTTCCTGCGGTTGCAAAAAGAAAGAGTAGGATATAGACCCAGAAAGATTGGCGGAACATTCGTATATATTCATAACTTCCTTTGTAAAGAAAAGGAAGACGGACAGGTTTGTGTTCCAGTTTTATTTTTTCAGGCAAGGTAATAAGGCGGCGAACAGCCATAAGCCGATAGCGTCGGTAAATTGTCCTTTTATTATTTCTATTCCGGCAAAAGGTAATGCGATCAAGGTGTATTCTTTTATCAGGAACACAGAAAGATGAGGTGTTAAAGTGCGTAAAAACTCTTTGTCTTTCCGGACATTATGATAACCGGCTAATAAGAGAACGCATACCACAGGAATAGCGAAACGGTTTTCTGCCAAGAACAATATCATGATGGCAGCCACCGTTAAGATGGTAAGGAAGACTATTCTGAAGATACCCAATTCTATAACTATTCTTCCAAAATTTTTCAGACGAAGCAGCAGATACAGTTGAAACATAAAGTGCTTTTTATTCTGATTGAGGGTACAAAGGAATAAAATATCCGGATAAGTACCCTCACTGTAGAGTGAAAATTTATTCTTTATGCTTCTTTTTCAGTTCCATCAATTCTTTATTGACGTGTGTCAATTCTTTAATTCTGTCCGATACATGATGGAAGAGGAAGTAGTCTGTCAGTACACCTGCTAAGATTAAACCAAACATTGTTATCATGAGCCACCACAGGTGGCGGTAGGTGTAAAGGAATATGCATATAAAAGGAGTTACCAGCAAATATCCGATGATATAACTCCAATTGATAAGCATTTTATATCGGAGTATATTCTTTATTTGCATTTCAAGGTTTGTTTCTTTTTTTATTTTAGTCAATAAAATAACTCCTGCAAAGTTGACTGTAAGAGCATATAGCAGAAGTCCGAATATTGCCGGCCAAAACACTAATTTACCGTTCAAATGAATAAAATCAACGAACATTAGAATCGTTACTCCTAACATAAATATAGAAGCTATTTTGTCCATCCTCAGCATTCTTTGCAGGCAACTTTCTTTTTGCCGTGACAACATCTCTATAATCTGTTGCTGATGAACCAGTTCATTCTGGCTGACCCGTTCATTCAACTCTTTCCATGCTTTTTGCAATTTCTTCAAGTTCCATATAATTGTATGATTACAAGTTCGACATATTTTTTAATTTCTCTTTTATACGGTGCAGTTTTATCGCGACATTATTGCGGTTCGTTCCGGTGATTTCGGCTATTTCATCGTATGATTTCTCGTCCAGCCAGAGCAGGATAAACATACGGTCCACCTTGTTCAGTCGTTTGATGAGTGAATACATTTCTTTCAGCAGTTCGTTGTGTTCACAATCTTCCAGAATATCTACCTGCTGTTCCAAAGGTACATAGTCATACTTCTTTTTCTTTCGGAAGTCCGAGATACACGTGTTCAGGGATATGCGGTAAACCCATGTGACAAACGAACTTTCCCCCCGGAAGTTTTTTGTATGACTTCCATATATTGAATACAGACTCTTGAAAAAGGTCGTTCACATCGTCCTTGTTGTCTGCATACATGAAGCATACCTTGTAAATGATGTGCTTGTATTGCACTAGCTTGTCGGCAAATTCCTGTTCTATACTCATCAGCTTTCAAAGGTGTTTTTATTAGGTTAGTCGGTGAAAAGAAGAGAAAGTTACACCTTTGTGCTAAAAAGTCTTTGTATTGAAAGTAGGTATTACAGGTCTGTTCTTTCAAATGCAATGATTTGTAATTTTCTTGATGTAGCAGGCTGGATTACTTTTTGCGGACGTTAAAGCATTTGTCGAAAAAGTCTTTTTTATTTTTCCCGTAAAAACTACTGTCCAGTCCTTCCCATGTCTTGGGAAATATCTTTTTAGTGAGTTCCACCTCTTCTTCAAGAATCGCAATATTATCAGTCATCAATGCCATGTTCAGTGCGCGGTTGATGCGGGAACCGGCATACCTGAGGCTGTCTGTAGCATATTCTTTTATGAGGATGGCATAGGCGGAATCGGCAGACCGATAATTTTTTTGGGCGGTAAGGCTGTCTCCGAAATAATCTTCAAACATCGCTTTCATTGACCATAAGTCGGCATTGAGGGTGGATTGTTTTTCAGCTTGCCGGAGTACAGACAGAATCTCATGGTACTTTTTGCAGGCTGATAAATAACTGATTCTTCCCACATATACTTTTATATTGGTAGGGTCAATGGCTAATGCACTGTCAAGTTTGGCCCATATTTCCTTGTCGTTTATAGATATATGTTCACTGTCATTAAAGAAGAAAGTGCTGTCCAAAGAAGGAGACCATAGGCTTCCCGCTTCTGCTACCAGACGGTTGGCTTCTTGGGTGTGGAGGTTTTCTTCTGTAGTTACGGGGTTGGAATGGTGTTTGCATGAAGCTGTAAGAGTTAATAATAAGCCAAGTAAAATGGTGGTTTTCATCAGTCTGTGTATTATGGGTATTAGTTTGTTGCCAACACAAAAATAGGATAAAAAAATGATATTCTTTCTTTTGCATCAAATATATTTCCTTTGATGTTTGGTTATAAACCGTTCTGTCTGTCCGCAGAATACAATGAAACCGTTGTTCTCCGCAGATACCCAATCTTTTTATCAGGGTATCTCCCTGTATATCGCGTATCCTTTTGTTTATTCATTTAGTTTTTTAAGAATGGGTCGACTACCTGATTATTTTTCTCCTTAATCCATCTTTTCCTTTATATTAAGCCTTTTTCCCCTAAAGATTAAGTATCTTTGTCCAGATGTGTTCTATCTCCATAGGTTGCGGAGTTGACTCCATAACCTTTGGAGATAACTCCATAGCCTTTTGGAGTCAAGTCCAAAGCTTATGGAGATAGAATACAAAGGAAGAGAACCCTTAACCATAGAGCAGAAAGGGCTTGCGGATACAGATCAAATCTTTTAATGATGGATATAAAATATGATTTCAAGGCCAACCCTTTCAAGGAAAAGGACGGCAAACCGGTGCTTTATCCGGCGGTAGTGGTGAAGGAAACGATTACTACCGATCACATAGTGAAGGAGTTGTCCAAGCATAGCGCATATTCGGCGGGCTGTGTGGTGGGAGTGCTACAGGAGGTGGCCGATATGGTTTGTATCCCATTTGCGGCAAGGAAAAAATGTGCGGTTGGACGGCCTGGGTACGTTTTCTCTTGCCTTGTCCTCGCGTGAGGTGACAGACCGGAAGGAGATACGTGGCGGCATCTGTGAGGATAAGAAGGTGACTTCCGTCCGGTGCCGAACTGGTGAAGCGGGTGCGGCAGGAAACAGACATCCTCCGTGCCGAGTTCGGCTTCTTGCCTACGGTGAAAAAGCGTAGCAAGGAGGAGCGTTGGACGTTGCTGGAGGCTTATCTGAAAGAACACGGTTCCATTACACGTCTGGCTATTCGGATGGCTGGGGGGGCGCGCACTACGGCGGCCTACGAGCTGAGGTTGGTATGAGGAGAAGAGATTGGACAAAGAAGGAAAGCATTCTCATGCGGTGTATGTGCTGCGCAAGCAGGAAGGTATAGCCGAAGTATAGCCCCTTTTTTATCCGTTTGGGAATAAAAAGAGAGGGAAAGTGGTGGCAGCACTTTTTACCCACTAAAAAATGTGCTGCCACCACCCGTTGAAACACCTTGTTCATGGTGGTTTCAGTAGAGTGGGTGGTAGCAGTGGCAGCAACATTTATAAAACTCCGGAGAAGGAGGGATTGCTTGTATTTGTACTCAATCTGAACTCGGAACAAGAGACTTACAGCTTGTCATGCAAGGTCCCCGCCGCTTTCAGATAGGCACGTAGTTCAGATAAAGTTGGAAACGGGCGTCAACTTTCGTTTCGTAAGCCTGTTGCCATAACGCTTGGGCTTCCAAATGGTCGGAGAGTGTTTCCAGACCTACTTCGTACTGGCTTTTGCTGACACGCCTGTTCTCTTCCGCCTGTTGCAGGGAACGGTCGGCAAGTTCGCTTTCCAGCTTTGCTTCGTCCAGATTGTTGGCGGCTTGGGTCAGTTCCAGTAACATTTGTTCGTTCAGGTTTTGCTGTTGAAGGCGGGTTGTTCCAGTTTGGCTTTGGCTGCACGTACTTTGTTGCTGCGTTCTCCGAAATGGAACAAGGGGATGCTTACATTCAGAAGGACAGAGAAACTGGCATCGTCCAGGAAATTCTTGTTGTTCAGTTCCAAACCATGTACATAGTCGTATGAGCCTTTGATCCCTACTTTGGGAAGCAGTTCACTGCGGTTCAGTTTCACCTGCTGGCGGGCTATCGCCACTTGTTTGTCCAGTATTCCGTATTCCGGACGGCGGGTGATATCCAGTACCTGTACTTCCAGGTCTTTCTCTATCTCCGGGAAATCTCCGGAAACATGAACTTGTGTGGTCAGTGGTTTCCCTATCAGGTGGCAGAGGTTCATGGTAGCCAGGCGGAGAGCATTCTCGGCTTTTCGGATACCTAGCTCGCTTTCATTCAGCTTTACTTGTACTTTCAATACATCATTCTGAGGTTTAAGTCCATGTTTGTAAGCACTCTCTACGTTATTTTTTAATTCCGTCAATACAGCGTGGTATGCATCGGCTACTGTTTTCATCTCCTTTGCTTTTACTACCAGAGCGTATGCCTGATCTGTTTTCTGAATGACTTCTGTTGCGGTCAGATTTTCATTCATTTGTGCCATTTCTTTGCCCAGCAAGGACATTTTGTAGGCGGCACGGATTTTACCGCCCATGTAGAGGGGCTGTTCCATTTGCACACCGCCCATATAGACCCATCCTATTTTATAGTCCAGGTTAATGCCGGGGAAGTAGGCAAAGCCTGCGGGTTGTCCCGGATTGAACTGTCCTGTTCCATCGGGCAGAAAGACGGGCAGGTTGCCTCCGGCTATGCCGTAACTACCGTCGGCATTACTGTAAAGTCCTGTTCCGCTGACGGTGAAGTTGGGGAAGAAGTTCCCTTTGTAACTCTTGGCTGTATAACGGGCACTTTCCGTCTGTTTCACGGAAGCCGCCATTTCCTTGTTGTATTTTAATGCCATTTCGCGGCACTCTTTCAGACTCAGTGTTTCCTGTGCCCATGCGGGGGTGGCAAGATGCCACAGCAGACAGCAGAGGGGGAGTATCATTGTCTTTTTCATTTATTCTCGGTTTTGTATGTCAGTGAAATGAATCAATTGTTTTTTATCTTGAAGAACAAGGCATATAATATAGGGATAAAGAGCAGCGTGATCAGTGTGCTGCACAGCAATCCACCCATGATAGCTGCCGCCAAGGAACCGAACATGGCATCGGACAGCAAGGGAATCATACCCAGAATCGTTGTCAGCGAGGCCATCATGACCGGGCGGAGACGGCTTTGGGAACTGTCTATCAGTGCGGTGATCGGTTCTACTCCTTCATTGATCTGAAGGGTGATTTCATCCATCAGCACAATACCGTTTTTAATCAGCATGCCGATCAATCCCAATGTGCCTACAATAGCCACGAAATTGAAGACTTTTCCTGTGAGCAGCATGACCGCTACCACCCCTACAAATATCATCGGAATACAGCAGAAGATGATGATGGGTTTGCGATAATCTTTGAACAGCATGATGAGGATGGCAATCATCAGAATGATGGCTAACGGGAAATTTTGGAACAGGTACTTCATGGACTGGTCGCTGGCTATTTTTTCTCCTTGCCATACCAGTGAATAACCTCGGGTAATGGTATGTTTTCTATCTGTTCCGCGATGGCAAGACGTGCTTTTTCCGTTTCAATGCCGGGTGCGGGCGAACATTGTGCCCGCTGGCTTCTCTGCCCGTTGTAACGGGGAACTACCGGATCTTCCCACCGGATATCAATCTCTTTGCTGATTTGTTTCAGCGGTGTGCTTCCCATGATGCTTTCCACCAAATCTTCTTTCGAAAGTGTGCCGGCTTTCAGCTTCACCATGGTTTCCTCGTTCAACAGTCCGTTCAGGGAAGGCAGAGACGAGAAGACTTGTGCGTTGCCCAGGTCCTCTATCGGTTCTCCTTTCTCGTCGAGGCATTTCAGGTAGATGTTGTTTTTTGTGGATACCTTCGTAGAAAGAGCCGATAGGAATGCCTCCGGTGGCTGTGAGCAGGGAAAGGCTGACATCATTACGGCTCAGGCCGAGGGCACGGGCGGACGGCTGGTCGTATTCGATGGTCAGTACGGGTACTTGAGGTTCCCAGTCGGTGGTGATGAGGCAGACTTCCGGAGTCCTTTCCATGATGGCGCGGGCGCTGTCGGCCAGTTGGTGCAGGATGGCAGGATCGGGACCCAGAAATTGCGCCTCTATGGGATATTTCTTGAACATCAGATTATATCTTTTCAATTTGATGTATGCGTCCGGATAGGCTTGGGAGAGGTAAGCTTGGGATTTCGTCTATATGTTCTACCAAGGTTTCCGGTGAGGTGAAGTCGATAATCAGTTCGCCGTACGAAAGTGAGGGGTTGGCAATGCTCCGTACCAGATTATAGCGTCCGGGCGTACCGCCTATGGAGGTAGTGACGTGGGTTATTTCCTCCCGTCCTTTCAGATAGGTTTCTATTTCTTCCAAATCTCGAACCACACGTGTATAGTTATTCCCTTCCGGAAGTTTGTATTCCATATAAAGCTGGTCGTAAACCATGTCGGGGAAAAAGCCCTGACGCATATATTGGTAGCCGAAAACGGAAAGCAGCAACAGACCGGTCATGGCAAATACAAAACTCCACCGGTGGGCCAGACCGAACCGCAGTGCCGAACGGAGGGTGGCATAGATTTTACCTTTGTATACTCGCTTTCCGGTACTGTCAGTATCTATGGCAGGATGCAGCCGGCGGTCGGCCATCAGTGGTACATGGATCAGTGCCAATATCCAGCTCAGTAACAGGGAAACGGCAAGTACGATGAAAAAGGTCGCGCGTGTAGCGCCTGCGGTGTCGGGGGACATGTAGATGGGTAGAAAGGCGATGATGGCTATCAGTGTCGCGCCCAGAAGAGGCATGGCTGTCTGTCTTCCGATGGCGGTCATGGCTTCCATCCGGTTTTTGCCGGCCTTCAAGTCTACCAGTATGCCGTCTATGATGACGATGGCGTTGTCTACCAACATGCCCCATTGCCAGTACAAAAAGCAGCCAATGATACGCGCTGCATGGTTCCGCCTGCCGAATAAAGGAACAGGAAAGAACCGAATACGGTGATGATCAGGCTGATACCTATGATAAGGCCGCTCTTGAACCCCATTGCTATCATCAGTATCAGTACTACGATGATGACGGATTCTATCAGGTTGATGACAAAGGTTCCCAAAGAGCTGCCTACCGTTCGGGCTGATAGAAGATTTTGTGGCATTCCACTCCTGCGGGCAGACGTTCGGCTTTGAGTTCTTCCAACTTGCTTTCTACGGCATGGCCTACTTTTATAATGTCCGAACCACTGGAGGCAGCGATGAGTATACCGAGAGCGCGTTCATGGTCATAGAACATTTCATTGCGTGTGGGGTCCTCGTAGGCTTTCTCTATACGGGCGATGTCACTCAGGCGAAGCTGGTCGTCATCGTGTCCTTGAATCAGCATTTTTCCGATATCTTCTACGGTTTTGAATTTGTCGTTTACTGTGACGCGGATACGGTTTTCACCATTTTCATAATATCCTGTATAGGTGGTTTTGTTCTGGCCGTTCAAGGTTGCCAGTACTTCTGCAGGTTTAACACCGAGGTTTGCCATACGGTCTTGCAACAGGGAGATATTGATGCATTCGGAACGTTTGCCGTAGAGTTCCACACGGTCTACCCCTTCCAGTTCGTTCACTTCCCGTTTTACCAGTTCGGCATAGTCGGACAGTTCACGGTCG
>OKWD01000081.1_pt1 | contig 16410 bp, 20 predicted proteins | sample 1607011 | NCBI WGS metagenome assembly OKWD01 (sample SAMN04414077, study PRJEB24778) | human gut metagenome | material: faecal | host: Homo sapiens | reverse complement strand
CTGGGGGCAGCGACGTGGATTGGAGGGATGTTACAAACTTGTGATGAAAAAAATGTAGAAAAATTTGCAAAGTCATTACGCAAGTCGTACCTTTGTAACGAATTGAAGATAGAACGCTTAATTGATTTTAAGACTTATAAGGAACAGGCGGTAAAATGCAATGCAAAAACTATAATAATCGGAAATTTAACTAACAAACTAAAATAAAATCTTATGAAAAAATTTTACTTTTTATTTCTGTTCGCGCTGATTGCTTCCATCGGTAATCTATATGCAGTGGAAAAAACGGTGACGTTTGATTTTTCTACAAACCCAGGAGCGGTTAGTGGAATAAAAAATGGGGAAATCACGGTTTCTTTTAAAACCCCAGGGGTGACTCCTGTGTGGAAAGGAGGTGAAATACGTGCATATGCAAAAAACACTATAACAGTGTCTTCTGCAAAAAAATCAAAGCAATTAAATTTACGTTTAATAAAGACGATGGTAATAAAATAACATCAACTCCCACTGGCTTTACTGACCCAACATGGACTGGCGAATCAGAGTCAGTTGTATTAAAATAGGGGGACAAAAGGTCATCGAAAAGTAAAAACAATTGAAGTAACTTACGATGCTCCAGTAGAGACCAAATGTGCCACTCCTACATTCAATTTGACAGCAGATGCAACATATACAGATGTGCAGGATTTGGTGATTACTTCAACAACTGAAGGAGCGCAGATTGAATATAAAATTGAGGGCGATAAACTTACAGCCCCAATCACGGGTAAACAAGCGTCTCCTGCTACGGTTCATTTGACCGCAAATGACACTTATATGGTGACAGCCACGGCAACAAAAGAAGGACTTGATGCCAGTGAATCGGCAAACTTGATGTTTACGATTGCCAAGAAAATGAACAAGCCTACTTTCAATTTGACAGAAGGAGCGGTTTATGGAAAAGCAAAGGTGTTGGAAATCACATCTGACAAGGTAGGCGCACAAATTGAATATACTGTTGTCGGCGGAGGAAATATCTTTATTACAAAAACAGAGGCTTCTCCTGTTAGTGTAACTCTCGATCAGAATGGAGAGTATACTGTGGAGGCTTTTGCTCTTGGAATGGATGATTATGCAAAAAGTGATGCTGCAGGATTGAATTTCAAAATAGAACTGGCAGCAGGTGTTCCTACATTCAGCGTTGAAGAAGGAACATACTCAGAAGCACAAACAATCACTCTGACTCCTGGAGAAGGAGGCGCGCAGGTGTTCTATACAATAAATGGAGGCACAGAGCAACCGTTTATCGAGCCAATCAAATTGGAAGAGGACGGAACTTACAAAATCGCTGCTTACACAGCTGGCACCGAAACGTTGGCAAAGAGCGCCACGGTGACAAAGACGTATGTAATCAACTTGCCATTGGAAGAGCCTTATATTCTTTGTGAGGATGCTGCATGGCTGACAGAAGGGGCAAATATTATATTTGCAAGCAGTGTTGCAGCTGGCGAGCAGAAAGCAATGTCTAAACTTCAGAAAACGAAGAATAGAGGGGCTGCGAGCGTTACAATCGGTTCTGCATTTAATGCAGGCAAGGAAACAGTTGGTATTGTTTCCAAGGATGCCGATGTGGCGGTATTTACTGTAGGAATATCAAATGGTCACATAACTTTCTATACAGGAGATTCAAGAGATGCGAAAAATAACAGCGTAGCAGGATACTTGTATGCGGCAAGCAGCAAAGATAACCAATTAAAGACAACAGAATAATGTTGATGACAATGCCGAATGGACAGTGGCTGTGGCTGCAAATGGAGAAGCAACAATAAAGGCACAAGGCGATAATACACATAATTGGATGCGATATAATCCAAACAATGGCAATCCTATGTTCTCATGCTATGAGAGCGGACAAGAACCAGTTTATATCTACCTTCTTGGCAAGACCTCTTCCGTATCGTCGATGTCGGCAGAAGGCGTAAAGGTATTTGCAGCTGAAGGCGGCGTAGAGGTTGTGGCAGATGAGGCAACGGATGTGGCAGTCTACACAGCAGCCGGTCAGTTGGTTCGCCAAGCACGCGTGCAGAGGGCAGCACACTCGTAAAACGTTGCTCCTGGCTTCTACGTGGTTCGCGCCAACGGCACAGCTACTAAGGTGATTGTGAGATAATCCAAACCACACTTATACTTTTGAATCCTCCAGCCTCGGCTGGGGATTTTTTTGTACGCTCGGCTGCCTTGGCGCGTCAGCGGCGGCGCTCTGCGGCGCATGTGCGTCGGTGCGTGTGCCCCCGACGCTGTCGGGGGTTAACTGAGGCGTGACCGCTCGCGCGGTCTGACTCCGGCTCTGGAGTAGTGGCGTACCTCCGGCACGCCGACAGCAGGGGCGTGTTAAGTCCCGGCACGCTGCGCTGCGCTCCGCGTACCGGGTTATGGCAGAGTGCCGTCGCTCCGCGACGATGAGTGCGGATGTCGGCAGCGACTGGGTGGAAGTAGCGCATCTGCGAAGCGCGGTCGGGATGGCGGCGATGCAGCGGAGCAGGGATGGCGAGTGTCGAGGATGAGGAGATATGCACCGCAGTGCGGTGCCGCTGTAGATGCAGTGCCGGGGTGTGCCAGCGGCGGCGCTCCGCGGCGCACGTGTGTCGAAAGCAGTGCCCCCGACGCTGTCGGGGGTTAACTGAAAGCGTGACCGCTCGCGCGGTCGGACTCTGGCACTACTGCGCGAGCGGTCGTCGATGCTCGCGCGGTCAGACTCTGCCACTGCTGCGCGAGGCGGTGATGGGGGTGGCGGAGACCGCTCCGCTACGATGCGTGCTTATTTGTGGCGAGAGGCGGGTTGATCAGGAAGATGTGGTCGGTGGCACGTGTGAACGACGTGTATAGCCATCGGTAGAAGTCGACGTTTGAGAATGCCTCCTCGGGGATGTATCCCATGTCGACAAACACGTTGCGCCACTGTCCGCCCTGCGCCTTGTGGCACGTCACGGAATAGGCGAATTTCACTTGCAGCGCGTTGAAGAACGGGTCTTGCTTCAGACGTTTGTATTTCTCGCTTTTGCGCGTGATGTGGGCATAGTCGTCCATCACACGCAGGTACAGATTGTTGTTTTGCTCGCGCGACAGCGCCGGCGACTCCGCATAGAGCGCGTCGAGGATTATTTTCGCATCGATTTCCGCATTGTTGTAGTCAGGGAACTCGAGCGTCACGTCGGCAAAGCGGAAGCCGTATTCCTCCGTCACCTCAGAGATGCGTTTCACCACCGCCACATCACCATTTGCGATGAAGTCGATGCCATCGTAGTCGGCAGCCCAGAAATAGTTGTTTTTCGCCACGAGCAGCATGTCGCCGATGGTTATTTCCGCGTCCATATACAGCACCCGTGCGCGTATTCCCTGGTTGAACATCACCGCCCTCTTGTTGCTCCCTCGTGATGATTATTGTCTCAGCCGCGCCTCCCTCCTGCGCGTAGCATTCCTCGACCTTTTCCGACAGAAACTCACCGCTCACCACCTCCACGTCGTCGAAGCCGGAGATTTCGAGCGTCGGCGCCTCCAGTTTTCCCGAAGCGATAATCTGCCGTATCATCGTGGCGTTGTGCAGTATGCCCGACGAGCTGCGCTGTCGCGCCACCTCGGTCAGCGAGAAGCTGTAGACCGTAAGCCCGAAGCCCTGCAGCGTGGCAGGCGCGAGAGCCGGGCTGTCGGTGTAGCCCACCGGCGGCAGCTGAGCCACGTCGCCGAGCAGAATCAGGCGGCATCCTTCGCCGCTGTAAACGTAGGTGATAAGGTCGTCGAGCAGGCATCCCGTGCCAAACACCGCCCCTTCCGACGCGTTGTTGGCAATCATCGACGCTTCGTCGACAATAAACAGCGTGTTCTTATGGTTGTTGCGAGCAAGGCAGAAATGCGAGTCCTCGGGGTTGTAGCGCCGGCTTTGGTAGATTTTGCGGTGTATGGTGAACGCACTGTGGCGCGAGTATGCCGCAAACACCTTCGCCGCCCGCCCCGTAGGCGCCAACAGCACAGCCTGTCGGCGCAGTGCCGGCAACGCTGCGACAAGCGCTCCTGCGAGCGATGTTTTGCCCGTTCCGGCATATCCGTTGAGTAGAAAGACCGAGCGGTCGTCGGTGTCGGCGACAAACTTGCTCAGCGCGGCAATGATTTCCATCTGCTGGCTGTTGGGCTCGTAGGGAAGTTTGCGGAGTATCTCCGATCCGATTATGCGCTCAGTCTGGTTCATGTGTGCAAAGCTACAGAAAAGAATTTGATTTTAAAAAAATAGTTTGAGGGACTCTAGGGACTTTAGGGACTCTAAGTGAAGAGCAAAATCAAAAATTTCAAGCTTGCTTGATTTTGATTTTCTCTCGCCTTGCACTATCTTTAAATAAGATAGGCTGCGATTCGGAAGAGCAAAATCAAATAAATTTGTTTTGCTCTTCACTCATCTTGCACTATCTTTGCAGTCTGAAATTAAGATAATTAGAAAATAATCATATAAATGTCGATAGATAACATCATTTCTGCGGCTACAGCCGAGGCGCTGAAGTCGCTCTATGGTTTGGAGGTAGAGGCTTCAACCATCGTGACCGCAAACAACGAAAAAAAGAGTTTGAAGGCAACCTTACAATAGTGGTATTCCCGTTCTTGAAAGCGTCGCACAAAGCACCCGACGCAACAGCCAAGGAGATAGGCGATTATCTCGTTGCCAACTGCGAGGCGGTGAAGGAGTATAACGTGATAAAGGGCTTCCTCAACATCACTGTAGAGCCGAAATTCTGGCTCGGAGTGCTCGACCATATCCACGCAACAAAAGACTATGGCTTCAAGACCGCCGACGACAACAGCGAGCTGGTGATGATTGAATATTCGTCGCCAAACACCAACAAGCCGCTTCACCTCGGCCACGTGCGCAACAACTTGCTTGGCTACAGCTTGTCGCGCATCATGCAGGCCAATGGCTACAAGGTGGTGAAAACAAATATCGTGAACGACCGCGGCATCCATATCTGCAAATCGATGCTCGCATGGCAGAAGTGGGGCAACGGCGCTACTCCGGAATCGACCGGCAAGAAGGGCGACCACCTTATCGGTGATTTCTATGTGGCTTTCGACAAGCACTATAAAGCCGAAGTGAAGGAACTCGAGGAGAAAGGCATGACCAAGGAAGAGGCAGAGGCAGCGTCGCCATTGATGCAGGAGGCTCGCGAGATGCTCCGCCGCTGGGAAGCCGGCGACGAGGAGGTGCGTTCGCTGTGGCGCACGATGAACTCATGGGTGTATGCCGGATTTGACGAGACCTACAAGCGTCTGGGCGTAGACTTCGACAAAATCTACTATGAAAGCCAGACATATCTCGAGGGTAAGGAGAAGGTGCTTGAAGGTTTGGAGAAAGGCATCATGTACCGCAAGGAAGACAACTCCGTGTGGGCAGACCTTACCGCCGACGGACTCGACCACAAACTGCTGCTCCGCAGCGACGGCACATCAGTGTATATGACCCAGGACATCGGTACCGCCAAGCTGCGCTACCAGGACTATCCTATAGACAAGATGATCTACGTGGTGGGCAACGAGCAGAACTACCACTTCCAGGTGCTCTCACTGCTGCTCGACAAGCTCGGCTTCAAATGGGGCAAGGACCTTGTGCACTTCTCATACGGAATGGTAGAGCTGCCAGAAGGCAAGATGAAGTCGCGCGAAGGCACCGTAGTCGACGCCGACGACCTGATGGACGCATGGTGCAGAACGCCAAAGAGATGTCGGCAGAGATGGGCAAACTGCAGGACCTTCCACAGGAAGAGGCCGACAAGATTTCGGCAATCATCGGACTCGGCGCGTTGAAATATTTCATTCTTAAAGTCGACCCTCGCAAGAACATGACGTTCAACCCGAAAGAATCAATCGACTTCAACGGCAACACCGGACCGTTTGTGCAGTACACCTACGCCCGCATCCAGTCGGTGCTCCGCAAGGCAGCCGACAAGCATGTCAGCGAAGCGTTTGACGCATCGGCAGTTGCTCTCAACGACAAAGAGATATCGCTCATCCAGCGTCTCGCCGACTTCCCGGCAATCGTAGCCGAGGCAGGGCGCACCTACAGCCCGGCGTTGGTTGCAAACTACGTCTACGAACTTGTGAAAGAATACAACCAGTTCTACCACGACTATAAAATCCTCGGCGAGGAAAACGCGACCTGCGCGGCTTCCGCCTGACATTGTCGCGCACCGTAGGCGACATCATCCGCCAAGGCTTCTGGATGCTCGGCATCGAAGTGCCGGAACGCATGTAAAAGTGGTTGATTATGGATAATTAACAATGTCGGTGAACCTAATGCTGAAAAATAGCGTTATCTTCACCGACAACTTTTTAAAAAACAGAAAATATGGAAAATTACAATCAGCAATACGGTTATGGGGCACAGCCAACCATAACGTTGACCCACAGCGTGTCGAAAGTGATGCGCAGCGTCTATATGCGAATGTTTCTCGGTCTGCTCGTCACCGCCGGCGTGGCAATCTATGTGGCGGCAAGTCCGGCAATAATGAGCGCCATCTTCTCAAGCAGTCTTACATTCTGGGGCTTGATCATCGCCGAGTTTGCCTGCGTGATAGCAATCACGGGAGCCATCAACAAGCTCAGCACGTTTTGCCGCAACCTCGTTGTTCTTCCTTTACGCCGTGCTCAACGGCGTGGTGTTCTCGTCGATATTCTGGTTTTTGTAGCTCGGGTCGATAGCCTACACATTTGTCATAACGGCAGGCGTGTTTGGCGCGATGAGCATCTACGGCTATCTGACCAGCAACGACCTTACAAAAATGGGCTCGTTCCTGTTTATGGCGCTTATCGGCTTGATTATCACGACGATTGTCAACATCTTCGTGGGCAGCAGCACCCTTGAATGGCTGATTTCGTTTGCCGGCGTGGCAATCTTCATCGGCCTCACCGCATGGGACACCCAGAAAATCAAACAAATGGTGCAGTACAGCGACTCGTCGCAAGTGGGCAAAATCGCCACAATCGGCGCGTTGACGCTCTATCTTGACTTCATCAACCTGTTTCTCTACATGCTCCGTTTCTTCGGCAACAGCAGAAACTAAGCCACAGGCATACAAAAACACAAACGCCTCCGCAGGAATTGTCCCGCCGGAGGGCGTTTGCTTATTTTTTAAGTGAATGCAATTATAGGAATAAAGATTGGTGGTTTTGGCAGAAAATTGGCTAACTTTGAGAGCTGAAAAAAAGAAAATAGACCTAACACGTTACGACAATGAATAAAATTGTAGAGAAAAAGCATTTCTCGGAAAAGGTGGTGCAGCTTGTGGTAGAGGCGCCGCTGATAGCACGCTCGCGCCGTGCCGGGCATTTCGTTATTGTCCGTGCCGACGAGCATGGCGAGCGCATCCCGTTGACCATCGCCGACTCCGACACCACTGCAGGGACAATAACCCTTGTGGTGCAGGCTGTAGGCAAGTCGACAAAAAAAATCTGCGACAAGGCAGTAGGCGACAGTCTCCACGATGTGGTAGGCCCGTTGGGACAAGCCACCAAGATAGAAAAGGTGGGCACCGTGGTGTGTTGCGGCGGCGGAGTAGGCGTAGCGCCGTTGTTGCCCATCATCCGCGCCATGAAGCAAGCCGGCAACCGCGTGGTCAGCGTGCTCGCCGGACGCACCAAGGATTTGATTATACTTGAGGACGAGGTGCGCCGCTCAAGCGACGAAGTGGTGATAATGACCGACGACGGCTCCTACGGGCAGAAAGGACTGGTGACAGAAGGCGTGGAGCAAGTGATCAACCGCGAGAAGGTGGACCAGGTAGTGACCATCGGTCCGGCAGTGATGATGAAGTTTGTCGCACTGCTTACAAAAAAATACGACATCCCTACCGTCTGCTCGCTCAACACCATCATGGTCGACGGCACAGGCATGTGTGGTGCCTGTCGGGTTACCGTAGGCGGCCGTACGCGCTTCGTCTGCATCGACGGGCCGGAATTTGACGCGCATCAGGTGGATTTCGACCAGATGATGATGCGCCTTCATGCTTACGACAACGAAAACAAGAACTGACATGGAAGAGACAAAAGATATGCGCATGGCAGAATGGCGCGAGGCACTGCGCAAGGCAAAGACAGCTAAGGAACGCACCTCGACACCGCGTGTGAAGATGCCCGAGCTTGCGGCAGACTACCGCGTGACGTGCAATGAGGAAGTGAATCAAGGGTTGACGATTGAGATGGCTATGGCAGAAGCCTCGCGGTGTCTTGACTGCGCCAACCCGCAATGCGTCACAGGATGCCCTGTGGGCATCGACATTCCCGGATTTATCAAAAACGTGGAGCGCGGCGAGTTTGCCGAGGCAGCCCGTGTGATAAAAAAGACCAGCGCGCTTCCGGCAGTTTGCGGACGCGTCTGCCCCCAGGAAAAGCAGTGTGAGAGCCGTTGCATACACACCAAGATGAAACACGAAGCCGTGGCGATAGGCTATCTGGAACGCTTCGTAGCCGACTGGGCGCGCAGCCACGGTTCGGCCGACGAGGAAAAACCCGCCGCAAACGGCATCAAGGTGGCAGTTGTGGGCAGCGGACCAGCCGGACTCGCCTTTGCCGGCGACATGGCGAAGCGCGGCTACAGCGTCACGGTCTACGAGGCGCTGCATGAGATTGGCGGAGTGCTGAAATACGGCATCCCCGAGTTCCGCCTGCCGAATGCCATCGTCGACACCGAAATCGACGGTCTGCGCCGTCTGGGCGTGGCGTTCGAGTCCAACTGCATTGTCGGCAAGACATTAAGCTACGACGACCTCCACAACATGGGCTTCAAAGGCATTTTCGTGGCGTCGGGAGCCGGACTGCCAAGGTTTATGAACATTCCCGGCGAGAATCTCAACGGAGTGATGTCGAGCAATGAATTTCTGACGCGGGTCAATCTGATGGGAGCCGCCCGTCAGGATGAAGACACCCCCGTGCTTCACGGCCACAATGTGGCAGTGATTGGCGGCGGCAATACGGCGATGGACTCCGTGCGCACAGCGCGTCGCATGGGCGCAGAAAACGTGATGCTCGTCTACCGCCGTTCGGAAGACGAGATGCCGGCGCGCCGCGAGGAAGTGAAACACGCCAAGGAAGAAGGCGTGCGTTTCCTTACGCTCCACAACCCATTGGAATATGAGGGCGACGAGAAAGGCAATGTGCGCCTGATGCGCCTGCAGCGGATGGAACTCGGCGAACCCGACGAGTCGGGACGCCGCTCTCCGGTGGCTGTTGATGGCGCAGTGGAGGATGTGCCCGTCGATTTGGTGATTGTCAGCGTAGGCGTGTCGCCAAACCCGTTGATTCCTAATGCGATTCCAGAACTTGAGGTGAGCCGCAGAGGCACCATCGTGGTCGACGAGTCGACAATGCGCTCATCGCTGCCCGACATCTATGCCGGAGGCGACATTGTGCGTGGCGGAGCGACCGTGATTCTCGCGATGGGCGACGGACGCGCGCGCGGCAGAGATGGACAAAGCTTGCAGAACCAATAATACCAAAAAAATATGGACAACTTCAAGATTACGGCTATAGGATTGGATGTCGGGCACATCGCTTGACGGTCTCGACGTGTGCTGCGCCACATTTTTCAAAACCGACGGCCGATGGCGTTTCGCAATCGATGCGGCACGCGGCTATGACTATCCCGACGATTTGAAATACCGTCTCGGCACGGGAGCGCAACAGATGTCGGCACACGACTTTGTGGCGTTCCACAGCGAATACGGCAAGTTTCTTGGCGAGCGTGTCGCCGACTTTATGAAGGAATACGGCATACGTCCCGACATCGTGGCGTCGCATGGACACACCATCTTTCATGAAGCCAGGCAAGCGCATAATGTTTCAGATAGGCGACGGCGCAGCGATTGCAGCGAGGCGCGTGTGCCTGTGGTCAGCGATTTCCGTCGTCTTGACATAATGCTCGGCGGACAGGGAGCCCCGCTTGTGCCGATTGGCGACCGTCTGCTTTTTGCCGACTATGATTCTGTCTGAACATAGGAGGATTCTCCAACATATCGTATGAGTGCGACGGAGAGCGGCAGGCGTTTGACATCAGTCCGGTCAACTATGTGCTCAATCACTATTGCCGTCAGCGTGGCCTGGAGTTTGACCGCGACGGACTGATTGCCCGCAGCGGCACAGTCGACGCCGAATTGCTCGCCAGTCTCGACGCATTGCCATTCTACTCGCAGACAGGCGCGAAGTCGCTTGGCCGCGAATGGGTGGAGAAAGAGATATTTCCGATGATTGACAGCCGCGGGCTTGAATTTGCCGACCTGCTCTCCACCTTCACCGAGCATGCCGCCCGTCAGGTGGCGCGCGTAGTACGCAGGGTAGGCAAGCCGCATCCCACAATGCTTATAACCGGCGGCGGCGCGCTCAACGTCTATCTTGTGGAGCGCATCCGCGAGCTGGCAGGTTGCGAAGTCAAGATACCTCCACGCCAGATAATTGAATTCAAGGAGGCGTTGATTTTCGCGTTTCTCGGCGCGCTTTATATGGCAGACGAGGCAAGCTGCCTGTCGTCGGTCACCGGGGCGGCATGCGACAACATCGGAGGAATGCTGTTTAAAATTTAGAGACATCTGTCAACGAAAAAGACTTAACGCAGCGGATTCCGCTGCGTTAAGTCTTTTTAACAGTGGCGGCGGTTGCCACACACCATTGCCTTCTGGCAAACTATGTGGTTCTATTTTGGATAGAAATCAAAGAATTTTCAGTAAAAAACCTTAAATGGTGGCAAATTGCCACCGCCGTGACTTTTGTTGTTCAGGCAGTTGGCGGTTGCGGTTGCTATGTTGACAAAAATATGTGTAATTTTGTCGTTGGAAAGATTCGTTTTAGAAAAAAATAGCTTCAATGGCAAAACCGAATATCCTTATAATATATACCGGAGGAACAATCGGCATGATTGAAAACCCGGTGACGAAGTCGCTGCAACCGTTCGACTTCACGCACCTTAATCGACAATGTGCCCAAAATCAAGAAGCTCAATTATTCCATCAACAATATCCAGTTTCACCCACCGATCGACTCGTCAAACATGAATCCGTCGCACTGGGTTGAAATCGCACAGAGCATCGAGGAGAACTATGCCAGCTACGACGGCTTTGTGGTGCTTCACGGCACCGACACGATGGCATACACCGCCTCCGCGTTGAGTTTTATGCTCGAGAACCTGCACAAGCCCGTCATCATCACCGGCTCCCAGCTTCCAATCGGCGAAGTGCGTACCGACGGAGAAGAAAACCTCATCACAGCACTTCAGATAGCCGCCGCCCGCGACAAGAACGGCGACCCGATGGTGCAGGAAGTGGCGATATTGTTTGAAGACTATCTGTGGCGCGGCAACCGCAGCACAAAGATGAGCGCCGACCATTTCAACGCCTTCAAGAGCAACAATTATCCCGACCTTGCCCGCATAGGCCTCGGCATTCATTTCCATGAAGAAGCATTGTGGCGCCAACGCTCGCAGCGACCGCTTAAAGTGCAGACCGCAATGGACCGCAACGTGATGTTTGTCGACCTGTTTCCAGGCATCACCGAGAGCACACTCCGCTATCTTCTCAACGCCCCCGACGTGAAAGGCATCGTGCTCAAGACCTATGGCGCCGGCAACGCCCCGACCGACAAATGGTTTGTCGACCTGATGCGCGACGCCGTAAAGCGCGGCGTTGTGATAGTCAACGTTTCGCAATGCGTCAACGGCGGAGTCCACAGCGAGCGCTATATGACAGGCAACACGCTGCAGTCGACCGGTGTGGTCAGCGGATACGACATAACATCAGAGGCAGCCATCACCAAGCTGATGTATCTATTCGGCATGGGGCTTCGGTCAGACAGGTGAAGAAATATCTCAATTGCTCGCTGTGTGGAGAGATAACAATTTAAGCCTTTGAACAGAAGCATTTTATATTTGAAACAGGGATAATAATGCTTAAAGAATTTTAAATGCGGAAAAATTTTCGCTAATAGCATTGCCGTGTAAAAAAAATATAGTAATTTTGCAGCGGTTTTCAAAAGAGAGAAACATTAGTAAATATTCACTATTATAAATCAAACAACAATGAGCAATCTTGATTTGACAAAGTACGGCATTACTGGCGCTACAGTAATCGCACACAACCCATCTTACGAGCAATTGTTTGAAGAAGAGACAAAAGCAGGTCTCGAAGGTTATGAAGTAGGTCAGCAGACAGAACTCGGTGCAGTCAACGTGATGACAGGTATCTACACTGGTCGTTCGCCTAAAGACAAATACATCGTAAAGGATGCCAATTCAAAGGACACTGTATGGTGGACTTCTGAAGAATATAAGAACGACAACCACCCAATGTCGGAAGACGTATGGAACAAGGTTAAGACTATCGCCAAGAGCGAGCTTTGCAACAAGAACCTCTATGTTGTAGACGGATTCTGCGGCGCAAACAAGGACACTCGTATGGCAGTTCGTTTCATCGTTGAGGTTGCTTGGCAGGCTCACTTCGTTACAAAACATGTTCATCCGTCCAACAGAAGAAGAGTTGAAGAACTTCGAGCCAGATTTCGTTGTTTACAACGCATCAAAGGCAAAAGTTGAGAACTATAAAGAACTCGGACTCAACTCTGAGACTTGCGTAGCCTTCAACGTAACATCAAAAGAGCAGGTAATCATCAACACTTGGTATGGTGGTGAGATGAAGAAAGGTATGTTCTCAATGATGAACTACTTCCTGCCATTGAAGGGCATCGCATCAATGCACTGCTCTGCAAACTGCGACATGAACGGAGAGAACACAGCAATCTTCTTCGGTCTTTCAGGAACAGGTAAGACAACCTTGTCAACAGATCCTAAGCGTAAACTTATCGGTGACGACGAGCACGGATGGGACGACAACGGCGTGTTCAACTTCGAAGGCGGCTGCTATGCAAAGGTTATCAACCTCGACAAAGAGTCAGAGCCAGATATCTACAACGCCATCAAGCGCAACGCACTTCTTGAGAACGTAACAGTTGATGCAAACGGCAAGATTGATTTCGCAGACAAGAGCGTAACAGAAAACACTCGTGTTTCTTACCCAATCTTCCACATCAACAACATCCAGCCGGGTTCTTCTGCACCAGCAGCAAAGCAGGTAATCTTCCTGTCGGCAGACGCATTCGGTGTATTGCCTCCTGTATCTATCCTTACTCCGGAGCAGACTAAGTACTACTTCCTCTCTGGCTTTACAGCTAAGTTGGCAGGTACAGAGCGCGGTATCACAGAGCCTACTCCAACATTCTCTGCATGCTTCGGTCAGGCATTCTTGGAATTGCACCCAACAAAATATGCAGAAGAGTTGGTTAAGAAGATGGAGAAGAACAACGCTAAGGCCTACCTCGTAAACACTGGTTGGAACGGAACAGGCAAGCGTATCTCTATCCGCGACACTCGTGGCATCATCGACGCTATCTTGAGCGGCGACATCGACAAGGCTCCTACAAAACAGATCCCGATGTTCGACTTCAAGGTTCCGACTGTATTGCCAGGTGTAGCAACTGAAATCCTTGACCCACGCGACACTTACGCTGATGCAGCTCAGTGGGAAGAGAAAGCTAAGGATTTGGCTGCCCGCTTCATCAAGAACTTCAAGAAATATGAGAACAACGAGGCAGGTAAGGCTCTTGTAGCTGCCGGTCCGAAGTTGTAATCAGAACTTAAAGATTCAAATATCGGAGAGCGCGTCCAATTGAGGGCGCGCTCTCTTTGCTTTTTGTGGATGGTCTGATGCAATAAAACGCGATGGTGTGCGTTTAAACATTAGAATAAAAGTATGCTTTTCTATGAGACTCAATTTTACTAAGATATTTATTGCAGCCGCAATCGTATTGGCTGCCACAGTGACATCGTGTAAGGCTCCGCAGTCGTTGGCATATTTCGAGAATGCCGACAGCTTGAAGACAGTCGGAACAACAGCACTCGACTATGCCGTTAAAATCCGTCCGGCTGACGAGCTGATAATCACGGTCAACTCCATTGTGCCGGAGGCAACGGCCGCCTACAATCTTCCGCTCGTCAATCCGTCGCTTGAAGGAGAGGTTGGCGTGTCGTCGACACCGCAGAATCAAACCTATGTAGTCGATACCGAAGGTGAAATAACGATGCCTGTTATCGGAAAGATCCATGCAGCCGGAATGACTACCAAAGGCTTGTGCGAATATCTGACGGAAAAGATTTCGAAGGAGGTCGACAATCCGGTAGTCCGTGTTCAGCTCGCAAATTTCCGCGTCAACGTGCTTGGTGAGGTGAAACGTCCGGGAGCAATCGAAGCCAAAAGCGAGCGGTTCACCATTTTTGACGCGCTTGCCGCTGCCGAGGATATGACCGAATACGGCGAACGCACAAACGTGATGGTGATACGCGAGGAAAACGGACAACGCGCCTACCACCGCGTGAATCTTAAAGATGCGAAAATCGTAGACTCGCCATATTACTATCTTCAGCAGAACGACGTGGTCTATGTGCAGCCTAACAAAATCAAGGCAGGCAATGCGAAATACAGCCAGAACAACGCATTCAAGGTGACAGTGGTTTCCACTGTTGTCAGCGCAGTGTCGGTTATCGCGTCACTTGTAATTGCATTGGCAGTCAAATAACAGCGAAAATGCTCAATATCCACCGGGCATATTTCTACGTGTTCTTCGTCAGCGTGCTGGGCTTGTTTTTGGCTCCGCATTTATTGTCGTTTCTTGACGAATTGTGTCTGTTGGCATTTGCAGTGCTCGCTGTCGTCGACATGACGTTCAACCGCTGCTTCGGCAAGTATAAGTTGATGTTTGTGCTGCTTGGCGTGATGGCGTTGTATTTGGCATATTCTCTTGTCGCGTCACCATACAATATACCGAAGGCGCAGATTAACGATTTTATTGCTCAGTGCAAGCCGCTGATAGCTTTTTCAGTAAGTTATGCCATTGCGCCGCAGTTCACCGCCAACGAGAAGTGGGTGTTGAAAAAGGTGTGTATTTTCTTGGCGTTTATGGCATTTTTCGTCATCGCCGCCGACATTTACGATGTGACTATCTTCCATGTCTACTATGGCGGTCTGACTTGTGTGGGCTGTGCTATGGTTTATTTGCTGATGTCGTACGACAACGACAACCCACGGGCATATACACGGTCGGATCTTATATGGACCTGCGTAATCCTGTTGCTCGGACTGATATGCACCCGCTCGAAATATTATGGGTTTGTGGTGCTGGCATTCTATATGCTGTTTGTTTATCGTCCCGGCACGGTCAATTTCAAAAGTGTGCGCAACGTTGTCGTAGCCACACTCGCATTCGTGCTTGTGGTGCTTGTGGCTTGGAAAAAAATTGAATACTATTTTATAACCGGAAATTCCGACACGTTCGACCCCGACGTGATGGAGACCTACGCCCGGCCCGTGCTGTTCGGCGGAATGGTGCTTGTGCTTGCCGACCACCTGCTGTTGGGCAGCGGTTTGGCAACCTACGCCACCTACTCGTCAGGGCCTGATGTCAGTTATTCGGATTTGTACTATGACTGTGGCATAAACCTGCTTTGGGGGTTGTCGCCCACTTATGGTGACTTTATCGCAGACACTTTCTATCCCGAGCTTGCGCAGTTCGGGTTGTTGGGAATATTCTTCTTTGGCTATTTCTGCTGGTGGATATGGCGGAAATACCGCATCGTGATGCGCACTCATCATTATCAGCTGTTTGGAATTGGAGTGATGTCATTTGCGTTCCTTGCCATTGACGGTACAGCTGGCTGCGCGGTGCTTCAAGCATCAGGGTCGCTTCTGATGGCAGTGATGGGAATCGTCGCCGCGCAAGCCAAAGCGGTGACCAAAGAAGAGGCGAAAGCGTTGCTGGTGCGTCCGGTGACAGAGTTTTATGATAATAAAAAAGAAAAAATAGAATATGGCTACAAGTTCTGACAAGGTGGATTTCAGCCGTTTGCGCTATGAAATCCGTAAGCATTGGTGGTGGTTTATCGCCTCGTTTGCAGCGATGATGGCAATCGCCGCAGTCTATATGCTTAAAAACAATCCTGAATTCAAATTCCACGCCGACATTATGATCGAACAGGAAGAAGGCGGCGGAATGGGCGGCGGAATGATGCAGATGATGAAGCAGTTCTCGATGGGCTCGTTCGGCGGCGGTTCGGTCGACGATGAGATGGCGGTTCTGCAGTCGCGCAGCCTGCTCTGCGAGGCAATCAACAAGTTGGGATTGCAGTATGACTACAAGGGTGTTGACGGAATGCGCAGCTGTCGCTCTACCGCAAGTCGCCCGTTGAATTGTCAACGAATGTTGACCTCGACACGCTTCAAAGTGGGGCGACATTCAAAGAGTTAATCTGCTGATCCTTGACGGCAAGATTGACGTCAAGGTGAAAGGCTAAATGGATTCTCCAAC
>OKWD01000080.1_pt1 | contig 16433 bp, 20 predicted proteins | sample 1607011 | NCBI WGS metagenome assembly OKWD01 (sample SAMN04414077, study PRJEB24778) | human gut metagenome | material: faecal | host: Homo sapiens | reverse complement strand
GTGCAAGCCGTAAGGGGGTGGTGTTCGATAAAGGATGTATGTCGTTGGCTATTGACGGTGAGATTGTGAAGGGCAGATTGGTGATTGGTAAGCCGAATTATGCCATCAGTGTGGCTGGTGTGGCTGTCACGAAGGACAACTGCAACGACCTCAGTGTGATTGACGGTGTGAGCGGAATAGTGAAGTATGACGGCATAACAAGGACGCTTACTCTTGAAAATGCCACAATTGCGCCTGGAAAAAGCACTGTGGGCATCTTTAATGCAGACTGCAATGACTTGACAATTAATGTGATTGGCGAAAATAGCATCAGCGTCGCTCTCGCTTGTATCTGGGCGGAAAAGGCTACGACGATAAGCGGAAGCGGCAAACTCAATCTCAAGTCGAATGTGCAGGACGGCATACATCTGCAACAGGCTCCGGTGACGATAGAGAACTGCAGCGTATATGCCGAGGGCACCTACGGCATAAAGGGCGTGGCAAACGAAAGCGGTCAGGTGGTTACAGTGCGCAATGCTCACGTGGAGGCTTACGCGAAAAGCGGCTCAGTGTGTCAAATCTCTGGACTCGTGCTTGATGGCAGCTACGTCAGTGCTCCCGAGAATGCTGCATTCGACCCAGTGTTGCAGGGCATTGCAGTCGATGGCTTTTTGGTGAAAACCAATGTTGTGATTGCCCCTGACGAAAAATATGGCATTATGGTGAACGACGTGAATGTGACATCGAGTAATTGCAAGGACCTCAGTGTGATAGATGGCGTGACAGGAAAAGTGTCGTTCAATCCTAAAACTAAGGTTCTTATCCTTGATGGAGCTACTATTATAAATAATAAATTGTTTGGATCGGGCATCATCAACAGTGCGTGCGAAGGATTGACGATATGGCTGGAGGGCAATAACAGAATTACTTCTGATGGAAGGGCGCTTGTAATGGACAAGCCTACAACAATCAGCGGAACGGGTAAGCTTGACCTATCGTGCCGCGATGGATATTGTGTGTCTATAAGAGGTACCGCATTGACTATTGATGACTGTGAAGTGGCGGTCAAAAGCAAATGGTGTATCTGCGGCATTGATGCGCAAAATAACTCGCTGACGGTGCGTGATGCTATGGTGCGTGTTGAGGGAGAGAATGGCGCGATAATCAATATCGACGCTCTCGTGCTCGAAGGCTGTGGCGTTACAGAACCGATCGGCGCGAAATTCGACGCCGCGCTGCGTGGCGTGGCTCTCGACGGGGCGTTGGTGAAAGGCAAGGTTGTGATTGGTCCTGTGACGTATGGTGTAAATTTGGCTGGCGTGGCTTTGACGGGCAAGAATTGCGGCGACCTCAGTGTGATACCTGGAGTGGAAGGCATGGCGTCGTTCGACCCTGCGACAAACACCCTCTCCTTAGGGAACGCAACGATAACAGGCAATGTGGCTGTGAATAGTATGATTCCCGACTTGAAGATTATGCTGATTGGCGAAAACAATTTCATATCGAGCGATAAGGGTATATGCACGATAGGTGCGCTTACCGTATTGGGACCGGGAACGCTTAACATCAAAGCAAAAAAAACGACGGCATTATGACCGTTGCCTCGCCTGTCGTCATCGACGGCGCCAAGGTGAGCATCAATGCTGAAAAGGGTGTTGCCGGAGCAAAGTGTATAGTTGGTGATGCCGACGTCGGCGATGAGCGGCTCGTGGTGCGCAAGGCTGACGTGGAGATAACCTCGGTGCTGGGCGCGGTTCCGGCAATCGGTGACGTGCAGCTTGACGGCTGCCACATCACGGAGCCGGTGGGCGCGGCGTTTGACTCCGCTATGAGGGCATTGGTGTTTGAAGGCAAGCCTGTTGAAAAACTTGTCATCAGGCCTGATGCCGACGGCATCCACGACATTACGGCCGATATTCCTGAGTCGCGCCGGGGCACGTTCAACATGCAGGGCGTGAAGCTCGACGTTGATTGGGACAGTCTGCCGGCAGGCATATACATTGTGGATGGTGTGAAGAAAGTGAAATTCTGAAAAAAATAAATCCTGACTTGCGGAAAAATTGCCGCCCCGGTTGTCGTCACGACATCCGGGGCGGTCTGCTACTATGGTAATTCAATCTCTGTGTATATGTTATGTCTATGAAATTGCTTCCAGCAGTTTGATGGCGTCAACATATTGCGCTATGCCTTCTGCCACCTTCTTGGCGTCGCTCATGGCGAGCACCACCGTGGTTGACAACGTCGCCGCCGGCAAACACTCCCTTGCGGGTTGTCATGCCGTAGGGCATGTCGCGTGTCAGCACATAGCCGCGGTCGTCAACGTCGATTCCTTCCGTTGTGGAGACTATACGGCTGGCTGGCTGTGAGCCGACAGCCATTATCACCACGTCGGCGTCTTCTTCGTGGCGCTCGCCGTTGCACTCAATCACCACTCGGTTATATCGCCGGCATCGTCGTGGATGTCGACAATGCTCGACTGCCATTCAAACTCCACTCCTTCGGAAACCGCCTCGTCGTATTCGGAGCGCAGCGCCGACATATCGTTGATTGTGCGGTGGTAGACCACCGTCACCTTCTCCGCGCCCAGTCTCACTGCCGAGCGTGCCGCGTCCATAGCCGTGTTGCCGCATCCTATCACAAAGACGCGGTCGCCGTTGCCCACAGGCACTTCGTTGCGGTCGAGGTTGCCCTCGTTGTAGAGGCTCACGCGGCGCAGGAAGTATATGGCTTGGCGCACACCGCGCAGGTGTCCGCCGGGAATTTGCAGTTTCTTGGGCTTGGCTGTGCCTGTGCCCATGAAGATGGCGTCGAAGCCGCGGTCGAACATCTGGTCGACGGTCAGGTCCTGACCGATGGTCGTGTTGCAGCGGAAGACCACTCCGAGTTCCTCGATTTTGCGGATTTCGCGGCGCACCACCTCTTTAGGCAGTCGATACTCAGGAATGCCGAACATCAGCACGCCTCCCGGTTCCGGCTCCATCTCGAAGACCTCCACCGCGAAGCCTTTTCGCGCAAGGTCGCCGGCGACGGCAAGTCCGGCAGGTCCGCTGCCAATCACCGCCACGCGTCCACGCGTCTTCTGCGGCAGCCGCTCGCGGATGAGCTGCATGTCGCCGTCGAAGTCGGCAACGAAGCGTTCCAGTTTGCCTATAGCCACAGGGCGTCCCTTCTTTCCGAGCACGCAATGCCCCTCGCACTGACGCTCGTGAGGGCATACGCGTCCGCACACGGCAGGCAGGTTGCTCTTGCCGTTGATTATGTGCATGGCGTTTCCGAGATTGCCCATCGACAGTTCGTGAATCCAGTCGGGAATGTCCTGACTGATCGGGCAGCCCTTGCTGCATTGCGGTGCCTTGCAGTGAAGGCATCGCTTTGCCTCGTTGATAGCCTCGAGCATAGTGAAACTTTCGTTGGTTTCCGAGAAACGCTCTTTTGTTTTAGCCGATTGTTCCATATCTATATAGTGGTGCAAAATTACTATTCTTGTTTATTATAACAAAATCAAAACGAAACTTTTTGCTTTCGTTTTAGAATTTTTTAATCCTGATTCGCTTTCGCTATTTCGTTTACCACATTTTTGGCTACATCCACGATGGTTTGTGCCATCTCTGTGTCGGCAGAGCCGGCATCGCCGCCTGCACGCTTGTCGTTGAGGCAGGAGAGTGGCGCAACGGCGCGTTCGGCGCCTATCATGGTGAACAACGGCAGCATCTTGTGGGCGGTCTCAGCCATTTCTTTCAGGTTGCCGTCGGCTATGGCGCGCTCCATGCGCTGGATGTTTTTCCGCGTTTCTTCGGCAAACGTGAGCATAATCTCGCGCGAGGCGTCGGCGTCGTCGGCGCTGAACGCTGTCAGTGCGGAGAAGTCGAATGTGTCGGTCTCGTTATTTGCCATGCAGCCTCAACCACGTCGACAATTTCTTGCTGGCGGAATGGCTTGTGCAGACATCCGGCAAAGCCTTCGCCTCGCAGCGAGTCTACGTCCATGTCGCTGCGTGCGGTCACGGCTATTACGGGAATCGACGCTGCCTCGTCGCATCCGAGGGAGCGGAGGTTGCGCAGCAGGTCGAAGCCGTTCATGGCTGGCATCTGTATGTCGGTAAGCACGGCGTCGTGGTGGCATTCTGCGATTTTGACAAACAGTTCCTGTGGCTGCCGGCATACGGTGACGTTGGCACCAAGATTGCGCAGCATGGCTTCCGTGAGCTGCAGTTGCAGATTGTCGTCGTCGATGAGCAGCAGGCTCCACGGCTGGCTGAACCGGGCGTTTGCCGCGGGGCGTTCGTTGGCAGATGTTGTGTCGGCATCGGCTTTAGGCATCGGCAGCTCGACGCCGAACCGGCTGCCTTCTCCTGGTTTGCTGCTCACGCTCATCGTGCCTCCGAGCAGAGCCACGAGTTTCTGTGTTATCGACAGTCCGAGTCCGAAACCTTCCTGTCCCTGCGCGCTTTTCAGACGGGTAAACTCCTGGAATATCCGTTTCTGCTCGTCTTCGGTCATTCCGCATCCGGTGTCGGCTACGCTGATGCTTAGCCGTCCGTTGTCGAGTTTTGCAGACATTGACACAGAGCCTTCTTTGGTGAATTTCATTGCATTCGACATCAGATTCTCGACAATCTGTCGGATGCGGAAAGGATCGCCTGAGAAATAGCCGTCGAGCGCGCTGTCGCAGTCGTATTCAAGCGCAGACCCTTTGCGTCTGCTGCCGGACGGTAGCTGTCGGCAACGGCGTTGAGCAGTTGCTGCGGGTTGAACGCCGCGGTGTTGATGTCCATCTTGTCGGCGTCCAGACGGTGGTAGTCGAGCAGCGAGTTGACAAGGTCAAGCAGATGTTTCGCCGACGTCTGCATATTGCCGAGGTATGCCGCGCGTTTCTTTCCGTCGGCTGTCTTGTCGAGCAAATCGGCATAGCCGATTATCGAGCCGACAGGAGCCTTGATGTCGTGGGTGATTGTGAGCATCAGCCTTTGGCGCACGTCGAGCAGGTCCTCGGCGCGTTTCTTGGCTTTTTCCAGCTCGTGGCGGTAATGGTTGCTGCGGGTGATGTCGCGCCATATCATAAACAGGAACGCCATTGCCAGAACCACTGCGGCAAATGCTATTGCGGCAATCTCACGGGCGGCATGGCGTCGCACCGATTCGGCTTGCAGATGCTTTGTCTCTGCCGTGCGCGAGCTCTCGTCGACAATCACGGCAAGCAGCTCGCTCACCTTGCGGCTCAGCATCTGTCCGTTGATGCGCAGTTCCGCCGTCTGCCGCTTCAGCTGTGCGATTTGTCCGATACGGTGTCCGTCGACCCGCTTGCGCACACCGGAAAGCATTTTCACCACCGTGTCGGCGGGGTTGATGGTGTTGGCGAGCGTGTCGGTGTGATGCTCCGTGACCGTCTCGCTCACGTGCTGCGGATTGTTGTCTTCCTTTGAGAAAGCATCGCGCAGACGTCCGAAAAAGTTTTTCCGTTTCTTGTGAACCACATATTCGCTTGTGCGCACCGTTTGCGAATGCTGCACTTTCGGCGCCGCTATCTCGCGGTTCTGGTTCGCTATGAGGTCGCTGATATATTGTTGGTAAAGTTCGTCGGAGTTGTCGGCCTCCATTGCGTCGAGCAGGTTGTCCATGTTGTCAACCTTTCTGCCGAGCAGCATTTTCACAGAGTCGAGCCTCGCCACCTGTGCGCGGTCGTTGACGATGGCGCGCAGCGAATCGACTGCCTGTGCTGTCAGCATCATAGCATCGACATAAGACTGAAACAGGTCGGTCTGCCCGGCGCTCAACGCCTGTCCAATCACCTCCGCCTGATACAGCTGGCTCACAACGTCGTTTGTGGCGCGTTGCCGGTTGTTGATGGTGCGTTCGGCACCGTCGGAGCGTGTCAGCGAGTCGAGAACGCCTACAATCAGCCACACCGCCGCCAAAAACAACGCTATCACCGCCGCATATCCCACGGCAGCCTTCATCTTGGTCGATAATTCAATCGTTCATAACCTTTGCAATTTAAGGGGAATCCAAAGGTAGCAAAACCTCCAAATTTGCCAAAATTCGTAGTGTGTAGGCAAGTGGTCGTGAGGAAGGTGTGCCGTTGTGTGAGGCGCTGTTGGCGGGAAGAACGGAACGTTCTTGTTGAAAATATGTTGTTAAGTGCTAAAGAGGGCTTGTAGCGTAAGAAAAAAAATGTGAGCTATATATCTGAAATATTTTAGTACACCTCTGAAAGGAACTGGCATACATCGAAGACAGATAAGAATCCCTGACAATGACACTATATTTATTCCGTCATTGTCAGGGATTCCAATTTATGAGGTTGTCATTATTTACAACAGACTCTCACGTTCTGTTATTTCAGCATCCGTCATTGTATAGCCTTCCAAACTCCCATCTTTTGCCTGAATGCAGATATAAGTCATCGGTTCAGCTGAAGTACATTTTAAGTTGCGGTCACATCCAGGTGATACACGTATGATTGAGCCTTCTCCAATCTCGAAAACCTCATCGTTCACCTGGAATTTACCTGCTCCTGACAGAATAATGTAGTTTTCCTCATTTGCCTTGTGGCTGTGAAAGAAAGGAACTGACACCCCTGATGGTAATGAACCAAATGAGATTTCACATGAAGTTGCTTCCGTTGCTTCCTTCACAAATTCTTTACCCTCAAAACCCTTGATGCAACCTACTGTTGCGTGAGCGTATTTTTCGCACTTGTTCATGATTTTAATGTTGCTCATGTTTCCTGCTTTTTAAAATTTGATTAACTTTGCATTCTAAACTTACTATCATTTAGATAGTGCAAAAATACTCTTTTATATATTGATAAACAAGAGGTTACGAAAATGTAATCCACTTACTTTAAAGTAATTGTTATTGGAAATGAACAGTTTACAGGTACAAGAAAATCTGAAAAAATATACTCGTATTGAAAATTGCCCTATCCGGAATGTCCTATCTCGATTCTCCAGTAAATGGGCTATGCTCATATTATGTGTGCTTTCTGAAAATGAAGCTACCCGTTTCAATACTATAAGTAAGGCGATTCCAGATATTTCCCCGAAAGTCCTTACCGAAACATTGAGAAATCTTGAAGCTGACGGATTGGTTAAAAGAAAGCTGTATGCAGAGATACCGCCAAAGGTGGAGTACTCCTTAACCGAGCTTGGTAAAAGTCTGATGCCTATACTAAACAATCTCATATCTTGGGCATTGGATAATGCGCCATATATAGCGAAAGATAAGGGCATAGTCAAACCGAAGACATAGTTCTCAGATTTGACTATGCCGAACTGCCACCTATTTAAGCACGAAGTACAAAGATAAAAGCTATCTTTGTGTATATCAAGGCAAGCGACGTTCGATTACTGTTTATATTAATTCAATTTTAAATTTCTTTTAGGTTAATTGTGCATAAGAGCATACTGGAGAAGGCAGTAAATATGTTGTTAAGCATCTTTTTTGGCGTTGTTGGCGAAAATAATATGACAATAATAATGGAGAATGCTAAAAATATCGTAATTTTGCGCTCAAAATAGGTATAGTTTATATGCAGAATATCAGAAACATTGCCATCATCGCTCACGTGGACCACGGAAAGACGACATTGGTGGACAAAATGCTGCTTGCGGGAAACCTTTTCCGCGACAATCAGAACACAGGAGAATTGATGCTCGACAACAACGACCTTGAACGCGAGCGCGGCATCACAATCCTCTCGAAAAACGTTTCAATCAACTACAACGGTTACAAAATCAATATTATCGACACTCCGGGACACTCCGACTTCGGTGGTGAGGTGGAGCGCGTGCTCAATATGGCTGACGGATGCTTGCTGCTCGTCGACGCTTTCGAGGGCCCGATGCCGCAGACGCGTTTCGTGCTTCAGAAAGCCATCCAGATGGGGCTGAAACCGATTGTCGTAATCAATAAGGTTGACAAGCCGAACTGCCGTCCTGACGAGGTCAACGAGATGGTGTTTGACTTGATGTTCAACCTCAATGCAACCGAAGAACAACTCGACTTCCCGACAATCTATGGCTCTGCAAAGCAGAACTGGATGAGCGACGATTGGAAAAAACCGACCGACAACATCATCCCGCTGCTCGACGCCATCATCAAATATATTCCAGGACCTCAAGTGCTCGAGGGCACTCCGCAAATGCTCATCACGTCGCTCGACTACTCGTCGTATGTAGGACGTATCGCAATTGGTCGTGTGCATCGCGGCGAACTGCGCGAGGGCATGGAGATTGGCCTTTGCAAGAAGGACGGCTCGGTGGTGCGCCAGCGCATCAAGGAGCTTCACACATTCGAGGGTATGGGACGCCGCAAGGTGGAAAGCGTGAAGAGTGGCGACATCTGTGCGCTTGTCGGTATCGAAGGCTTTGAAATCGGCGACACTGTGACCGATCCGGTCAACCCAGAACCATTGGAGCGCATCGCAATCGACGAGCCTACAATGTCGATGGTGTTCACTATCAACGACTCTCCATTCTTCGGAAAAGACGGTAAGTTTGTGACATCGCGCCACATTGCCGAGCGTTTGGAGCGCGAGCTCGACAAGAACCTCGCTCTCCAGGTGAAGAAAGAGCCACACGAGGACGTATGGACGGTGTTTGGCCGTGGCGTGCTCCACTTGTCTGTGCTTATCGAGACAATGCGTCGCGAGGGCTACGAACTGCAGGTGGGACAGCCTCAGGTTATCATCAAGGAAATCGACGGTCAGAAATGCGAGCCGGTGGAGTTGATGACTGTCAACGTGCCTGAAGAGTACTCAAGCAAGATTATTGATATGGTGACACGCCGTCGTGGCGAGCTCGTGTCGATGACCACGCAGAACGACCGCCTGCAGATGGAATTCCACATCCCGTCGCGTGGCATCATCGGTCTGCGCACAAACGTGCTGACGGCATCGGCGGGCGAGGCTATCATGAGCCACCAGTTCTTGGAATATCAGCCGTGGAAGGGCGAAATCGAACGCCGCACCAACGGTTCGCTCATCGCAATGGAGTCGGGCACTGCCTATGCTTATGCCATCGACAAGTTGCAGGATCGCGGACGTTTCTTCATCTTCCCGCAGGAGGAGGTGTATGCCGGACAGGTGGTTGGCGAGAATGCCAAGGACAACGATATCGTGGTGAACGTCACCAAGTCGAAGAAGCTTACGAATATGCGTGCGTCGGGTGCCGACGACAAGGCGCGCATCATCCCGCCGGTTGTGTTCAGCCTCGAGGAGGCGCTTGAATACATTAAGGCTGACGAGTATGTCGAGGTTACACCTAACCACATGCGTATGCGCAAAATCATTCTTGACGAGCTTGAACGCAAGCGCGCCAACAAGAACAATTAGACAATAGGTAAAAAAAGAGAAGTGGCGATGGAATGCGGATGTGATGACGCGTTCCATCGCTTTTTTAGTATGCAATGAAGCCCCGGTTAACGACTGTGTGATTTCTCTATAACGGAATTGCCCGATTCTCGCCGAATTGTAGTAACTTTGCCGCCCTATGGCAACAACGGTCGATTATAGTTATAAACAGATTTGGCGAGTGGCTTATCCTATTTTGGTAAGCCTTTTGATGGAACAGATGATAGTGCTTACCGACACGGCTTTCATGGGACGTGTCGGCGAGGTTGAACTTGGCGCAGCGGCTATCGCTGGAGTGTTCTATATGGTTTATCTTTATGGCTGGCCACGGATTCTGCGTGGGTACGCAGATTCTGATTGCGCGACGCAATGGCGAACGGCGTTACGGTGAGGTAGGGCAGGTGTTCTACCAGGGGCTGTATTTCTTGATGGCGCTTGCCGCGGTGTTGTTTTGTCGTATGCCAGATGTATGCCGATGAAATTCTGTCGATGATGATTTCCTCGCCCAATATCCTTGCCAAGGCGGAGGACTATATCCATTGGCGTGTCTATGGCTTCTTCTTTGCCTTTGCCGGCGGTATGTTCAGGTCGTTTTATGTGGGCACGACGCAGACAAAGACTCTCACGCTCAACTCCATTGTAATGGTGCTGTCGAATGTGGTGTTCAACTATGTGCTCGTGTTTGGCAAATGCGGCTTGCCCGCGCTCGGAATCGCCGGCGCGGCGATAGGCTCGTCGCTTGCCGAACTTGTGTCGCTGGTGTTTTTTGTCTGCTATACGCGTGCGAAAATCGATTGCCGACATTTCGGTCTGTCGCGTTTCCCGGCTCTCGACATCAAGCGCCAACGCTCGATTCTCAGCGTGTCGATGTGGGTGATGGTGCAGAGTTTCGTATCGCTGTCCACGTGGTTTATCTTCTTTGTCTATATCGAGCATCTTGGCGAGGAGTCGCTTGCCATAGCCAACCTTGCACGCAACATCAGCGGACTTCCGTTTATGATGGTGATAGCGTTTGCCTCGGCGGCAAGCTCGATTGTCAGCAATATGATCGGGGCTGGCCAGACCGACAAGGTGGCGCTTGCCATCGCCGCCATATATGGCTCGCTATCTTTGCGTGGTGCCGTTGCTGCTGGTTGTGGCGGCTTTCCCTCAAATGTTTATACGCATCTACACCGACATTCCGCAACTTATCGACGCTGCGGTGCCTACGGTGTGGGTGATGTGTTCCGCCTATACGGTGCTGGTGCCTGCAAACGTGCTGTTCAGCAGCGTGTCGGGTACAGGCGACACTCGAATGGCATTCTGGCTTGAGATGGCTGCGCTGGTGTTCTATATGATATATAACACATGGGTTGTCTACATCATGCGTGTCGACGTGATGTGGGCATGGACGGCGGAGATTGTCTACGGGTCGCTGATGTTTGTCTTTGCGGAGCATACATGCGCCGAGGCTCATGGCGCAGACGCTCCATCTGACGCTCCTTCGCGGAGCACTACCTTCTGCGTGTCGGCGCCTTGCTTGCGGATGTAAATGCCTTTTTCTGGGTTGTAGACCTTCCTGCCCTGCAGGTCGAACCATTCGGCTGCATCGGATGTTGCAATCTCGGCGACCGCCCCGTTGCCGTCTTTGAAAGGGTCGAGGGCTGCGTTCTTGAACCTTAATTCCGCAACTCTATAAATTCTAACTTTTATAACATCTTGAGCAATAAAACTTACCCAGGATTTTGCTGTGCCAGAGGATTCACTTAACTTAGTGTTGCAAAAATAATTAAACAAAACTTCATCAAGCATGGCAAAAGTAATGAATAAAAATCAGAAAAACTCATTTTTTGGTGGTATATTTCCAATTATGGAGAAATTAGACAGGTACTGATGTTACGGAAGTTTTGCCGGGCAGCAATATTTGATAAGATAGGCTGCGGTTCGGACGAGCAAAATCAAAAATTTGTTTTGTCTCTTCTCTTACCTTGCACTATCTTTTGATAATATAGGCAGCGGTTCGGAAGAGCAAAATCAAATAAATTTGTTTTGCTCTTCTCTCACCTTGCACTATCTTTGTCCTTGAAAAATATTGAGATATGGAAATATCCGAACTTTGCGGACTGCTGATGCCGGCAGCCCGCGTTGTGGCATTGGGTAAATGCTTTAAAGATAAAAGATAAAGAGAATCAAACTTGACGGGCTTGTTGGTTCGGCTCCATCAGTCGTGTTCTCGCAGTTGCCTCGATTGAAGCAGCCTTATCTTGCAGTTGCCAACGATATGGATGAGGCGGGATATTTATATAGTGACCTGTGCCAGATTTTAGGTGAACAGGCGGCTTTGCTTTTCCCGTCGGGCTATAAACGTGACATCAAATATGGTCAGGAGGACGCTCCGTCGCAGATTCTGCGTGCGGAGGTGCTTAGCCGATGGGATGACCCTCAGTTGCGCGTTGTGGTCACATATCCTGAGGCGCTTGCTGAAAAGGTGGCTATGCGTCAGCAATTGATCGACAGCACATTGTCGTTCCGTCGTGGCGGCACAGCCGACTTGACGGCGACGGCGCAGCGTCTGCGCGACTTTGGCTTTGTGACGGTCGATTACGTTTACGAGCCGGGGCAGTTTGCCGTGCGTGGCTCCATCCTTGATATTTTTTCATTCACCAATGAGCAGCCCTACCGTATCGACTTTTTTTGGCGACGACATCGAAAGCATTCGCACGTTCAATATAGAAACGCAGTTGTCGGAGCGGTCGGTCGATGAGATTACGGTGGTCAATAATTTGTCTACCGGAGCAGGCGGCGAGTCGTTGCTGCGGTTTGCCGGAGCCGACACGGTGTTGCTGATTCACGACCGCGAATGGTTGCGGCAGCGTGTGCGTGCCGTGGCGGAGGAAACGTTGTCGGAAAGCGCGTTGATTGCCGATGAGGGCGACAAGCATGCTATGGACAATGTGGTCGACGCTGAGCAGTTCTGCTGCGACATCGACAGCCATCGATATGCCGACTATGCGGTTAACAATCGTGGCGACTACGATGCCGCTTTGGCTTTTGACACATCGTTGCAGGGCGTGTTCCACAAAAATTTCGACATCATCAGTTCTACGTTCCGTCAGTTTGAGTCGGACGGCTACAAAATATACATACTTTCCGACAGCGAGCCTCAGTTTGAACGTCTGCGCTCTATCTTCGACGACCGAAAGGACGATATCCGCTTCACGCCGGTGCTGCGCACGCTTCATGAGGGATTTGTCGACAACGAGCATAAGATTTGCGCGTTTACCGACCATCAGATTTTTGAACGCTTCCATAAGTACACGCTCAAGAGCGACCGTGTGCGTTCGGGCAAGTTGGCACTGTCGCTGAAGGAGTTGTCGCAGATAGAGGTGGGCGACTTTATTGTGCATGTCGACCACGGAGTGGGACGCTTTGGCGGGTTGGTGCGCACTGCCGTCAACGGAAAGATGCAGGAGATGATAAAACTCACGTATCTCAACGATGATAAGATTTTGTGTCGATTCATTCGCTCCACAAACTGGCAAAATACCGCGGAAAGGAGGGTGTGCCTCCGAAGCTCAACAAACTTGGGTCGGGGGCGTGGAACAGGGTGAAGGAGCGCACGAAGTCGAAACTCAAAGACATCGCGCGCGACCTTATCCAGCTTATGCCGCACGCCGCAAGGAGAAGGGATTCGCATATTCGCCCGACGGATATCTGCAGCATGAGCTTGAGGCCTCGTTTATCTATGAGGACACGCCCGACCAGCTGAAGGCGACGGAGGCGGTGAAGGCCGACATGGAGAGCGAACGCCCGGATGGACCGCCTGGTGTGTGGCGATGTGGGATTCGGCAAGACGGAAGTGGCGATACGCGCTGCGTTTAAGGCTGCCACCGACGGCAAGCAGACCGCTGTGCTTGTGCCCACCACGGTGCTGGCTTATCAGCATTTCACCACGTTCTCAGAACGCTTGAAGGACTTTCCCGTGCGTGTCGACTATCTCAGCCGTGCGCGTAAGCCGAAAGACGTGAAGCGCATCCTTGAGGAATTGAAGGAAGGCAAAATAGACATAATCATAGGCACTCACAAACTTATCGGAAAAACGGTGCAGTTCAAAGACTTGGGGCTGCTCGTGGTTGATGAGGAACAGAAATTCGGTGTCGGTGTGAAGGAAAAACTGAAACAGCTGAAGGTGAACGTGGACACGCTTACAATGTCGCTACGCCGATTCCGCGCACGCTGCAGTTCTCATTGATGGGCGCGCGCGACCTCAGCGCCATCAACACGCCGCCGCGCAACCGCTATCCGATTATAACCAATGTCACTGCCCTCGATGACGAAATACTGCGCGAGGCAATCAATTTTTGAGCTGGCGCGTGGCGGACAGGTGTTTATTGTAAACAACCGCATCGAGCAGCTGTTCGACCTTGAGAGCCGGGTGCGCCGTCTGGTGCCCGACGCCCGCACGGTGGTGGGGCATGGGCAGATGGCGTCCGACAAGCTGGAACAGACAATCATCGACTTCGCCGCGCATCAGTACGACGTGCTGCTTGCCACCACAATCATTGAAAGCGGCATCGATATGCCGAATGTCAACACCATCATAATCAACAATGCGCAGAATTTCGGTTTGTCGGAACTGCATCAGTTGCAACACCAACTAAAACTACAATACCTCCTGGTTTAACCATTGTAATTGCATTATTAACAGCAGCACTATTACCAACACATTCAATTACTACATCAAAACCACCATGAGTTTTTCCATCATCTTAGGTACTAAATCTTTATCCAAGGCATTATACCATTCATCAGCAACCCCAAGTTTTACACTTTTCTTACCTCTTTCTTCATTAGTTTCAGTAATCAACTACTCTACTAGCACCTTCAAGTTTAGCAAACATAGCACTAACTAGACCAATAATACCTCCACCAATAACTAAAACATCATCACCAACAGCAATTCTACCTAAATGAGCTGCATGAAGTCCAACTGCAGTTGGTTCAACCATTGCAACTTCTTCATCTTTCATATCTTCAGGAACTTTAATAACCATATCGCTTCTAACAGCAATGCGACTTGTAAGACCTCCTGGATTATCAATTGATAAACCAACAGCTTCACTCCATGTTGCACTACAAAATTGCACATCGCCTTTACGACAAGCTTCACATTTTCCACATGGTGAAATAGGTAAAGCAGTAACTCTATCACCAACTTCTAAATCAAGTCTATCACCTGGGTCAACAACACGACCGCAAAACTCATGGCCCATAACTAAAACCTTTTGGTTCTCCGTTAACCCAATAATGAATATCAGAACCACAAATACCTGATTTTAAAACATCAATAATAACTTTACTACCATCAGCAACTGGTTCTTCTATTTCTTTAATTTCAAATTGTTTTACACCTTTTATTGCACACGCTTTCATTTCAATTCTCCTTACTCTACATATTATTATAACATCAAATTACTAAAAAGAGTACAACCAAAAAAATAATTTACATTTATTTTGTAAACTATTTTTAATAATCTCTACATGAGGATAAGGAATTTCAATTCCTTCGCTTTCAAATCTTTTCTTAATAACATAATTTAATTTATACATATTTTCAAATACTTCACCATTATCTTTACCCCAAACCCAAGCTCTAAGGCTAATTCCAGACTCATCCACTGAAGCAACTCTAACCTTTGGATACTCAACATCTTTATTTTTACCTTTTTCATTTGGTTTATATAACTTTTTCATTTTCATCTTTTATAATTTTCATTGCTTTATCAACATCAGATTCATAAGATATAGAAAAATCAACCAACTTAACATTTTTCATTATCAATATAATTAAAGTTTTCAATCGTATAAGAATTCATTTGACTATTTGGAATAATAACTCTTCTATTATTGATAGTTCTAATAACAGTATGTCTCATTGTAATATCTTCAACAGTACCACTTACCCCCCTATCAACACATTCAATAAAGTCACCAACTTCAAAAACATCACCAATAACTAAAGCAAAACTACCAAAAAAGTTCTTCAAACTTTCCTGAGCAGCTAACCCTAAAACAACTGAACCAATTCCCAATCCGGAAAGTAATGTTATAGAAAACTTATGAAAAGCTTCAAATTGACCCATAATCATTAAAACCATTAAAGAATAAATTATTAATTTCTTAACTTTTTTAATAAACATTAATAATGTTGTTACATTTTTCTTTCTTTTTCTTCTAATAGTTCCATCTATTAACTTATCAATTATTTTATTTAAAACAACACTAATTACTATAATTAGGATAATACTTATACATTTTATCTAAATATTTATCTAAAAAATCCTTCATACATTCACCTTACAAACATTATACTATACAAAACTATAATTTGCAATTTATAAATTATTTTGTTAATAATATCACTTACAAAAAGGAGGGTTACTATGGAATTTCTAAGTGTTGGAACCGATTATTTATCGAGTGATTTATTTCAAAACATCGAAAATACAGCATCTTCTAAGCCTTACGGTGGCATTTGGGCAACTCCTCAAAACCCAAATTTTCCAAATTACAATGAATGGGTAGATTATCTATGTCGTAATCCTCATATCCTTTATTATAAAAGTGACTATCCATTTTTACTACCAGCATCTCTAATAACATTAAAAGAAAATGCTAACATATTTAACATTTCTTCTTTAGAAGATTTAAACTTTTTAAAACAAGAATTTCCATTTAACAACTGGATAGATTTTGAAAAATTATCACAATACTATGATGGAATATACATTAATTTATCAAAATTAAAAAGAACTATCTCAAAAAGATATAGAAAAACTTCTAACCTTTTCTGTTAACACCTTAATTATTTTTAACCCAAACACTATTAAACATTACAAAAGTGCTAACATAAGTATAGAATTTACATCAAGTATTCCTGAATATAAAATAAATATTGATACATCTACTAATTATATTGAACCACCCAGTATAGATATAACTATTTTAATAGAAACAATTCGCAGATATATCAGTGATAATAACATAGAAAACGCCAAAGAAAACTATGAACTTATAAGAAGAATATTCAGTGAAAAAATAAAAGAAACATTAAAATAATAATA
>OKWD01000079.1_pt1 | contig 16494 bp, 16 predicted proteins | sample 1607011 | NCBI WGS metagenome assembly OKWD01 (sample SAMN04414077, study PRJEB24778) | human gut metagenome | material: faecal | host: Homo sapiens | reverse complement strand
CGCAGCTCGCGGTCGTTGACCATCACTTTTGCGCCCGACTTGCCGTTGATGGTGATTTTCTTGTCGTCGATCCACACGCCGGGAGCCGCCTGCAGCAGTTCCTTTCCGTCTTTGCCTATGGCGGCTGGCATATCCTCCACCCTGACCACAAAACGGTCGGGCAGACGGCGTATGGCTGAGGCTTTCACCTCTACGCTATGCAGTGCCACGGCATTTGTTGTCATCGTGACGTCAAGACGCGTTTCTCCGCTGACGGTCACTGCCTTTTTGGCATTGTCGTATCCCACGAGGGTAAATGTCACGTTATATTGCCCTTTCGGAAGGTCGATTCTGTAATTGCCGATGCTGTCGGTGACGGCCCCTCCTTGCTCATGGTTGGCGCTGAGTGCCACCACGTTGCAAATTCAACCGGGTTGCTTTCGCTGTCGGCCACGCGTCCGAGCAAAGTGTCGGCTGTCGCGATGCTGCCGCCCGAAATGGCAAGCAGCGCCGCAAGAAACATCTTATTCATTGTATGTATTATAAATTGGTTATTTTCCTGAGTCGATGAATTGTTTGTATAGACGGTCTATGTCGTCGGCAGTGATGCCGAGCATCTGCATTTTGCGGAACATTTCCGGAAGTTCCTCTTCTTCAAATTCCCGCCGGCGCAGTCTGGAGATTGTGCCGCATGCGCCTTCGCTGACGAAATAACCTATGCCGCGGCGGTTGAAGATTATCTCTTGCTGCTGCAGCCAGTCGAAAGAGCGCACCACGGTGTTGGCGTTGACTTCAACGGTTGCCGCATATTCGCGCACCGACGGGATGCGGCCGCCTTCGGAATAGGCATGTTGCATAATCTCGTCCATGATGCGGTCTGCTATCTGCAGGTTAGATTGGTCGGCTTTCCTTGAAGTTCATAACAGGCGTTTTTTGGTTTCAACTACTTGTTTGCGCATAAACAGCCAATATGACAGCAGCCCGTTGATTATGGCAATCGCAAGCAGTATGCTGCCGGTGGTGGCAAGAATTGTGGGGAATATGGCGACAAGCTCTGAACGGGTTTGTGGGTGAAAGCTGAAATGCACAAGAATCGGAGGGAGGATGATGCTAATGCCACCACAACGCCGAGGGTCTTGACAAGAGGGAATCTGCGCCAAACCGATCCGCCGAGCATAAACATTGACTGCAGACATACCAGAAAACCGTATGATGCCAGCGTTCCCTGCCAGCTCCATGCCTCGCGTGCGGGGCCTTCGAGCATTTGCGTCGGAGTGAACAGCACTTTCAGACAGTAAAATGTCAGCGAGCCGTAGGCGTCAAGCCCGAATATCGCCGCGAGCAGATAGTAGAGTGCGCCGACAGCGACAAGCGACACAAGTGCCGACAGGGCGAAGCCGAGGGTTACAATCGTCATCCGCGACAGGAATTTCTCAACGTTGGTTGCCGGCAGTGTGAGAAACTCAATGCTGCCTGGCTTGTCGGAAATGGGTTTAAGCACGGTGGAGGCAGCAATCATTCCGCCCATTGTCAGCACGAGTGCAAACCAGGAGTAGAACGTGTCGGCAATTGACACGAACGAGGTGCTTTCGTGTGTCTTTGCGTGATGATGATTATCAGCAGTCCGGCAAGCAGGGTGCCGGCAAGCTCGAGCAGATGGGCAAGATGGGTTTTCCAGTTGAGTGCCGCGTCGCGTGTGGTCACCGACCAGAAACGCGCTGGGCTGAAGTTGTTTATTGTTGTCATTTCAGTTGAGTCTTTACAAATATTTTATAAGTCAATACGTAGTTGGCGAGTGTGAGCGGTGCAATATGATGTTTGTCGTTGTCAAGCTGGGATTGCAGATGCCGTTGACGAGTATTGCCGCTGCGACGACTACAAACAGCAGTGCGAGGCTCTTTACCAACACTTTGCGACGCCAGAGCGCACTGCCGATCATTGTCACCGACTGCAGCCACATGGCGATTACGCCAAGCGGTACTACTTTTCAACAAAAATCTGAGGAAGCAGCATCGTTTGAAACAGCGGTTTGTTGAAAAGCGTCATGCACAGACCGATGCGCGCTGCGTCGGCAAGCACCATTCCGATGATGAAGAACACTATCGTGGAAACCACGGTCTCAAGCAGATTTACAAGAAATTTCTCGAGATTTGTTGCCGGAAGTGTCAGGTAGGAAATCTGACCGTAGCGTCCCGACATTTTGTCGAACATAAACGTTGCCATCAGCACCATCGACAGGATGAAGAACGATGCAAGCACCACGTAGAACGTGTCGGCAAACGATTCTGGATTGATGCTGTATCCCGACATCATAAAACCGATTTCGCCGAAGAGTATGGAGGCGAAGGCTGCCAGCGGCATCCCTATCCATGTCGACGGCACATTGTGGTCGTAGTCGTGGCGGAGCATCGTCCAAAATCTCCGCATGTTGAACCTATCGGTCATTGTCGTCAGTATTTAAGGCTTCATTGATTGCGGCGCCGTTGGCAAGCATTGCGTTGAACAGCGTTTCAAGATTGATTACGCTCTCGTCGCCGAAGCGGTTGGCATAAATTGCGCTGTTGCCTTGGAGAGAGGGCTGCACATAGATGGCTCCTCGGTGGGCTCCGACATCGGTTGGTCGGTGAAAAGGAGCTTGGATGCCAGCGTGGCGTAGCTGCTGTCGAGCAACAGTTTGCCGCTGTCGACCATCAGCACGTGGTCGAGCAGATTCTCTACGTCGCGCACTTGGTGGGTCGACACGACTATCGTTTTTTCATCGCTCATGTTTGACGCTATCACCTTGCGCATCTGGCTTTTCGACGGGATGTCGAAGCCGTTGGTCGGTTCGTCCATCAGAAGCAGGCGGGTGTTGGTGGCGAGAGCGAAACTCATAAACGCCTTCTTCTTTTGTCCCATCGACAATTCGTTGAGACGCAGGTTGCTGTCCATCTCGAAATCACGCAGACAGTTGTTGAGAATCTCGTTGGAGAAACGCGGATAAAACTGCGCGTTGTATTTCACGTATTGGGCGAGGGTGACGGCTGGAAGCGTAAATTCCTCGGGAACGATAAAAATCTCCTGAAGAGCTGACGGCTGGCGGCGCGACATCTCGCTGCCGCAGAAAGTAACCGACCCTGATTTCGGACGGAGCAGACCGCACATTAGATAGAGCAGTGTGGACTTGCCCGTTCCGTTCTTGCCGAGCAGTCCATACACCGCACCTGGTTTCAATGTCAGCGAAAAATCGCTGAAAATGTCAGGCTTTTTGGAGCCATAACTAAATCTCAATTCCTTGATTTCCATCATATAAGTTTTCATTTTTCGTATATCAGTTTGAGTGTATTAGTTGATTAGTACACTGCAAAGCTATGTCAATTTTTTTGGAAAACAATAGCGAATCTAATATTTAACACAAATTAATATTTCCTAAAATCGCCGAAGAGCGGTTTCAGAAAGTCAGCCCGTGGTTGGATAGCCCACCCGAGACAATGGTGACATGCGCCGCTACCGCCGAAGAGCGGTTGTAGAAGGAGCATGCAGACAGGTGACATGCTGCAACCCAAAATTTCCATACAACAAAACGGAATCAAATGAAATGGAAACACCGCCGATTTGCATTTGCAACCTGCGGTGTTTAAGTGGAGATGGAGAGATTCGAACTCTCGTCCAAACGTGGAACTAATATGCTTTCTACATGCTTAGTTTTGACTTGGTTTTCGACCGTGGGCAGGATACAAAACTACCAACCCAAGGCTTATCTCCTAAAATCTCGGACAGCTACCGGAGAACAAGCGTCCCAGCTCCGATTTTATTAGCACCACCTTATCGAAACGTCTCAGAGCAAGGCAATCGGGTGATGTCTCGTTTCTGCCACTGTGGCAGAAATAAAGCTAACTTACTGTGCTTCGGTTAGGCAGCGAGAGCGTAGTTATTTTCGCCAGTTAAATTGTTGATGTCTGAGATTATAGAGCATAGCCATCATCGCTCTGCATGCTTACATACCACCTCTACACGCTGTCAAAACCGGTCATCCCCAATGTTTTTTCGAGACACATACGTGATATGTGGGTTGCAAAAGTAATGCTTCCGCAACCAATCTCCAAATTTTTGTTGAAAAAATTTTTTTAGTTATCGTTGTCTACGGCGTTAAGCACCAACAGCATGTTTGGCAGCTCGTTGTTGTCGCGGATTGTTTTCAGCATCGACAGCTGGCGGCGGTCGAGGAGTCCGATGCGCGCCACGAAGATGGTGTGGCTTGCCACACGGACCAGCACGTTGGTGTCGGTCACAAGCAGTATAGGAGCGCAGTCGATGAAGATGTAGTCGTAGCGTTGGCGCAGGCGTTCAAACATCTCGTCGAGGGAGTCGTGTTCAAGCAGTTCTGCCGGGTTGGGGCGGATGGTGCCCGACGGCAAGATGTCGATTCCCGCGCTTTTGTCGTGCACAATCAGTTTGTCGAGGTCGGTGCACGATCCGTCGAGATATGAGGTTGCGCCGTGCGCCGGCGAGTTGATGCGCTTGCTGAGCGATGCGCGACGTATGTCGAGGTCGACGAGCAGCACGCGTTTGCCTTTCTTAGCCTCGGCTGAGGCGGTGTTGATTGCCACATACGATTTGCCACTGCCGGGGTTGAACGATGTGCAGATGCACACCGGCACGTCGTTGAATTTCGCCAAATGGTGGTCGAGCTCGGTGCGTAGCATCAGGAATGCCTCTTTGCCGAAATCTTTGTTTGTCAAGTCGGGTGGCGTGAGGCTCTTTAGTCCGTAGTTGAACTTTATGCGCATGCGTCGCGAGAATGTGACGTTTTTAAGAAGCGGTATTTGTCCGATCACGGGGATGTTGATGCCGATGAAGTCGTAGCGGTCGCGCACGTGGTTGTCGGTGATGAATGCAAAGAAAATCACGGCGATAGGAATCACCACTCCGCCGAGCAGCAAGCCGAGGGCTGCGATTATCCATGGAGTGAGCCGAGAGGGCTCGTCGGTGCCCGATGCCGGTGCCACTACGCGTACGGCTTCCGAGATGTTGTTGATGGCGAGCGGGTCGTTGCCGCGTTTGCCTTGCAGGTAGTAGTATTGACTTTCGATGTTTTTGTGCATGCGCGCCTGGCGGTTGATGGCGGCCTGTGTGTGCGACAGGTCGGCAAGACGGTTGTCGGTGGCGGCGATGCGCGATTTCAGTTTGCCGCATTCGATGCGGAGCGAAGCGATATGGTTTGTCACCGAAGCCTCAATGTCGCTGTGCATGGCTTTAAGTTGCTGTGTGACTTCGGCAAACGCGTTGTTGGCAGTGCCGGCATTCTCGCGCAGATGTTCGCGTTTGGCTATGGTTCCGTTGTATGCAGCCACGGCTTTCTGCAGTCCGATGCTTTTTGTGATATCTGTAGCGGCGGCTATCGGGCGGTCGGCATTTTTGTCGGCTGCCAGTTGCGACGCCACAGCCTCAGTTGCCTTTATCTTAGTCTCGATGCCTACGAGCGACTGTGTGTCGGCGGCCTTCTGCGCCAGCAGTTGGTTGTAGGTGAGGTTGATATTGGAGGTGTTTCCATTGCGCAGCGTCTGCTCGATGCCGGCTTCGTTTTTTTCGAGAGCCTCTGTATGCACGGCGAGACGCTTGTCGACGGCGTCGATGAATTTCTGGGCGTCGTTGCTGTTCCACTGTGCCCATATTCGGTCGTAGACCAATGGGATGTCGTTCAGAATGTCGTCGGCGCGTTGGACCACGTGGTCGGAGAATGTGCAAGTCAGCACGTCGGTGAATTGAGCCGTCTGCACCACATCGATGCTTTTGCTTATGCGGTGGGCGGTTTTGTCGATTGGAGTTATGCTGATTTCTATTTTCTTGCCTGCGTAATTTTTCGTAAAACGGGTGGCTGTGAGAGAAATGTCGGCAGCCGATGTGGGCTTGTCGTCGCCGTCAATCTCGAGGCTTGTCGCAGTGGCTGTTTTGCCGTCGGCAGAGATGAGGGCGGTTATTTTTGCCGAAGCGTCGTCGGGGATGTTCAGTGCAACGTCGAGAGGCTCGCTGCCGTAAAGATCGACGCGCTTGCCGAATGACTGGATTTCATATTGTGTCACGTTGAGCGACAGGTCTTTGACTATCTGCTCGCAGAACACTTGCGACTTGACAAGCTGGATGCCGTCCTCAAGTTGCAGACCTGTGGCAAACGGCTTGATGGCAAACGGGTCGTCGCCGAAACGCTGGTTGGTGAATACGTTGGCGTCGAGATATTTCATTGCAAACATCGACTGGCGTTTCACCGCTGGTGAGACATAGTAGTTGTAGGCGCTCAGTCCAAACACGCAAATCACGACAAACGCTATGGCATAGCCGTAGAACCGCCTCATCCAACGGATGTATGTGCGCAACGTAAGCGCACTGCGGTGCATTATGCGGTCTTGGCTTGATATCGTTTGCATGTGATTTTAAGGAGAGGTGTCGTATTAATGTTGCGTATTAGTCTTTTGCAATGTTGACTACGAGCACGCCTATCGATGTGAGCAGCGAGGCGATTGAGATCCAGAGCGACACCGATTTCATCGCATTCTGGTTGATGGTCGACTGCCCGGCGCGCACGCTGTTAGGCTGCACATAGACCACATCGTTCTGTTTCAGGTAGTAGGCTGGCGACTTGAAGATGTCGGCTGAACGGAGGTCGAGTTGGTACGACTTGCGCTGCCCGTCCTCCTCGCGGATTACGTACACATGGTCGCGCTCGCCGAAGATTGTAAGGTCTTTGGCCATGGCAATCGCTTCGAGCACAGTTACTTTGTCGCTGTTTATGGTATATGTTCCCGGGTTGGTGACCTCGCCGAGAATCGACACTTTGAAATTCATGAATTCTACGGTCACAAGTCCGTCGGTGAGCATCTTCCTTTCGGCGAGAGCCTGGGTTATCTGTTCCTGCAGTTGCCAGCGGCTCAAGCCCGAAGCTTTGATTTTGCCGAGGATAGGGAAGTCGATATAACCTTCGTTGTCAACCACATATCCGAGCAGGTAATTGCCATATCCGGCACGGTCGGTTCCTGCCTGGGTGGCTGATACCGGCAGGTTGAAGATTTTAGCCACAGCAGGGTCGCTGCTCGACACCACAATGGAGAGCATGTCTTTGGGCTCGATTTTGATTACCTGTGAGTTCTCAATCTTTTCAGGAGTGTCGACTTTCACATCTTGCAGATAGAGTACCTTTTCCGATGTCTTGCAGGAAGATACGAGCAAAATCAGGCTTAAGAACAATATAATTCGTGTCGTTGAATGCATAATTTCCTTATTTCAATATGATTCCAATAATTTAGTCTGTGTGGACTGCCGCTTGGCGGAACTCATCCAATATGCAAAGATAGCATTATTCGCTAAAAACGTAGCGATATATGGTGTTAAAATATCGGCAATTTCTAAAATCCAGCAACCTTAGGCGGGGATTATTCCGTTTCGTAGGTGATTTTGTCGCCGCGGGTATGGATGAATTCGAATTCAAGAGTCCGTGCAAGTCCATCGGCGAGCGTGTATGGCGGTTTGAAACCGGTCTGTTGCATGCGTGTGGCGTCGTATTCGGTGGTGGCGCAGAATTTCTTGACGCGGACGGCGCTGATGGCGAATTTGCGGCGCAGCAGCCATGCCAGCGCGTCGAGGCAGTAGCCGCCAGCCATTCCTATGGCGTAGGGGATGCGAATTGCCGGCAAGCGTTTCTGCAACACTGTCTCCACGTGTTGCACAAGTTGGTTCATGTCGTAGTCGGGCTTGTCGATGTAGTTGAACACGTTGTAGCCCGATGTGTAGTTGTCGATGAGAAATTTCACGAAGGCCACGATGTTGCCTACGTATGCCATCGACTTGCGGTTGCGACCGTTGCCAACCATCAGGAAGTGACGGCTTTGTATCTGATGGAGCAAGTTGTACACGTTGCCGCGGTTGCGCTCTCCGAAGGTTACGGTGGGGCGCACCACGTTGATGTTCCAGTCGGCGTGCATCGTGTGCCATTCCTGCAGAAGTTGCTCCGCCTGCCATTTCGATTTGCCGTAGTGGTTGAACGGGTCTTTTGGCGAGGTTTCGTCGGGGCTGTCTTTATTGATGCCGTAGACAGCCACGGATGAGAAGAATAGGATGCGTTTCACGCCGTTGCGCTCCATGGCGCGCAGAGTGGTGCGCATTCCGCCCACGTTGGTGTCGTAGTAGAGCGATGTGGGAGTCACGTTGTCGCGGTGCTGTGCGGCGAGAAGTATCACAAGGTCGGTGCCGGCAGTGGCGCTGTCCATCTGTTGCTGGTCGCGCACGTCGCCGATGGTGGTGATGTCGTTGAAGAAATGGCTGTCACGAATGTCGACTATGCGGAAATCGTAGCCCTTGAACTGCGTGAAGTGGTCTACAATGCGGGTGCCGATGAATCCGCTGCCGCCGATAATCGTGACTTTCATTGTGCCTGTGTTTATAATTGGTTTGGAATTTGCCTCATGGCTTCTATCACCTTTTTGGGCAGAGGCTCGTTGATGGTGTGGTTATAGAAGCGCAGGTTGTGTATGTCACTGCCCATGAGGTCGTAATACCCGTTTTCAAGCAGCCATTCAGCCTTTTCTTTGGTGTGCTTGCTGTAGCATCCGGCAATGGAGCCGAGGTTGAGCTGGAACAACAGCCCGAGTTGCTTCAGTTCCTCATAGTCAGACTGCTCCATGTATTTGTAGCGTTCGGGGTGCGCGAGAATGGGGTGCAGGCCGGCGTTGAGCATTTCTCCTATCAGTCCGCGCATTTCTATCGGCGCGCGGAAATAGCTTGTCTCAATAAGCGGATGGCTGTCGCCGAGCATCAGAATGTCGCGCTGACGCCAGCGTTCGGCAAAGATGCCGTCCATCATATTCTCGGCTGCGAGATGCAGGCGGACAGATCCGTTGTATGTGGCGGAAAATTCCTCGAAGCGTTGCTTGAGCGCGCCGACGGTGTTTGGCACGTCCTCCATAATGTGGGGCGTGAGCCATACGTCGGCAACGCCGGCATGCTCCATTGTGCGGAGGGCTTCCAGAGTGAGGTCGGCTGTCTGGAATCCATCGTCGACACCGGGCAGCAGGTGGCTGTGGTGGTCGGTGAATCCGTCAAGCAGGCCGCTTTCGAGTATTGACTTTTTCCTTGAGAATTATGCCAAACATCGCTACTGTTTCTTGGTGTCGTTGCCGTAGCCATATCCATAGCCGTATCCGTAACCATATCCGTAGCGGGTGTATGTGCCGCTCTCGTCGCTGCCGTTGAGCAGCAGGCACATGTTCTTATAGCGGTTTTCCTTGTAAATCTCGTCGATTTCAGGAAGGGTGCGACGGTCTATCAGTCCGGCGCGGGCAATGAAGATTGTGCGGTCAACATGCGGTGCGATGAGCGATGCGTCGGTGACCATTGTGATTGGCGGACAGTCGACAAACACATAGTCGTAGCGTTGCTTCAGCTCGTCTATCATTGCCTGCAGACGGTCGCTGAGCAGAAGCTCTGCAGGGTTTGGAGCAAGGTGTCCGGTAGGTATTGAGTCAAACAACAGTTTTGTTGTTTTTGATGGCAGGATGATGTCGTCGAGCGACACTTGTCCGTTGAGATATGCGCAGACTCCGGTGCTTGGCGAATTGACAATCTTGGAGAATGTACCTTTACGGATGTCGAAGTCGACAACGATTACTTTCTTGTTTTTCAACGCCATTGCGGTGGCGAGATTGACAGATGTAAACGTTTTTCCGCTGCCTGGGTAAAGCGAGGTGGCCATGATGGCTTCCGACTTGTTGGCGCCGATCATGAAGTCAAGGTTGGTGCGCACCACGCGGTATGCCTCGTTGATGACGTTGCGGTTGTGGTCTTCCACCACGATGTGCGGTGTTTCCGACTCATTTTCTTTTTTCATCAAGCGGCTCATCAAACTCAATTTCTTCGCTCCGTCGGCAAGAGGCACATCGCCGAGCACTGGAACTTCCAGGCCTTCAAGGTCTTTGCGGCTGCGCACTTTGGTGTTGAGCATGTTTGACGCAAACATATAGCCGTAAGGGATGGCGAGACCGAGGATGAACGCTGCAGCGAGGATGATGCCCTTCTTCGGCGATACAGGCACGCTGTCGCCGGTGGCAGGCTTGAGCAGGCGGGTGTTGTTGACCACGATGCTTGCCTGAAGCTCGTTTTCCTCACGCTTCTGAAGCAAGTAGAGATAGAGCTCCTCCTTGATTTTCTGTTGACGCTCGATTGTGAGCAGTTCTTTTGCTTTGCCCGGACCTGCTGAAATGCGATTCTCGATGGCGTTTTCCTGCGCTGAGAGACGGTCGGCTTGAATTTTAAGCGCGCTGATGTGGTTGTCGACGGAGCGCAGAATTGTGGAGCGCATCATGCGCAGCTGGTTGTTGATGTCAGACACCAACGGGTTGCTGTCGCTGCTGTTTGCCACGAGGCGCTGACGCTCAAGCAGTTTCTTGTTGTATTCGGCAATCTGCTCTTCAATGGCTTGGCTTCCAACGCCAGAGTTTGAAGGAAGAAGGTCGTACTGGCGTGTGTTGTCAACGAGATATTCGCGGATGAAGCGAGCCACGGCGAGCTGGTTGTTGGCAAGGAATGCCTGCTCTGAATATTTGCTCGATTCTTGTGTCACTTGTGCTGTCTCGGCGTTCATGTCGAGCAGACGGTTGGAGCTTTTGAAGCGTTCGATGTCGGAGTCTACGTTGCCGAGTTCGCGTTCGATTGAAATCAGACGCTCGTCGATAAACTTGGCTGTGTTGTCGGTCGACTTGTTGGTGTAGCGTATCCACTCCTCGTTGTATGCGTCAAGAAGGGTGTTGAGCACGTCTTCGGCACGCTTCTCGGATGCGTCGGTGTAGGAGAAGTTGATTACGGTGGCAAGTTTGTCGGCAAGTTCGGCGGTGAGGCGTGCCTGGCACGACTTTGCCGTGAGCTCCGGACGCTCATAGCCTACGATGACCGCCTGCTCAAAGTTTTTGCCGTATTCTTTTGTCGCTTTGAGCACTACGGTGCCTACGGGCGTCTTGAACGGCTGCCCGAGTTTCACGGTTTGTGCCGGAGCGTCGCTCTTGATGCCGTTTATCTTGAAGTCCTTGACAGTTAGTTGGCTTTGACCTTCTTTCTCAGCGACGAATGTCACGGAGTTGAGCGGCTGCTCGCCGACGTGATCGGGAAGGTTTTTGTATTCCACGCAGATTGGCGTTTTGTCATACCAGTCGGTGACATATCCAATCCAGTTCTTGCTCTTGTAGGTCACGTTGAGACGCAGCTGGTTGACGAGTCCTGCATCAGCAGCGGTGACTGGAATGCCTGCAACTCGTTGTAGACGTCGATGCCGGTGCTTCCGATGCCGAGGTCGGCGAATGCCGCCAACTCGCTGATTTGAGCCTGTCCCTTGTTGTCGCTTCGGAGCATTACGCTCGCCGAGCGTTGGTAGATGCGTTGCGCGCGCTGTGCGTAGATGAGTCCGAGAGCCACGCAGATGACTATCGAGATTGCGAAAAATTTCTTGTGGCAGAGTGTCCATGAAATCATGTCGCTCAGTTGGAATTCATTCTTCTGGTCTTCCGTTTCGGCAGCGCCTATGCTGTTGTAGTCTTCCTTCATTTAGTATAAATGTTTTGTATAAATTACGCAGTGCTTTTTAAGTCATTATTTCTTTGCCGCAACAACGAGCGTCGCTACGGTGGTGAGCAGGGAGCTATCGAAATCCAGATGCCGATAGACTTCATGCTGTTCTCGTTGAGGTTCGATTCGCCGGCGCGCACCTTGTTGGGCTGCACGTAGACCACGTCGTTCTGCTTCAGATAGTAGGCGGGCGACTGGAACACTTCCGCCGACTTGAGATTCAGGCGGTAGACGGTGCGCTCTCCTCCTCCTCGCGGATTACGTAGACTTGGTCGCGCAGACCGTAGATGGTAAGGTCGCCAGCCATCGAGATGGCTTCGAGCACGTTGACTTTGTCGCCTTCAATGCTGTATGAACCTGGGTTTTTGACCTCGCCGAGTATCGAGATTTTGAAGTTGCGGAATTCTACAGTTACCACCATGTCTTTCAGCAACTCACGGCTTTGAGCTCGCTTTTGATTTTTCCTGCACTTCCCATCGTGTCATGCCCGCCACTTTCATCTTGCCGAGCACCGGGAGTTTGATTTCTCCGTTCTCGTCGACGGCATAGCCGAGCAGCTGTTGCGTGCCGCCGGTCGACGACACAATTTCGGAGTTGGTCTGGTAGGACACTACGGGCAGGTTGAACATTGCTGCCAGCTCTGCATCTTTGCAGCTGACGATGATTGACAGCACGTCTTTCGGCTGTATGGTGATTCCTTTGCTTGCAGAGATGCTCTCTTGCTTGTTGATGTCAAGGTTTTGAAGATATGCCACATCTTTCGTTGAATTGCATCCAACGAGCAGCATGCACGAAATCAGGAGAATATATAGTCTGTTCATATACGTTTTTGCAGCGCAAATAATATTTGCAATAATCTGTGTATTAGTGTATTGTGCGCACAGAATGAACAAAGCTCAGTGCTTGTTTTTTCACAGTTTTCCGGCATCTGCACTTGTCCACAGTTTCCCTTACACAATTTCTAATTGGCAAAGATAATTCGTTTATTTCTGTTTTACAATTTATTTAACGTGAAAAGTTATCTTTAACATAAAACTTCGTTGAAAACAAAAAAAGCGGCAATCGCCGCTTTTTTTGTTTTTTAGTGTTGGTATGTGGTGTTATTTCACGCATTTCAGCACTTTGCCGTTTGCGCGTGCCACGTATACGCCGCTTGCGAGAGCCGAAAGGTCGGCAACGCTGTTTGCACGTGCCACGAGTGCGCCGCCAAGTGTGTAAACCTGAATGTCGGCACCTTCGGCATAGACTTTGCCGTCGGCATATCTGATTGCTTCCGAGGCGATTTCGTTGACGCTGCCTTCACCGTCCCAAGCCGGGGTGTAGATTACTTCGCCGAGTTTTGCATCGTCTGGTTTGTGGAAAATCACGCTCTCGATTTTCTCTGCCGTCTGCTCGTCAACACTCCAGTGGTTGCCTTGCGCGTAGATGGTGAGCGCGGAGTTGTTGTAGAGGTCGTAGAGCGCGCCGCCGTTGCCGTTGTTCTTGAATGTGTTGTGGCCGGGGTTGTAGTCATCGGCATCGGGATTGTCCACTTTGCCGATGTTCACGTTCTCGCCGCCGAGCACGGTGATGCCCCACAGGTTGCCCTCGATGGTGTTGCCTTTAATCGTCACATTAGGCTTTGTGCCATAGTCGTAGATGCTGATTCCGGCTCCGCCCGCCATTGCGCTTGACGCATATTTGTTGTCGATAATCTGGTTGTTGGCAGCCGTTGCGTTCATTCCACCGTAGAAAGTGATGCCGTAGCGGTGGTTGCGGATAGTGTTGCCTGAGATCCACACGATGTTGTCGCCTGCTATACCGGCCATGTTTGCCACAGCCACTGCGCCCACGTTGGTGCGCTGCGCTCCGGTAAACTCGCAGTTTTCAATGCTGACATAGTTTGCGCCACCTACGGTGAGGTTCACTTGCGGTTTGTTGGTGTTTTTGGTGTTGTTGTCGATGAATTTGCAGTTTGTAATCTCGATGCCGTTTGCTGCCATCGCCGAGCCTCCGATTGCCGGCACCTCATTGTATTCAAATGTGCAGTTGTCAACGTTGAATGTGGCGCCGTCGCTGCCGATGGCAAGTGCGCCAGTCGTCGTCATTTTGCCGTTGTTGTAGCGGAATGTGCAGTTCGCCACCGTAAGTCCGGTGCTTGAGAAGTTGCGCAGTCCGGCATATTCGAAATCGATGTTTTTAAACTCTGTGTCGGATGCGTCGCAAACCATGTAGATTCCTTTTGGCGCTGCATTCTCGTCGGCGCGCGTCACCAGCACTCGGTCGGTGGCGGCAAAATTTGCTGTGCCTTCGATGCGCAGTTGCACGCCGTCGCCCATCTTCATTGTCGCGCCGCTCTCAATCTCGAAGCGGTCGCCTTCGGCGATGGTGATGCTGTTTGTCAGAGTGTAGACTTTTCCGTTTTTTGTCACGCCGCTGTTTTCTGTTGTCGACAATGATTCAAGCGTATATGTTACGCCGTTGCCGCTTGTTGTCACATCCTCGGCATTGGCGAAGCCTGCCGCGGTGAGCGTAAATAACAATAAAATTGTAGATTTTTTCATAAGCCTATATTTTTTTAAAGGTTTGATGCGACAAAGGTAACAAATGGAAAGAAAAAAGCCAAGTTTATTGACTTTTTTGTCAAGAAAAATTTGTTGATTGAAGAAGGTGTGATAAAGGATGATTTTAGAGTTTTATGCCATATTTCACGATGCCTTCGTTCATCATCCTTGCCGGCACGAAACGTTTAAGCGTGTCAGCCACGGTGTTGAGCATCCGTTGGCGGATGTAGTCGTCTTTGATGTATAGGGATATCCGCCTTTGTGAGAGATAGTCACCTTGTATCTCGCGCACGTTTCCCGCCTGCTTCTCTGTGAGAAACGGCAGGTGCATCTCGGGGATGATGGTGTAGCCTCCGTTTTCGTCCACAATGCGTATCAGCGTTTCGATGCTGCCTGCCTCGTAGATGTGGTGTCCTTTGCCGCGTGCCTTGCAGAATGAGAAGGCGCTGTCGCGCAGACACTGAGCCTCTTTCATTATCCACATGTTCTCGTGCTCCAGGTTCTCGGGCTTGAACACTGGCAGTTTGCGCCAGCAGCTTTCAGCGAGATAAACGTAGAATCGTTCGGTGTAGAGAGGCATCTCGAGCACGCCTTGTCGGGCGTGTCTGAGATGGCGATGCCGGCATCGATCTCGCCGTTCAGAATGGCTTCGAGCATGTGGTCGGCTTTCATCTCTTTGACAGTCAGCTCTACCGACGGATAGGATTGTCTGTAGTGCTTGATGAATTTTGGCAGTAGGTAGGGAGCGATTGTCGGACCTATCGACAATGTCAGCTGTCCTCCGACGGTTCCTTTGCTTTCTGTTATCAGCTCGTTGATGCGGTTTGTCTCCATCAGGGCTTTCTGTGCCTGGCGGATTATCCTCTCGCCGACGGAGGTGGGCTTCACAACTTTGTTTGTGCGGTCAAAAATGCGCACATCGAGTTCGTCCTCCAGCTTCACAAGCATCGCACTCAATGTCGGCTGCGAGATGTTGCACGCATCAGCCGCTCTCGCAAAGTTGCGAAAGCGGTCGATGGCAACGATGTATCTCAGTTGCTGTATGTTCATAAACTACTGGTAGTTTGAGATTGTCGCTTTCAGGTCGGCAAGCCGCATGGCTCCGCTCTGTCGCCACAACATCTCTCCTCTACGGAAGAGCATAAGTGTGGGCACCGACTGTATGCGGTATGCCTCGGCAATGTCGCCTGATTTGTCTACATCCAGTTTGATGATGCGGATGCTGTCGCCGAGGTCGGCTTTCAGTTGCTCGAGCACAGGATGCATCATTTTGCACGGTCCACACCATGTGGCGTAGAAATCTACCAATGTGAGTTGGTCGCTGTTGATTACGTCATTGAACTTTTCCATAACATTATTTATTTTTAAGTTTACAAATCACTTCGTTTCTTGGGTCAGCAAGTCTTCGAGAAATTCCGACGCGTCGGCCACACACATCTTGCATTCGCGCAGCATCTTGCCAGTGCCTGCGCCTTTCAGAAGCTTGCATTGGGTGGCGCCGTTGCGTTGCTGGAATTTTTCCATTATCTGGCGCATTCCCCGAGCCGACTTGGCTTTGTCTTTGGTGAAAAGGCCATAAACGATGCCGGCTCCGATGAGTGCTCCGCAAGTGCCTTCCATATTGCCCATTCCCACGGCGAAACTGTTGCCTGCGTGTTTTATAGTCTCTTCGTCAAGCCCTGTGAAGTCGTGGTATGTGCAACACACAGCTTGCGTGCAATTGTATGCGCCGCTTGCTTTTTTGCTGATGCTGTTTCTTTTCTGCTTTCCATTTTCTGTTGTGGTTGTGATGATTCAACGGTGCAAATTTAAATGGTTTATTATAGATAAACGAATGATTCTGTCTATATGTTCATAGACGGCGTCTATTGTGTGCGGAAATAAAAAACTCTCTCCATGAGTTGTGGAGAGAGTCGTGCTGTGTTGTTTTACCGCTCGTAGTTTACAAACGAGTATGGGTGAGGGTTGCGGTCGTCGGATTGATGATGCTCGCGCAGCGTCTCGCGCCATTCTTTCCAATTGACATCGGGAAAGAAAGCGTCGGCGCCGAAGAATGTCGCGTCGATTTCCGTCAGATAAAGACGAGACGCGAACGGCAGCGTGGCGCGGTAAATCTGTTCGCCTCCGATAACGAAAACCTCGCCGTCGGACTCTGCCATGCGGAATGCGTCTTCAACCGACAGCGCCACTTCCACTCCCGGAGCGGAAAACTGTGGGTTGCGGGTGATTACGATGTTGCGGCGGTTGGGCAACGCACCTTTCGGCAGAGAGTCGAAGGTGCGCCGTCCCATCACGATGGTGTGGCCTGTGGTCAGAGCCTTGAAGCGTTGCAGGTCGGCAGACATGTGGCAGAGCAGCCCTCCGTTTTTGCCGATCGCGCCGCCTTTTG
>OKWD01000078.1_pt1 | contig 16499 bp, 14 predicted proteins | sample 1607011 | NCBI WGS metagenome assembly OKWD01 (sample SAMN04414077, study PRJEB24778) | human gut metagenome | material: faecal | host: Homo sapiens | reverse complement strand
CGATTGAAGAACGGTCAGCAGAAATTCCTTCAACCGCTACGATTTCAAAGAGGTTAAGCGCGAAGGCGACATCGTTTCTTACGAACTTAAGCACGAAATTGCAGTTCCAGGCGTGTTCCACTATGGATTCCGCATCTATCCTAAGAATGCAGAGCTCGCACACCGTCAGAGCTTCGCTTACTTGAAATGGTTCTAAGCCACACGAACTGTTTGGCAATAAAAAAATCGGTTGGAGACGCGTCTCCAACGATTTTTTATTCTCTTATATTCTACTAGAACTTGAATCCTACAGAAACAGCCACCTCATGTTGGCATCCTTCAGTGTTGACGACGGAGCCTCAGCATTGAAAAATCCATAATAATCACTTTGACGGCTCGTTCTCACATATGCCAAATCAGCATAGAATGCTTTATACCGGTATCCAGCACCTGCCGTATAGCGTTGAGTTTTATTGTCCAGGGTATACGACATCGAAGTTCCCGCAGTAGGATCCTGTGCAAGATTCTCTTCAACCGGTGATGTCTTATACGAATATCCGGCACGCACGCTGAAACTTGGCGTCACCTTAAACTCTCCACCGATGCGGATTTCATTGCTTGCCTTAAAGGTTGCCCTTACATTGTCGGCCACGACGCGATCCTCCCGCCCATTATAAAACGTGCGCATACCACCATACATAACCCTTTCATAGTCAAGACTGATGATGCCACGTCCGCCAATCACTCCGGCAACGCTTCCCATCACCTTCCATGGAGTCCTTGCGTCAAATTCCGTCTTGCCGTCATATCCGGCATTCGTTTCTGCCGTACCTTTTATGTTTGATACTCCGCTACCAGCAACATTCGCATCAAATGCATACGACGTGCTTGCATAATAAGAAGAATTGACATTATAGAATGTAGGCGTATGGAAAGCCACACCCAGCCTGAGTTCATTTATTGGCTTGACAATCAAGCCCATTTTAAAGTTCACGCCTGTGCCCGTCATATTCAGATAGTTTTCCATACCCCATGCGGCATTTCCTTCCGCAAGGTAAGTATTGTCGCCATAAATATAAGGCACACGAGCTTTTTCCAAGCTCTCTCCATAATATGAATACATGCTGTATTCCAAATCCGAGATACCCACAGAAGCACCCCAATACACCATGTCCATCACATTTCCGCCAAACTTACGTTATACTCGTTCAAATGTCCAGACTCCTGAACTTCCATCTCCGCATATCCCGTGGTGCCATTCTTATACAATCCGCTATAAGAATCGTTGCTTGCCGACATCGGATTGATTAAATATGAATTGTATGCCAAAATGCTTATCCACGGAGCGTTGGAGTCCATATACGGATCATATCCGCCTTTAACGGCGCCAAGGTCCGATGTGGTCCAACCTTTTGAATTTTCCGCCACATAATTTGTCATTGAATTACGCATTCCGTGAATCTCGCCATTGTAATGACGTTTGAAATCCAAGGCTTTGGTATACGACACACCCCAAGAGAATGTCGGCGTTGTTTCGTTTCCCGTCTTAAATGTCCCGACATAGGCAATGTTGTCAAAATTAAAATTAGAGTTCGATGTTTTAAAACCCATTCATAGTGACATTTTTCTTGACACCGCCCATTGTCATTCCCACCTCGGAACTGCGGTAGACACCGATGCCGCCAGGATTCTGATTGAGCGTTGACAAATCAGCGCCTAACGCACCAAACGCGCCTGCCATAGACATAAACCGGGCACTACCCTTCAAGTCTGTCTGCGATATTGTATATAAATCCAATGCACCCTGAGCTCCTGCCGATGCAGCGTAGAGAGCACACAACAAAGGGAATAAATTTCTTAATTTAGCCATTTTCTTTAGATTTTGTTTTCAAACATTGTTATCGTCTGCCACCACGGCCGCCACCGCTGAAAGAGCCTCTGCCCCCACTTGACGAACCGCCTCTAAAACCTCCGTAAGAACTGCCACGGCTTGGCGAAGATGTCGACGGCTGCCTGTATGAAGGCGTACGGTCTGTGGAACGGCTCGGAGATGAATACGACGGAGTGGTACGCTCTGTGCTCACCGACGGACGGCGTCCCGGATTAGTGCTTGGCGACGTATATGTTGTCGAGCCACCTCGATATCCACTGTAGGTTGTCGACGGGCGGTCGGTGTCCGAATGTCTTGTCGACGGAGTGTAATAAGAAGACGACGGACGGCGGCCTGTTGATCTGTAACTGTCGGACCCGCTATAATTTCCGTGTCTGCTCAATTCCGGTCTGCGTCCGCTCGGGCTGTGAGATGCACTGAACGGTCTGCGTCCGCCATCAGAATAGTAATGATGTCCGCCCGGATAATATGGATAGTATGGATAATAGTGCGGATAACTCCATCCATATCCCCAACCGTAATATGGATACGACGGTCCCCAGAATGGGTCATACCATCCGTAATATGGGCGATAACATCCCCATCCAAATGACCAATCCCACGAATTGTAGTACCATGACGACCTGTAGCACGGACTGTACCACGGATCATAGAATCCGCCAATCAACCATGTAACCGATGGTGTCCCTACATATATATTCACATTGTCAGCATAGTAGAGTTCCTTCAATCTGCTGTCGTCAGACGAAACCACGATTGTAGGATTGTCGAAACGCTCCATACGCTCTGTGTATTGGAAAACATCAGGATTTGCCACCACTGTGTCGGCAGAAATTGTGTCGGCAGAAATTGTGTCGGCAGAAACTTTGTATGCGCCACGGCGGTTGTATTCATCGACATCGCGAGGATTGCTTGTATACACCTGGTATGTCGGTTCTTCAAAATCCGCAGTTCCCTCAGTTTTCTGCTTTTTGACTTCACGCTTCTCCGTCTTCTTTACTTTAGATGGATTGTAGTAAATATCATCGTCATAATAGCTCTGTCCTGACACCAACAGCGGAGTCAAGACACTTGCCAAAATTAAAAGATAATTCCGTTTCATAGTCTTTCACTTTTATTCTAATGACAAATAAACTTTCATTTAGTTTAATCAGAATTGACACATTTATATATTTTTACAACTTATTAAGTCAGTGGATATAAAAAGCTTCCGTAAGCATTTTGAATTCCCTGCTTCGCTCCGGTCCTTCCTGAAGCACGATTTCCGACTCCTCCAATGCCGCCGGCAAATTTGAGAACTCCCACAAGTAACGCCTTATGGGTTTCTTCAGAGTTGTTCTCACTGCAGTGCGGCGCCGAAGCCACAAATTTGCCTCTCCTGCCCAGAACTCTATTGTCTGCCTTACCTCTGCCGGAGCAATCAAGCCAACAAGTCCGTCGTCTGACAGCAACGATTTGCATCTGCCAAAGAACTCAGAGAAAGGCAACGTGTCAGTATGTCTCGCCATAGCTCTGCGTGCATCGGGCGCTCTTTCACCCGAATCGAAGAATGGTGGATTGGACACTATATAATCATACTTTGAGCCACTTTCAAAGCGCAGGAAGTCGCATTCGAATATTTTTATCCGTCCACCCCATGCGCTGTTTTCAGCATTCTGCAAAGCCTCCTCCGCTGCGACGGCGTCTATCTCCACAGCATCCACCATAGCGTCGGCATTGCGCTGAGCCGCCATAAGAGCCAAAATTCCTGTTCCTGCTCCGACGTCCAATATTCGGTTTCTTGCCACAAAATCAGCCCATGCCCCAAGCAGGACAGAGTCTGTCCCGACTTTCATTCCACTCTTTGCATGCCGCACAGAGAATTGCTTAAATTGAAACACATCCAACGTCTTCATTGCGTAAAGATACAAAAAAGCGCTGAATTCAATGAATCCAACGCTTTTTGTCTTTTTCTTGTCGATTACCAGATTACCACACGGTCTGCCGGCGCTATATACATCGGATCGCCTTCCTTAATGCCAAATGCCTCATAGAAAGCATCGATATTCTTCAAGGTTGCATTCACTCTCCAACGACCAAGCGAATGAGGGTCGGTAGTCGTGCGACGACGGATTTCCTCTGGACGGATATTGTCTGCCCACACATTGGCATACGACAAGAAGAAACGCTGTGCTGGCGTGAAACCGTCAACAACTTTGTTTCCTTCGCTTCTTTTGTCTTAAGGTATGCAGTGTAGGCAACTCGCAAACCGCCCTGGTCGGCGATATTCTCGCCAAGAGTCAACTTGCCGTTGGCATGGAGAGAATCGATGACCACAATCTTGTCAAATTGAGCCTTCAATTTGTTTGCAAGAGAGTCAAACATTTCTGCATCGTCCTTAGTCCACCAGTCTTCCATATTTCCATCTTTGTCAAACTGACGTCCGTTGTCGTCAAATCCATGAGTCATCTCATGTCCGATTACAACGCCGATTGCACCATAATTGTCGCAGTCGAGAGCGTCAGGAGAGAAGAACGGAGCTTGAAGGATACCTGCAGGGAAGCAGATTTCATTGGTCGACGGATTGTAATATGCATTTACTGTCTGCGGAGTCATACCCCACTCTGCCTTGTCGACCGGCTTGCCACATTTTTCATTAGAGTCCTTCACATGGAAGATGCTTGCCGACTTCACATTTTCCCAATATGATTTTTTCGGGTCGATGATGATTCCTGAATAATCCTTCCAAGTGTCAGGATAACCTACTTTTACCGTAAATGCCGACAATTTCTCCATTGCTTTCGACTTGGTGGCATCGCTCATCCAAGCCAAGTTCTGGATGTGCTCGCCAAGCGACGTTTTCAGATTTCCGACAAGCTCAAGCATTCTTTGCTTAGACTCCTCCGGGAAATATTTCTTCACATAAATCTGTCCCAATGCCTCGCCAAGCATTCCGTCAGGAACTGACAATGCACGTTTCCAACGCGGTCTGTCCTGCTCCGCACCTGAAATTGTGCTGCTCATCTCAAAGTTCACCTTGCGGAAATTGTCGCCAAGATAATCCGACGCAGAGTTAACCAAATGGAAAATCAGATAGTCCTTGATTTCACGCATACTTTTGTTTGCAATCAATTCGTTCACCTTCTCCAACGACTTCAACTGCATTACGCACATACTGTCGACAATAGGAAGATATTGAGCCGTCAGATACTGCTTCCAATCAATGTTGGGGCAAAGTTTTTCAACTTCTGCGAGAGTACGGATGTTGTATTGCGCCATGTAGTCTCGCTGCTCCGTACGGGTCATTGCCACCTTTGCAAGCTCCATCTCTATTCCCATAACGTTGTCGCGCATACGTTCAGCGTCGGCCTTTTTATAACCCGACAGCATCAGAAGCTTCACGATAAATTGCTTGTATGCCTCACGGATTTTCAATGTCTGGGCATCATCATTCATATAATAGTCGCGGTCGCCCAAGCCAAGCCGCCTTGACCCCAATAAAGGATGTTGATGTCAGAATTTTTCAGATCGCTCATAACGCCCACTCCGAAGAATGCCGATGAGAAGCTGTGCATCCATCCGAGAATGCCTGTAATATCTTCGCGTTTTGCCTTTTCAATGCGCTTGATGTCAGCCTTTTATTGGTTTTGCGCCTTCTTTGTTCAAGCGCACGCTGTCCATACCCATAGAATACAAATCGCCGATTTTCTGCTCTACAGAGCCATACGTGTGAGAGGTGCCGCACAGACCCTCAACCAAATCATGCAACTGCTTCTTATTGTTCTCGCCAAGCATGTCAAAAGAGCCATAGCGCGAGTACTCAGGCTTCAGCGGATTCAATTTTTGCCATCCGCCACATGCATATTGATAAAAATCGGTGCAAGGAGAAACAGACTCATCCAGATTCTCTCTCGACACACCAGTCTTCGGCTCACCGGCATTGGCGCTCATCACGCCAGCCAAAGCCAACAACATAAAACTGTACTTTAGTTTCATAATGTCCTTTTATTTAATTGTTTTTCAAATTTTCCAATTCCATTGTAGCATCTTCCCATTCCGACATAGCCGCATCCAAACTCTTGCTGACTTCGCCATGCCGTTCAAAGAGATCATTGTCGGTTGCACCGGCAGCCAGTTTGTCCTCAACAACTTTCAGTTCCGCCTCAAGTTGCGAAACTTTCGCTTCCGCATCCTTCACGAGCCGCTCCGCTTTTCTTATCTGTTTCTCAAACTCCTTCTTTTCCGCATACGACTGCTTTCCAGAAGAAACTGCCGGCTCCTGAATTTGGTCATTGTCGGTTTTGGAGGTCACCGACTTCTCCAACTCGCGCAACGATTCCATCTGCTTGTGCTGCAGGAAGTCGTAAATTCCGCCCAAATGCTCGCGCACCTTGCCTCCGCCAAACTCATAAACCTTCTCAACCAATCCGTCGAGGAAGTCACGGTCGTGCGACACGACAATCACTGTTCCGTCAAAATCGGCTATTGCCTGCTTCAACACATCCTTTGTCTTCATATCCAGATGGTTGGTAGGCTCGTCAAGGATAAGGAGGTTGACAGGCTCAAGCAACAGACGAATCATTGCCAATCGAGTTTTTTCTCCACCCGAAAGCACTTTCACCTTCTTGTCAGACGCCTCGCCTCCAAACATAAACGCACCGAGGATATCCCTTATTTTCGTGCGGATGTCGCCAACCGCCACTTGATCAATCGTGTCAAACACCGTTATTTCGCCATCAAGCAAAGACGCTTGATTTTGAGCGAAATAGCCGATTTTTACATTATGCCCAATTTTCAGATTCCCATCATACGGAATTTCGTTCATTATGCACTTAACAAGCGTTGACTTTCCCTCACCGTTCTTGCCCACAAAAGCGACTTTCTCGCCGCGTTTGATTGTAAGGTCGACATTGGAAAACACTGTGTGGTCGCCATATTTTTTGGCAACACCTTCGCAGATTACAGGATAGTCGCCCGACCGTGGAGCAGGAGGAAATTTCAGATTCAATCGCGAATTGTCGACCTCGTCAACCTCTATTTCCTCTATTTTCTCCAACTGCTTTATGCGGCTCTGCACCTGCACCGACTTAGTAGCCTTGTAGCGAAAGCGCTCAATGAATCTTTCAGTCTGCTTGTATTTGCTTTTGCTGATTCTCATACGCCCGCATCTGCTGCTCTATACGCTCTTGATGCAGAACGACATACTTCGAATAATTAACCTGATAGTCGTAGACCTTGCCACACGAAATCTCCAACGTGCGGTTTGTCACATTGTCAATGAATGCACGGTCGTGCGACACGAGAACCACAACGTTAGCCTTCTGCTTCAAGAACGTTTCAAGCCATTGAATAGACTCAATGTCGAGGTGGTTGGTCGGCTCATCGAGCAACAACACATCCGGACGCATCAGCAACAGTTTTGCCAATTCTATACGCATACGCCATCCGCCACTGAATTCCGATGTGTTTCTGTCAAAATCAGAGCGGACAAATCCCAGGCCAAGCAGCGTCTTCTCAAGTTCCGCCTCCCCGTTCTCGCTCTCCTCCATCTGAACCAAGTCGCTCAGATTAGAGATGCGGTCAATCAGTTCGGCATACGATTCCGACTCATAATCCGTCCGTTCGGCAAGCTCTGTGTTCATACGGGCAAGAGAAGCCTTCATCTCGTCCAATTTTCCAAACACAGTGCGCACCTCCTCCACAACAGAACGTTCGTCAGTCAGAATCATTTGCTGCGGGAGATAGCCGATTGTAATGTCTTTTTGCGCGGCGACGACACCGCCTGTCGGTTCCTGGAGTCCGGCTATTATCTTCAACATCGTTGACTTGCCGGCTCCATTCTTCCCGACCAGGGCTATTTTGTCACGCTTGTTTATGACAAAATTCACACCGCTGAAAAGGGCTGTACTATTAAATTCTACGCTTAAATTCTGTATAGAAATCATAGAATCTCAATGGCTTACAAACCCATTTTCTTCAAAAGGTCAGACGGCACAGCCTTTTTGTTGACCAATATGCTCATTGTCTTCGACAAGAAATATGCCTCAGAAACATAGAAATAGCCTTGGTAAACTTGGTCTGTGTCCCACGAGTTTTTTACCTTATAATATTTGTTTCCTTTCTGATCCTCAGCCTTTCCAATGATCACCATACCATGGTCATCAGTTGTCTCATAATTGTCGAATCCTTTCTGGCGCGACTCCTGAGTCACCTCAATTTCCTCAACCGGGCCCTTGAAGTCATAAAGTTCTTCTTCCTTTTCCGACGATTTCAGTTTGACCCACTTTGCCAATTCGGTTCCCGTGCGCTCTTTGTTGCGGTCAACCTTCGGCATCAAAGCCACACCGTCGTACCATTTGAAACCCTTTTCACTGACATCAGCCGCCCAAAGCACAGTATAGCCTTTTTCAATGGCATCGTCAACGATTTTCTTCAACTCGTCAAGTTTCACATTGTAATACAGACCATTCGACCAATTGTCGGGCACTTCAAGCACAAACGGCTTATAGAAAGGATGATGTGTGAACGATGTCACAGGAATAAAGTCATCCATTTTCAAACCGAGCATATCGGCGAATGAGCGTGGAGTGTATTCCTTGCCCTTGTACATAAATTTCTCAGGCGCTTTTCCAAGGTAAGCGTCCAAAATTCCGATATATCCGTTGAGCCACGCTCCCGACAATTTCGCATTTGGATTTTTCACAATTTCCTTCAGATACGCCTCAAGCACAGCTGCAAGTTCTCCGTGGTTGTGCTTTTCCTCGCCATAATTCAAGCCGGCGTATACCTCTTCCGGAACCATTCCATACGCATCGTAAACATACGGCACATCAAGGATGCTGCCGCCCTGTCCAAAATTTGTGGCGCCGCAATACCGCACATAGTGTATTGCCTTGTCGATATAGCATTGACGGGCTATATACATTTCCGACAAGTCAAATTCGCCCTTGCCATTTTTAAGGAGTTCGTCCTCCAAAAACGAGACGCCCGAAAAACTCCAGCATGTACCCGATTTGTTCTGGTCTTTGACCGATGTGGTCGGATTCACCTTTATATCTTTAAAAACGAATGTAGTGTCGGCAGCTTCCTGAGCCAACATCGCCGGCGTTGATGCAAGAGCCAACGCCATCATCAAAAATATTGCTTTCTTTCTCATTGTTTTTATTTTTTAGTATTCATCCCACGATTTTATCTCAATGTCGTCCATTCCATATTTGCCAATTGCATCGATAAACGCCGATGCCAGACGCGCATTGGTGAGCAACGGCACATTCAAGTCGATTGCCGCACGGCGAATCTTATATCCATTGCTCAGCTCCTTGCTGCTCAAGTTCTTTGGAATGTTCACAACGAGGTCAATCTCCTTATTGTGAAGCATATCCAGGGCCTGTGGCTGCTGGCCTTCTTCACTTGGCCAATACACCCGGATAGCCGGAATATTATTGTCTGTCAAATATTTATATGTACCGCCTGTGGCATAAAGCTTATAGCCTTTCTCATACAGGATTGAAGCCGCGTCGAGCATGTCGGCCTTCTGTTTTGCAGAACCCGTGCTGAGGAGCACGTTCTTTTTCGGGAATTTATATCCAACAGAAAGCATTGATTTCAAAATCGCCTCCGATGTGTCGTCGCCAAGGCAGCCTACCTCACCCGTTGACGACATATCGACACCAAGCACCGGATCGGCTCCCTGCAAACGTGAGAATGAGAACTGCGAAGCCTTTATGCCGACATAGTCCAAATCAAACGCGTTTCTTGTTAGGCTTCTCCACTGGAATTCCAAGCATCACCTTTGTCGCTAAATCAATGAAGTTGAGCTTAAGCACCTTTGATACAAACGGGAAACTGCGGGATGCGCGCAAGTTGCACTCAATCACCTTTATGTCGTTGTTCTTTGCAAGATACTGAATATTGAACGGACCCGAGATGTTAAGAGCCTTTGCTATCTGGCTTGAAATCTTCTTGATGCGGCGCACTGTCTCAACATACAATTTTTGCGGCGGGAACTGAATTGTAGCATCACCTGAATGCACTCCGGCAAACTCGATGTGCTCTGAAATTGCATACACCTTTATCTCGCCATTCTGAGCGACAGCGTCCATCTCAATCTCTTTCGCATGCTCAATAAATTCAGTAACGACAACAGGATGCTGTTTAGACACATTGGCTGCGAGCTTCAAGAAACGCTCCAGCTCCTCATCGTTAGAGCATACATTCATCGCTGCACCTGAAAGCACATACGACGGACGCACCAGGACAGGATAGCCCACCTCGTCGACAAACTCATTGATGTCGCTCATCGACGTCAACTCGCGCCAACGCGGTTGGTCAATGTGCAGCTCATCGAGCATCTGCGAGAACTTATGACGGTCTTCCGCATTGTCGATGCTCTTTGCCGATGTGCCAAGGATGTTGACCCCGTCTTCATCCAGGCGGGTGGCAAGGTTGTTAGGAATCTGACCGCCTGTCGACAGAATCACGCCATGAGGAGTTTCAAGATCAATAATATCCATAACCCTCTCGTAGGTCAGCTCGTCAAAGTAAAGACGGTCGCACATATCGTAGTCTGTCGACACCGTTTCCGGGTTATAGTTTATCATCACTGAGCGCCAGCCTTCCTTTGACACGGTCATAAGGGCGTTTACACTACACCAGTCAAACTCCACGGAGCTTCCGATTCGATAAGCGCCACTGCCAAGCACCACAACCGACTTTCCGTCGTTTTCATAGTCAATGTCGTGAGCGGAACCGTTGTAGGTCAGATACAGGTAGTTGGTTTTAGCCGGATATTCCGCGCCAAGCGTGTCAATCTGCTTTACAACAGGAAGAATGCCATATGCCTTACGCAATGCACGCACCTTTCTGTTTGCCGCTTCCGACTCTGTCATTCCGTCTTTAAGCACAGCCCTCGCAATCTGGAAATCGGAGAATCCCTGCTCCTTTGCCTGTCGGAGCAACGCCGGAGAAACAGAATCCAAATCAGAATATGTTTCAAGTTCGACAGCGGTGTCGAGCAAGTTTTTCAACTTGTTCAAGAACCACTTGTCAATCTTTGTAAGTTCGTGGATTTTATCTACAGTATATCCTTTTCTGAAAGCCGATTCAATCACAAAAATTCGCTTATCGGTCGGTTCTTTCAAAGCGCTGTCGATGTCTGACACTTTTATTTCCTTGTTCTCGATAAAGCCGTGCATGCCCTGGCCAATCATACGCAGACCCTTCTGAATAGACTCCTCAAAAGTTCTGCCTATTGCCATCACCTCACCAACCGACTTCATCGACGAGCCAATCTCTTTCTTCACTCCATGGAATTTACCCAAGTCCCAACGCGGAATCTTGCAGACCACATAGTCAAGAGCCGGCTCAAAGAAAGCGGAAGTCACTTTGGTAACGGTGTTTTCAAATCAAAGAGACCGTATCCCAAGCCCAATTTTGCCGCAATAAACGCCAACGGATATCCTGTTGCCTTTGACGCCAGCGCCGAGCTACGGCTCAAACGGGCATTGACCTCGATGACACGATAGTCCATCGACATCGGGTCATAGGCATACTGCACGTTGCACTCTCCTACAATCCTATGTGGCGGATAATCTTTATCGCCAGCTTGCGGAGCAAGTGATAATCATCGTTCGACAGCGTCTGAGAAGGCGCGACAACGATGCTTTCTCCTGTATGGATTCCAAGAGGGTCGAAATTCTCCATGTTGCAGACTGTGATACAGTTGTCAAATTTATCACGGACAACTTCATACTCGACCTCTTTCCAGCCTTTCAATGACTTCTCGACAAGCACCTGCGGAGAGAACGACAAAGCCTTCTCCACCAGCGAAACCAACTGCTCACGGTTGTCGCAGAATCCACTGCCGAGACCGCCAAGCGCATAAGCGGCACGCACAATCACCGGATAGCCCAAAGTTTCCGCCGCCGCAATGGCGTCGTCGGTTGTCGACACAGCCTCGCTCTTAATTGTCTTGACATCGATTTCGTCAAGTTTCTTGACAAAGAGCTCACGGTCTTCGGTGTCCATATCGCCTGGACCGGCGTTCCGAGCACCTCCACTCCATATTTTTCAAGCACACCGCTCTGATACAAGTCAACGCCACAGTTGAGCGCGGTCTGCCCGCCGAACGCCAACAATATTCCCTGCGGACGCTCCTTTGCGATAACCTTTTCGACAAAGAATGCCGTCACCGGAAGGAAATATATCTTATCGGCGAATCCCTCCGAGGTCTGTACTGTTGCAATATTCGGGTTTATCAACACGGTTTCAATACCCTCTTCTTTCAACGCTTTCAGCGCCTGAGAACCGGAATAGTCAAACTCACCAGCCTCTCCAATCTTCAAGGCTCCGGAACCGAGCAATAAAACCTTTTTTATATTTTCTTTCTTTGAATCTGCCATTTGTTGAGAAATTTTGGTCATTACAACAGTTTTATAAAATCGTCAAATATGAATTCCGTATCAAGCGGACCGCTGCACGCTTCCGGGTGGAACTGAGCGGAAAAGAACGGTTTGGATTTGTGGCGGATACCCTCGTTGGTTCCATCATTCATATTCACAAACAACGGTTCCCAATCTCCGCCAAGAGTTTCGTTGTCTACAGCAAAGCCATGGTTCTGCGACGTGATGAAGCAACGGTTGGTGCCCACTTGACGCACCGGCTGATTATGGCTGCGGTGGCCATACTTCAACTTGTAGGTCTTTGCGCCAGCCGCCTTCGACAGCAACTGGTTGCCCATGCAGATTCCGCAAATAGGCTTGTCGCCGGAAGGGCTTTCTTTATATTTTCCACTGTCTCTCCAGCCATGTCAGGGTCGCCAGGGCCATTGGAGATAAACAATCCATCATAATCAATCTGAGAAAAATCGTAATTCCAAGGGACACGCACCACTTTCACGCCCCTCTTCACAAGACAACGAATTATATTGTTTTTAGTGCCGCAGTCAACCAGCACAACGGTCTTGTCTCCATCGCCATAAGTTTCAACCTCCTTGCAGCTGACCTTCGCCACCAAGTTTTCCTTGTTCGGGTCATAGAATTCAGGTTTTTCAGCGCCCTCTATAAAAATACGGCCAAGCATTGAGCCTTTTTCTCTCAACAACTTGGTCAGCGCTCTTGTGTCTATTCCATAGACACCAACCACCTGTTCTCTCTTCAGCCAATCCGAAAGGCTTTCTTCGGCCAGCCAATGGCTATACTCCCAAGAATAGTCCTGGCAAACAATCGCCTCGCAATGGATTCTGCTGCTTTCAAAATAGCGGGCAACACCATCCTGCTCTTCTTTTGGAGGCACTCCATAATTGCCGATTAGCGGGAACGTCGTCACCAAAACCTGACCCTCATAAGATGGATCCGTCAAACTCTCTGGATAACCGGTCATCGCGGTGTTGAACACTACTTCTCCAGAACATGCCTTCTCAAAGCCGAACGACTTTCCTTCAAAGGCAGTACCGTCTTCCAATTCAAGGATTGCTTTTTTTCGTTTTCTCTCATATCAATTTTTAGGAATTACTTACCAATTTTACGGTTTGCAAGATTACCATCGAGAAAACCATACAAAGTTACTGATTTTTTCCCATCCGTCAGTCATATATATAGATTTTTTAGGCAATTCCACGCTTTTTAGCAAACTTGCCGACAAAAAAAGCGGGGATGCACGATGTGCATCCCCGCCATAAACTCGCGATACGTATACGATTATTCCGCAGCAGGAGCCTCTTCAGCTGTTGCCTCGGCGTTTTCAGCCTCAGCCGCAGCAGCCTCCTCAGCCTTCTTGGCAGCCTCAGCAGCAGCGATTTCTGCTTTCTTCTTTGCCACCAACTCAGCCTTTGCCGCGTTCTTTGCTTTCTCTTCCTCCAAGCGTTTGCTGTCAGCTTGCTTCTTGTCGTTTGACAATTGCTCCTTCTTAGCGTTCAATTGTGCTTCCTTATTTTTCTTCCACTCCTCGAAACGACGATTTGCTTCTTCTTCAGTGAAAGCACCCTTCTTGACGCCACCGAGCAAGTGCTTCTTCAAAAGCACGCCCTCGTTAGAGAGAAGGCGACGAACTGTATCTGTAGGTTGTGCACCTACGTTAACCCAATACAAAGCTCTTTCGAAATTCAAACTTATTGTAGCAGGATTAGTGTTCGGATTATAAGAACCTATCCTTTCAATAAATTTACCATCTCGTGGTGCCCTGCTATCAGCGATAACAATAGGATAGAACGCATAGCGCTTGCGGCCGTGACGTTGTAATCTAATTTTTGTTGCCATTTAAGTTTTGTTTAAATAAAAAGAGTATTAAGTTTATCGGGCGCAAAGGTACTCACTTTTGCGCACTTATGCAATTTTTTCTGATTTTTTTGATATTGCCGTCAAACGTGCTATCTTTGTAGTTATGGAAGAAGACTTAAAGACAGCCGTCGAGGTCATGCGCAAAGGCGGCGTAATACTTTACCCGACCGACACCATCTGGGGCATTGGATGCGATGCCACCAACGCAGAGGCCGTGGACAAAGTGTACAAAATCAAGAAGCGCGCCAACAACAAGGCTATGCTTGTGCTTGTCGGCAAAATGGAAGATGTGGAGAATTATGTGGAGACAGTTCCCGAGATGGCTTACCAGCTCAACGAGCTGAGCGAGAAACCCATCACGATAATATACGACAATGCCTTGAACCTTGCGCAGGAACTTCTTGGCGACAACTCCAGCGTAGGCATACGGGTGTCGCGCGAAGTGTTTACACAGCGATTGTGCAAGATGCTCCGCAAGCCAATCGTTTCTACTTCCGCCAATATCGCCGGCGAGCCTTCGCCAGCATTCTTCGACGAGATTTCCGACGAAATAAAGTCGGCTGTAGACTACATCGTGAAATACCGGCAAGACGACAAGACCCCGCATGCCCCATCAAGCGTGGTGATGCTGTCAGCCGACAATACAATTAAGATTTTGCGCCCGTGAAAAGTGAGCAAAGATTCAGATTAAGATATATAATTTACGATTACCTTGCCGTCAACATATCATGGCTGGTTTTCACCTTTGTCAGATACTGCCTGACAAAGGACTTTGGAGCCATGCGCGAAATCGACGCGTTCACAACCTATCTGTCGTTTCACGACATCGTGCTTGGGCAAATATTATTTCCTTTTCTCATTGTTTTCATTTGCCTCCTGTCGGGTTTTTACAACAAGCCTTTTTCAAAGCCCCAGATGCAGGTGTTTCTAAACACTGTCGTCTCATCGTTCTTCGCGTCAATGGTTGTATACTTCGCGATTCTAATCAACGACAACCTTCCAGAGCGCAACATCAACTATGAGCTGATATGCTCTCTATGGCTCATCATAGGGGCCGCCTTATACATTCCGAGAAAAGTCATAGCCAACAACATACTACGCCACATCAAGAACGGCGACATCAGATTCAACACTCTCGTCATCGGCGACAAGCCGACAGTCGCGCAAGTGCTGGAAACCATCACAAAATCAAGAGATGAAAGCGGCGCTCACGTTGTCGGGACTCTCGCTTTCGACGACAATATGGCCGATTTGGACAAGACGTGCAAGGCGCTTGACGTGCAGAGCATCATAATCGCCCCGTCCAACCGCACAAACTCCGAGACTCTGCACTTGATAAACAACCTTTTCCACCTCGCCATCCCTATAAAGATTGCGCCGGAAACCTACGACATCATCACGTCCAACATCCGTCACGCCAACATTATAGGCGAGCCGTTTGTAAACATCGCCCAAAGCAATATGCCCGAATGGCAAAAGAATGTGAAACGGATGTTCGACATCTGCATCTCAGCGACCGCCCTTGTAGTCCTTGCTCCGATTTTGCCGCCATAGCATTCACAATAAAGAAAGACTCGAAAGGCAACATCATATATTCACAGGAAAGGATCGGCAAAAACGGCAAGCCTTTCCACATATACAAATTCCGCACAATGGTTACAAACGCAGAAAGCGGAGGAGTGCCGATGCTGTCGAACGAAGAAGACAAGCGCATCACGAAAATCGGGCACACGCTGCGCAAGTACCGCCTTGACGAGACACCGCAGTTCTGGAACGTGCTGAAGGGCGACATGTCGCTCGTCGGGCCAAGACCAGAGCGGAAATTTTTGCAGAGCAGATAATCGAACGCGCACCATACTATACACTCACCTATCAGATTCGCCCCGGCATAACATCGTGGGGCATGGTGAAATATGGATATGCAAAGAATGTCGACGAGATGATAGAACGGTCAAAATACGACCTCATCTATCTCGACAACATGTCGCTGTTTGTTGATTTTAAAATTATTTTATACACCGTCAGAACCGTACTGACAGGAAAAGGAATGTAGATATGCTGAACACGATGCAATTAAAAGACAACGCAAATGCAGTATTGATGAGAGTGCTGCAATGGCGGGAGGACCACATCAACGAGAAGACCTTTCTTCTCATTCTCGCATTCTTCATCGGCATCTTATCCGGATTCGCCGCCCTGCTGCTGAAATTCCTCATCGCCACCATCTCGTCGCTGCTGACAAATCATTTCAACGTCGACGGAGCCAACTACTTCTATCTTGTCTATCCCGTCCTGGGCATTCTGATTGTCGGGCTATATGTCAGATACATCGTCAAAGACAACATCTCCCACGGTGTGACAAGAGTGCTTACGCA
>OKWD01000077.1_pt1 | contig 16625 bp, 16 predicted proteins | sample 1607011 | NCBI WGS metagenome assembly OKWD01 (sample SAMN04414077, study PRJEB24778) | human gut metagenome | material: faecal | host: Homo sapiens | reverse complement strand
TCAGAAACGGAAATGCTGGTAATCGGCGTGTATGAAGTGGATGTCGACCTTCAATCTTTCCTGCAGCAGCAGGTGGTGGAAGGCTCCAACAACTTCTTCACCAACGCAAGTTATGTGGGCGAAATTCGCGACGAGAAGCTTGGAGACGCGCCGGCGAAGGCTGTCGAGTTTCAGACCGATGTGCTCGGAGTGCCACACCGCGGCACTGCCTATGCAGCGCAGGCAAGTGTGGGCTTGTGCTTCACTTTCTATGCCTACAAGACCGGAACCACTCCGACATCCAAGTCGGTTCTGTCGACTCTGAGATTCAAGGATAATGTGGCTGTGGAAAACAAGTCGTTGGCAGACAGGCTGTCGGATTTTTCAAAATTAATAGCATCAAACCCATTAAAGATTGGCGACAATTTGCTGCAAACCAAATTTGACGTCAACAATACGGCAAAAAGCATATTGTACGAATACAAACTCACCGACACCGTGGCCGACGACGCCACCGCCGAATATATGCAGTCGTATATGGAGGAAACATACTCAGTGCGTTCTCCGACGATTTCAATTCTTCGGATCTTGTACAGGAGGCCGCCAGAGCCGGCTACACTTTCAGATACCGTGGTGTGGACCAAAACGGCAGACAGATCTACAACGTAAAACTCACACCGCCCGACTACGCTCCGTTGCTTCGTTAGCCCTGCCCCTGCGACACGGGCTTGAACGGAGATTCGGATGGACTGCATCCCACAGTTTTAAGGCGGCGCACATAGACAGTTGCGCCGCTTTTGCATACAGACAGTCGCCTATCAGCTTCATTGCCTCAACCGCGGCTCCGCCCGGCAACGGAAGAATGGCGCGCACCCTACCGTTCTGGTCACACACCTGAACGCCCATATTGGTGGCCACAAACAAATTGCCGCGTATGTCAAACGTCATTTGACGCACCGTCGTATCTGCGCAATGCTCCACATTGTGAAGCCAATAGAACCGCTGTCTGTAAGCCACCGAGCCGTCGGCTGCAACAATTCCCGCCACAAGCCAATCAGAATTGCGCTCCGCCTCCACAAGCACACGATGGTCGGGACTGATGGCTGTCGACTGTCCGCCCTTCTCTCCGAAGACAAATCCTTCCGACGTTTTCATCAATGAATGATCAGGAAATTCCACCTTTCCGCCTGCCACTTCCCAACCCTCGCCTTCCACGACGAGCGACTGCAGCATATCGTTTTGCGAACGCCCTGCCGACAGCGGCTCCGTCCAATCACGCCACAGCCATTCCATCGCCTTCGGAAACTCGCGGATGCCGCCACGAATCGAGTGTCCGCCATCGTCCCACGAATGCGCCACGTCGTAGCCCGCGAAACGCAACGCAGACTCCATAAGCTGATTGTAGTCAAACCAATGTCCGAACAGAGGATTCCACGCATCATTCCTGCCGTCGTGCAGAAATATGCGCAGCGGTTGGGCTCGGTTTTCCGCACAAGCGCAGGATAGCCGTCACCGCCCCTCATAGCCACAAACGTGCCTACACTGCAGTACACCCTACGGAACACGTCGGGACGACGCCAAGCCAAAGTAAACGCCGCTATTCCGCCGCTGCTTGCGCCCGCCACGGCGTGCATGTCAGGATTAGCGGAGATGCCTATTCCAAGCGGCGACAACATGCGCCCCACCTTAGGAAGCAGCACGTTGACAACGAAGTCGGGCATACCGCCCGTCAAAGCGTCAAACTCATTGCTGCGATTGTAGCGCACCGCCGCGCCGGCGCTGTCCTTCACCACGCCCGGGTTGACAAACACAGCCACGACTGGCGGCATTGCCCCATTTGCCACAAGACTGTCGAGCACCGTCTTCGAGGCAAACACATCGCCGTCGAAACACAAGAGCAACGCCGACTCACCGCCGCAACGCTCCGTGGCATAGACCGAGACACTGCGTTCCGTCCCGGGAAACATCGACGGATTCAAGACAGTGTCGGTCAGCAGTCTGCCTGCAGCAAAGCCGTCGGCGCATAACGACAAAAGAAGCGCAATGGCTGAAAACACATTTCTTAATTATTAAGACCCGTTCCAAGCCATTGCGCTATGTTGTTTAAAAAATGTTGCCTTATCAGTGGCGGCGCATTTGCGCATCATGTTCAGCGACTTCATCGAAGTTGCCATCTTCATCATTTGCGCGTGCTTTCAAACTGCTTCAAACAAGCGGTTGACCTCCTGCAGCGACGTTCCGCTACCCTTCGCAATACGCTGGCGGCGGCTGCCGTTGATGATTTCAGGATTGCGGCGTTCGAGAGGAGTCATCGATTGGATGATAGCCTCAATGCCCTTGAAGGCGTTGTCGTCGATGTCCACATCCTTAATAGCCTTGCCCACACCAGGAATCATCGAAGCCAAGTCCTTCAAGTTACCCATCTTCTTGATTTGGGCAATCTGCGCCATGAAATCGTTGAAGTCAAACTGGTTTTTCGCAATCTTCTTCTGCAAGCGGCGCGCCTCTTCCTCGTCATATTGCTGCTGTGCGCGCTCAACGAGAGAAACGATGTCGCCCATGCCAAGGATACGGTCGGCCATACGTGCCGGATGGAACACGTCGAGAGCCTCGAGTTTCTCGCCCGTACCGACAAACTTGATAGGCTTGTCGACAACCGTGCGGATTGACAAAGCCGCACCACCACGGGTGTCACCGTCAAGCTTCGTAAGTACCACACCGTCGAAATCCAGACGCTGGTTGAACTCCTTGGCGGTGTTAACAGCATCCTGACCGGTCATCGCATCGACCACAAACAATGTTTCCTGAGGATTGATGGCCTTCTTTATCGCTTCAATCTCGTCCATCATCTGCTCGTCGACAGCAAGACGTCCGGCTGTATCGACGATTACCATATCATAATTGTGCGCCTTGGCGTGCTTGATGGCATTCTGCGCAATCTCTACCGGATTTTTCGATTCCGGCTCAGTGTAGACAGGCACATCAATCTGCTCGCCAAGCACCTTCAACTGCTCGATAGCCGCAGGACGATAAACGTCGCAGGCGACAAGCAACGGACGCTTGCCCTTCTCGCTCTTGAATTTTCTGGCAAGTTTGCCGGAGAATGTTGTCTTACCGGAACCCTGCAGACCCGACATCAAAATCACTGTCGGATTGCCTGAAAGATTCACGTCGACAGCCACACCGCCCATAAGCAGTGCCAACTCGTCGTGGACAATCTTCACCATCAACTCGCTCGGCTTTACAGCCGTTATCACGTTCTGACCCAGCGCCTTCGCCTTTACCGTATCGGTAAACTGCTTTGCCACGCTGTAGTTGACATCGGCATCAAGCAGGGCACGGCGCACGTCCTTCAACGTTTCCGCAACGTTGATTTCAGTGATTTTTCCTTGTCCTTTCAGCAGTTTGAACGACCGCTCAAGTCTTTCGCTTAAATTCTCAAACATCTGTAGTCTTTATCTTTTTTCGTTTATAATCACAATTTGTTGGTCACCGGCTCCGGAAACACCACCTTCGGCTTGAAGGTGCGCGCCTCCTCGGCATCGATATGCGCGTAAGCCATTATTATGACCACGTCGCCAACATACACCTTGCGTGCGGCCGCTCCGTTAAGGCATATCGCACCAGAGCCACGCTCGCCAGGGATAGCGTATGTGTCAAGGCGCTCGCCGTTGTTGTTGTCAACAATATAAACACGCTCGTTAGCCACAATGCCTGCGGCATCCATCAAATCCTCATCGATGGTGATGCTGCCGATGTAATTCAAGTCGGCACTTGTCACCGTTGCACGATGAATCTTCGACTTTAAAACTTCAATTTGCATTTTCTATTTATCGCTCTTTTTTATTCCGCTTTCTTGTAAGCAATGTTGTCTATCAGACGCACCTCGCCACAGTAGACCGTTATACATCCCGTAATGCTGTCGGCGTCAACCCAGTCGCTGACAGGCTGCATTGTCAAAGCATCGACAATCGAATAATACTCCACCTCCATCTGAGGCAGCGCGTTAAGGCTGTCGACAACAAACTTTTCAGTCTCTGCGACTGTGTGCGATTTTGCAAAGTTACAACTTTCTTTTAAAACGCGGTATATGTTTGGTGCCAATTGACGCTGCTCGGCTGTCAGACGCACATTGCGGCTGCTCAATGCCAGGCCGTCGTCCTCGCGCTTTATCGGGCATGCCACAATCTGCAATTTGAAGCCCTCCAGCTGCACCATCTTGCGGATAACGGCAATCTGCTGGAAGTCCTTCTCCCCGAAGTATGCACGGTCGGGCTCCACGAAGCCGAACAGCTTGCTCACAATCTGCGCCACCCCGTTGAAATGGCCGGGACGGTGCGCACCCTCCATCACCTCAGCCACCGCGCCAAGGTCGAACTGGCGGTTGTCGGGCTCCGGATAAACCTCCTCTACCGCAGGCATAAACACCACGTCGCATCCGGCAGCCTCCAGAAGCGCGCAGTCGCGCTCCTCGGTGCGTGGATATGTAGCCAAATCCTGCTTGTTGTTGAATTGTGTCGGGTTGACGAAAACGCTCACCACAACAATGTCGTTCTCCTTGCGGGCACGGTCGACAAGCGACTTGTGTCCGGCATGTAACGCACCCATGGTCGGAACCAGACCGACCGTCTTATTTTCTTGCTTATATCCTGAAATTAAGGATTTTAACTCCGAAATAGTCTTTACAACTCTCATTTTGTTTCATTTTAAGCCGTGCAAAGGAAGTAAATATTTATTACATAGAAAAATGCAACACGCAATATTTTTCTATTTTTTTGCGCCCAGCCACGTTTCAAACGTCGATGCAATCTGTCAATTTTACGCTTTTTCACCTCTTTTAATCCCTTTTTTTGCCGTCAGAACGGCGTAAGACTTTCATATTCAAATATTTTTACTACCTTTGCATTAGACAATTTATCATAAAAATATGAGCAAAGAGAAGGTATTGTTTGTTAATCAAGAGATTATGCCCTATATTCCGGAATCGGAAATGTCGAAAGCCGGGCTTGACCTGCCAAAGGGCATACAGGAAAGAGGCTATGAAGTGCGCACATTTATGCCTAAATACGGTTGTATCAACGAGCGTAGAAACCAACTGCACGAAGTGATCCGCCTGTCGGGCATGAACTTGATCATCGACGATACCGACCATCCGCTAATCATCAAAGTGGCAACCTTGCAGCCGGCGCGCATGCAGGTTTATTTCATCTACAACGAAGACTATTTCCAGCGCAATCCCGGAAAAGGACTTGAAACCGAAGAATCGCCCGAACTCAACGACGAGCGTTGCATATTCTTTGTGCGCGGCACAATAGAAACCGTAAAGAACTGCGTTGGGAGGCAAGCATCGTGCATTGCCAGGGATGGTTGTCGGCACTGACTCCGCTCTACGTGAAGAAAGTGTATGCTGACGACCCTTCGTTCAGAGGCTCGAAAGTGGTATATTCACTCTACGGCTCTTCCTTCAACGGACAGCTCGACCCTCGCTTTGAAGAAAAACTGAGAATGGAAGGCTTCAGCGACGACGACCTGAAAATCAATCGCCGGACGCCCTGTAGACTTCACCGCTCTTGCAAAACTGGCGCTCGCCCACTCCGACGGCGTGATTATCCACACAGAGACCGTCGCCCAGGAATTGCTCGACTTCATTGAAGAGAACAAGATTCCATGTCTTCCTTACGAAGGCAGTTTCGACGTGGACAAATATGCCGAATTCTACAAGACATTATAAAATCTACAATCAGAAATGCTTAAACTCATAAATTGGGTAGTGGCCACATTGGCGGTGCTGATCGTGGCGACAGCTTGCGACGAGAACAACGTCGGCACATCCATCCTCGACACAGAGGCAAGTATTGTTGTCGACTCCACATTCACCGTGGTGTGCTCCCCTGAAATAAACAATAAAATGACACCGCGCTCGCTCACGCACCTGCTCGGCGCCATCAACGTGAAAGAATACGGAACTCTCGAATCCGACTTTGTGACCGAATTCATGCCGTCGAGCGAAATCGACACAGTCGGGGTTGGCCTCAACGACATCGACTCCGTGCGCCTTCTACTCAAAGTGCCGATGGGACAATATGTCGGCGACTCCATCGTGCCGATGAAGGTTGACGTGTACAAGCTCCACAAAAGCCTTCCGTTCCCAATCTACAGCGACTTCGACACGAAGGATTATTATTACAAATCCGACCTGCTCGGCTCGCGCTCCTACTCAATGACATCCGTAAACCAGGACAGCATCCTGCTTGCTGAATACAACTCATCTACAGGCAACACCGACACATACTATCAAATAGCAGTGTCAATGCCAAAGTCGATAGGCACAGGATTGTATAACCTGTACACTACAAACCCTTCAGTGCTCAGAGACCCAGAATCGTTCAAGCAGTATTTCCCCGGCATCTATGCCACCACAAGCTACGGCAACGGACGCGTCACCAAAATCAGCTCAACGATGATGCGCGTCTACTACCGCAAGCACGGCACAAAAGACAACGGCAGCGACACAATCTACAAACGCTCGGCAAACTATCTCGGAACCGCCCCTGAAGTAGTGACCAACAACAACATCCGCTACACTCCGTCGGCAGAAATCAAAGCTATGGCCGATGCCGGCGAACCTGTCGTAGTGTCGCCTGCGGGCTACAACGTGAAAATCAACATGCCCGTCAACGACATTCTCAACCGCTTCACCAAACTCGAGACGGAGGGACAGATTGTGCTCAACACCGTCACGCTCACCGTTCCGGTCACAGAGATAGCCAACAGCGCAGGCATCGCGCCGCCACAGTATATGCTTCTGGTGAAAGCGTCAGACAAAGACAAGTTTTTCGCCAACAGCACGCTGCCCGACAACAAGACGTCATTCTACACCGAATACAACAAGACGACAAAAACATACTCGTTTACCGGACTGCGTCCATACGTCAAATCGGTGCTCGACGGCGAGTTTGCCGGCGAAGACGGAATCGAGGACTTCTACCTCATCCCCGTCGATGCCACATTCATCCAATCAAGAGACTACCTCGGCAACATCAAAAAAAACGCTCACCGACATGATTCCGCAATTGTCGACACCGGCGATGGCGAAAATCGGCAAACCAAAAATCGTGGCAACATTCAGCAAAAAAAATTACAGCAAATAATTGCCGATTCAAATAAAAACGCTACCTTTGCAGCGTCTTTAACAGGAAGGCAAAACCAAGCCTGAATAGCTCAGTCGGTAGAGCATTTCATTCGTAACGAAAAGGTCAAGGGTTCGAGTCCCTTTTCAGGCTCCAGACGAAGTCGCCAACAAACAGGCGGCTTCGTTTTTTCGTAAAAGTAAGGCTATAATGGTTAAGAATTTAAAAAACACGGATTTCAACGCCTTAGAATTGATTTTTTTATATACCTTTACTATATGAAAACTAACAACGAAGACATAAAGTCGACAACAGAAAGCGCCAGCAGCCGATGGACGGCGGCAAAAATTATGCGCGCAGTGTTTGGCATCATTATGATAATCATCTATTTTGGAATGGGTTACTTGATGCTCGCCAACTTTTTTGAGGTGCCGCGCTACGTGTCGCTGACCCTCGGAATCGTATTTATCGCATACGGAATTTTCCGCGGATACAGGCAATACAAAGGTATCGACTACACATACAGACGAGACTGACAATGAAGACAAACGTTAAAAAACATAATACTTCTGGCGGCTGTCGCCGCGCTTTCCGCCTGCGGCAACTCCAACAAAGAGCCGAAAGAAACGGAATTCAAATTGATGTGCGACGAATCGGTTGAAAACATAATCCGCCAGGAAGTGCAGGTTTACGAGCTGAAATACCCCGACGTGCGCATCCACGCCCACTACGTCGACGAGAAAGCCATCGACGACTCAATCATGAATCTCACCCGCGGCGTATACATCACCGCAACAGAGATGACATACGAGCGCCGCAGATTTCTCGAAGCCAACCACCGCAACACATACTGCGTGCCCGTGGCTGTCGACGCAATAGCCGTAATCACCCACACCGGCAACGACATCGCCGAGCTCTCCATACAGCAACTCAGCGACATCCTCACCGGGAAAACCAAAAACTGGAACGAAATCTCACCGTCGAAACTCGGCGACATATCGGTGGTGTTCGACAACCAAAACTCAAGCACGGTGAAATACATGATGCAGAATGTCACCAACCGCAAGCCGTTCTGCAAAAAAACGTGTATGCCCAAAAGACAAACAAGGACGTTTTCGAGATGGTACGCACCCACAAGAACGCCATCGGAATAATCGGCGTCAGCTGGCTCAGCCGCGACCTCAACAACATTGCCATAGTGGCAAACTACTCGAAAAGTGAACTCAACGAAATGGAAACGGCAGCCGAAGTGAACCACGACATGTATTCCGAACAGACAGAAGCCGACTACAGTCAGGCGATAAAAGTGGTGCCGATACGCAAAAACGACTCGCCCTACGCCTACAAGCCGTATCAATACGACATCTACACCGGCAACTATCCTCTGTTCCGCACCATCTATGCCGTGTGCACCAGCCCGACGAGCAGCAAACAGCACGCATTCTGCCGTTTCATAACGAGCATCCCTGGACAGAAAGTGATACTCAACACAGGCGTAATGCCAGCCAACGTGCCGCCGCAACGCGCCGTAGTAATCGAAAATTAGAAATAAATTTCAAATAATTATAAACAGATTAACAACTTACAATGATGAAATTCAAATTTATTCTTTCAGCAGCTGTCCTCGCAGGAACCGCAGTCACCGGTTTCGCCGATGGATACCAAGACGGTGTTGAATACTACCAGGTTGGTCAGGGAGAAAACGCAAAGATCGTGCTCGACCAGACTATCAACGACCCGGAGACAAACAAAGCCGTAGCTACTACTATCTTGGCAACATCGCCCTTAGCGAGGGCAACAAGACTCAAGCCTCAAAATATTTTGACCTCGGCATCCAGAACGACGCTCAATACGCCTTCAACTACATCGGCAAAGGTGCGGTAGCGCTCAAGGAAAACAACGCCAACGCAGCGAAGGACTTTTTCAAACAAGCTGACAAATTCGGCAAGAAAGAAGCTGCCAAAGTGAAAGTAGAAATCGCACGCACTTACTACAACACAGACTCTATCGTCTACAAAAAAGAATATCAGACATTCTTGAAGGACGCTAAGAAGAAAAACAAAAACGAAGGCAACATCTACCTCTTCGAGGGCGACATGCTTGCCAACCAAAAAGACTATGGCAACTCTGCCGGTTACTACGAAATGGCTATCAACTTCAACCCTGAAGACCCTATCGCTTACGTGAAGTATGCCAACACATATTTCCACATCGCTCCAGCTGTGGCTATTGAGAAATTGAAAACAATCGCCGACCAGAAGCCAAACTCTCTGCTCTCGCAGCGTGAGCTCGCCGAGAAATACTACGAGAACAACCAATGGACAAAAGCCGTTGAGCAGTACAAGAAGGTGATTGAGAACCCCAACCACTTCGAGAGCGACGAGTCGCGCTATGCCGTGCTTCTCTATTTCGCAAAAGACTACACTCAGTCAATCGAATGGGCAGAAAAACTTCTTGCAAAGAACTTCCGTCCGTTCTTGATGAAACGTATGCTCTTCCTCAACAAGGCTGAATTGGGCGAAATGGAAGACGCTGCAGCTGCCGCTCAGTCATTCTTCACTATGCCTGAAGACAAGACTTACACATTCACTGTCAACGACTACACTACATACGCTGACGTGTTGAAGAAACTCGGTCTCGACTCTTTGGCAGTAGACGCCTACGAGAAGGCCATCAAGGTGAACCCAAAACAGTACAGCCTGTACCAGCAGCTCAGTCTCGCTTGCATAAAGGCTGCTTCTGCCCATAATCCAGAGCCTTTCGTAAAGGCAGCCGAAGCATACCAGAAATTTATCGACGGTCAGGAATACGGCAAGGATTACGACCTCAACAACCTCCTCACCCTGCTTTCACGCTACACCAACGCCGCTGCGTTTGTCAAAGACCCGGAATTGAAGAAGGCTATGTTCGACAGAGGTATGGAAGTGTTCAAAGCCATCGACGAGAAAGCTGACAAGACTTCAAACTACGCTGTTGTGCTTCAACGCAAGGCAAGCTTGATGAACGGATACTACGGTGCAAACGTAAACGAGGAGTGCGCCAAGACTTATCAGGAAGCCCTCGACGCTATGGCAAAAGATGCCAACATGAGCGAGCAACTCAAGAACAGCATCGCTTATGAGGCAAACCTCTACATCGCAACATACGCTCAAGTGGCTGAAAACAATATGGCAAAGGCTAAGGAGCACTACGAAAAAGCATACACAGCCAAGCCTAACGACCAACTCCGCAAATTTATCGACGCTCAGTTCAAATAATTTTTGGAGCATACAATACTGAAAGAGTGCGAATTAATTATTCGCACTCTTTTTTGCCTAAAAAAATGCCCAAAATAATTTGCAGTTTAAAATAAAGGTATTACCTTTGCACTACCAAAACGAAAGAAATTGTCCAGTGGTGTAATGGTAGCACTTCGGATTCTGGTTCCGCCTGTGAGGGTTCGAGTCCTTCCTGGACAACTTGAGAAAGCGTTCAACGAAAGTTGGACGTTTTTTCTTTTATACACGCAGCCATGCCACCGTACAGTGTCCAAATAGAAGTGCAACGATTTTCGTGGTAAACAATGAAAACACTGCGGGGGAAGCCCAAGTGGCGGGGGCGCGAAAGCCCCCAAGAGTCCAACAGCAATACAAAACAAAAAAAGGAGACCGAAGTCTCCCCAAGATTAATTAATTTTGTGTTGCATATGTACAATCAACTAACCTCAGAACAAAGGTACGAAATATACCTGGGAATAAAAAGAAAGTGGAGCATAAGCAGAATATCTCGCGAAATCGAGGTGTCCGCGTCCACTGTGCTTCGAGAGATCAGACGCAACAGTAACACCAACGGCGAATACGTGTGACGCACCACCCAACGCAAGGCGGAAGCGCGCAAGCACGGGCTGGAGGGCAATCACCGCAAGCCGGCAGAATTATGGTGGCGTATCGAGCAAATGATAGAAGAGGACTGGTCACCATCGCAGATTGCCGGTGTCTTGCACAAGGAGGGTATTCATATCGCAATACAGACCATCTACAACCACGTGCATGCAGACGCCAGCGGACGCTTGCGAAACATATGCCGCATGAGCTGAAGTATACCAGGAGAGTCAGGGCGACACGCCCCACCAAGGCCACGAACATAGCCAATCGCACAAGCATCCACGACCGCCCCAAGGAGGCGGACGGCACACGCTTCGGCGATTGGGAGATGGACACCATCGTGGATTCTTACGGCCACGCCATTGTCACGCTTACGGAACGTTCAACCAACTTCATTCTGATGGAGAGACTGAAGTGCGACCGCAAGGCTCTGCCTACAGCGAAAGTCGTGGCGAGGCTACTTTTCCCGTACAGGGAGTTCGTTCACACGATAACCACGGACAACGGCTGCGAATTCGCCGCACACCTTGAGATCACACGTATGCTAAGCCGAGGTGGGCGCGAAAGAGGTAAGGTATACTTCGCAGGCTCATACTGCTCTTGGCAGAAAGGCGCTGTCGAAAACGCGAACAAACTCATCCGAAAGTATATCCCCAAAAAGGCTAACTTTGACGACTTCTCAGACAGCAAAATCATGAAGATCCAAAAGAAAATAAACCGCAGACCGAGAGAGAAAATAAACTTCGACTCCCCGAAAGATAGATTATTTAAACACTTTTACTAATTTTGCACTTGCTGTTGGACTCTACAAATGAACCTTTATGATGAAAAATACCGTTATTCAAGGAATAAATATCTTAACATGGCACTCATTGCCAAATATGAAATTTCTATTCATATATTCCCATTTTGTAGTTCATTAGATATTGGGTAAAAGTCTTGCCTGTCTCTCTTTTGAAAAAACGCATGAGGTGACTGGGATCGGAAAAGTGGAACTCGTCTGCCAGTTGACTCACATTCAGGTCGGAGAACAACAGCTCGTTTTTCAGCTCTTCCAACAGGCGTTGCTTGAGTAAGTGAATGGCCGATACACCAAATTGCGCCATGACAGAATTATTCAACGTGACACGACTCACCCGAAGCATATCAGCATATTCCTGAACGCGCTGTGCCGTGCGGATATGTTTTTCGAGCAAGTCCTTGAATTTGAATGCGTAATTATTTTTTGGAACTTCGACAGGCAGACAATAAGCTTGGGCGTATGCCCGGTTGATAATTACCAGCAGATAATAAAGCACAGACACAATGAGGTTGTAAGTGTCTGCCACTGGATACCGTAGTTCTTGTTTTATCTTTCTTAAGAGGCGCATATATTCCGACAGCTCATCCTTCTCGGCAAACAAGCAGGGCGGTGTATCAGTCTGGTAACAATACAACAGCCGATATACGAAGAACTTGTCAGCGATGAACGTGCGCATAAAGTCTTCGCGGAAAATAAGAAAAGTGTAGTCTAATTCCTCCTCGTTCACATGCCATTCCTGTTGCTGGTGCGGCGACAAAAGCAGCACCATACTATCCCGCAACTCCACTTTTCGGAAGTTCAGCAACAAATATCCATTGGCACGGCGAAAGAAATAGAAGCTGAAAAAATCTGTCTTAAACGTCTTATACTCAGTCAAGACGCCACAGACGTCCTTGCTTTCGCCCGTGTTGATGTAGAAGTCTACGCCGCATTGCGTTTTATTGAACGGAACGCTTACAAGTCTTTCGGGATTGATTACAGCTTTCATCTCTCTTGTTTTTTGCTTTCTTGCAAATATACATCATTCTTTTATCAAAATGGCATATATTCCTGTTTTTAAGGCATAGAGACATTGGGATATCCTTTCGAACTTTGTACCCGAAAAATAATACAAAACATAACATCATGAACGAAAAAGCAATTATTCGGTTGGTACGCAGTGCCACCTTGAAAATCAACTATGCAGGACATACCATTCTTATTGACCCCGTATTTGCCGACAAAGGAACCCTGCAATCAGCTCTCGGTGTATATAAGAATCCGAGGGTACATCTCGTAATGCCTATTAGCGACATTACTGAAGGTGTTGATATGGTACTGCTCACCCACAACCACATCGACCATTACGAGCCAAGCGTAAAGCTGCATTTGCCGAAAGACATTCCTTTCTACACCCAGCCACAAGACAAGGACACCATCCTGAAAGATGGCTTCTCTAATGTGGAAGCGATCGAAGAGAGCGTAACCTTAGGCCATCTGACCATCCGCCGCACTATTGGCCATCACGGTTTCGGTCTGATAGGCCAGATGATGGGACCTGTTTCGGGCTATGTGCTGACGTCCGACGGACTCCCGACTATTTATATCATGGGCGACTGCAAATGGGAAGAATGCACTCTTGCCACCGTGGAAAAGTATCGTCCTGATTATATCGTGGTAAACAGCGGCGGTGCGGTATTCCCTGAATTCTCCAAAACGGACGGTTGCATCATCCCCGACGAGCAGGAAGTAATGACGATGCTCGACACGCTCCCATCACACATCAAGCTGATTGCCGTACACATGGATGCTATCGACCATTGCCAGACAACGCGCGGGATTCTACGCAACGAGGCTTGCCACCATGGGGCGGATATGAGCCGCCTGATCATTCCGGAAGACGGGGAAAATATTATATTATGAGAGTCTGTATAAAATCCATGATAAAGAATATGAACATAGCGGTAGATTGCTATATCGGGAGCAGCTACCGCTTTGCCCATAAATGCTACTGGAACATTTTATAAAACGCATACTATGAATACTGAAATAATCAAAGAAATAGACGTACATAGCGTTATGACCAAATCCTCACTGCCGGTCGGAGGTTATTCTGTCAATCCTTACGTTGGCTGCCCCCACTCTTGCAAATATTGCTACGCATCGTTTATGAAACGATTCACCGGGCATACAGAGCCGTGGGGTGCTTTTCTGGACGTGAAGAACTGGAAACCTATAACCAATCCGCATAAATATGATAATGAGCGCATTGTGATAGGTTCAGTGACGGATGGCTACAACCCGTATGAAGAGAAATTTTGCCGCACTCGTAGGTTCTCGAAGAACTGCGTGGGAGCAACGCCGAGATTATGATATGCACAAAATCCGATCTTGTCATGCGCGACATCGACCTGTTGAAGCAGTTTCCCAAAGTAACGGTGTCATGGTCGGTCAATACGCTTGACGAGCGGTTTCGTGCGGATATGGACAATGCCGTGAGCATAGAACGTCGCCTGAAAGCGATGCGTCAGGTCTATGAGGCGGGCATCCGTACCGTGTGTTTCGTATCGCCAATATTCCCCGGAATAACCGATGTGAAGGCGATTATCGAGAAAGTGAAAGGATATGCCGATTTGATCTGGCTCGAAAACCTGAATCTGCGCGGGCAGTTCAAGGGAGAGATAATGACGTATATCCGTGAGAAGCATCCCGACCTCTTTCCGTTATAACGAAGAAATATACAACAAAAAGAGGCTTGATTACTGGCAGGCATTGGAACAGGACATTTCCCAATACGCCAAGGCACAGGGGTTTCCATATAGAATAAATGATTTGCCTTACGGGCGCTCGGAAAAAGGCAAGCCGGTTATCGTAAATTATTTCTACCACGAAAAGATACGATTGACTAAATGAGGGAAAGATATTGACAATATGGTATATTAATAGTGAATAAGATATTCTTTTATTGCTTATTTTACTTTAGTAATAGTTAGACAACTTAGATTTTGTACTATATATTACGATAGAAGTACAATCCATGATGAATTGTACTTCTCTATATTACATCCTGAATCCTCTGGATTTTTGTTCTTTCTGCACTGAGTTACGCAGATGCTGCTGTAACTTCTCCCATTGTTCTTTGAACCATTCGCTGATTGGCTGTTGGTTTATAGTCAGCATCAATTTATTCTTATCGATCGGGCTTCGTTCAATTTTGAAAATTACATTTTTTGTTTCAAATCTCTGTCTATATTCTTCGGAATAGATTTTTCCACTACATCTGAGAGCTTCCTTTTTGTATAAAAGAGAATCAACCATCCCCTTGGTAAAACCAGTGACATAGCATAATTTTTCCATTCTCAGCATTTCTTTGAGTAATGGGAACCAGCATAATGCCTTTTCAAGCAGGGTGTTTAGCCGTGATATTTCTTTGTCTTTAGCTTCAATCTCTTTATTATGTATTCCTTGAAGATTGCGTATTTGTCTGCCGTGCTGTTCCTGCATTTGTTGCATCTGAATTTTAATTCATCAGTAGCTTTGTCCCGGTTGGCAATCTCCTGATGTAGCTGCTCGATGTTATGTTCCAGTTCTTTCAACTTACCGCTTCCGAAAAGAGAACCTACGCTGCTGGTTATGGCAGTGGCTACATCGGTAGCTGCACTTTTGAGTTTGTCTGTACGTATCTCAGCTTTTACCTGTTTGAGTTCCTGTTCGGCAAGGCTTACCTGTTGCTCCTTGTGTCGCTTGGTTTCTTCTATACGTTGCAGTTCGGCTTTCTGCTTCTCAATGATGAAATCGTTTCGTTCCAGATGCTCTTTACCTGTGACAGCTTTTGTCTGCCCACGTTCCATTAGCAGAATATCGGAAGCAAGGGTCTGCATGGTTGCCATATCCTCGTCATTGAGCTTTCGGCTCTTCCCGGTTTCGTGGTTCATCCAGTCGAAAACGATATGGGCATGATAGTTCGGCTTGAACCATCTGCTTCCTATTTGGAAGCTCTCTTTGTCTTCCGCTTCCGGCTGACCGTTCAGCCAATGCCCTTCGTCTTTATGCAGGAAAATCTGTAGCGGAGTGATGCCCCAGCGTCTTTGGCACTCTTCACCGAATTTGCGTACATCAGCCAGTGTGGTGTCCGGTCTGATAAGCAATACTCCTTCACGGATGGGTGAACATCCCGCCACCTTGATAATCTTTCCATTCTTTCCCTTGCGTTCCCTTTCCTTTTCCTGCATGGCACGTCCGGTCTTTTCCTTGACCATTTGCTTGATATTGTCATAATGAGTTCGCAGTTCGGGAGTGCCGAAGTCGGGATTTATCCACTGTTCGTTATCGGTGGAAAGTTCGGGAACGACATAGATTCTGGACTCCCCGATATTACGCATATACTCGGCAGTCCTTCGGTTGTGCGCCTCGCTCGATGCGATGTTGCAAGGCTTGATATGTATGCTTGATTTTGTTGCCATAGCTTCTTTTCTTTGTTTACAATTATTTACTTTGTCTCTGCTTTCGCAGAGGGGTTCTTAGGGGTAACCCATAAGCGGAGATTGCAAAGAGAGGGTCACTCTTTGCTCGGGGTTCTCAGGGGTGAAACGCCCTGAGTGGGTCATTAGGGCAAAGCCCTAATCCCCTCGGGAGAGCCCACAACTACGAAAGCGGAGCGTGTAGTTATAGTGGGCTATAACCGAAAGCCGTTTTCTTTTTCGGTGACTGGCTGCGCACCCCTTTGACGGATTGGACTTGCCCTTTTCTCTCAGCCTGTTTCTGTAAGTATTCGTTCAAGTCCTTGCATCCGTTGTAAGTCTGCGAGCGTCAACGGATGTATCTTGTTTCTGCCGTATTCCTTGCGGATTTGCCGGAGTGCTTCCATGCCTT
>OKWD01000076.1_pt1 | contig 16658 bp, 22 predicted proteins | sample 1607011 | NCBI WGS metagenome assembly OKWD01 (sample SAMN04414077, study PRJEB24778) | human gut metagenome | material: faecal | host: Homo sapiens | reverse complement strand
GGTGGGAGGTCTTTTCGGAGGGTGGATAAAAAAGGATGTCGGCTGGTGTTAGCCGGAGATACGGATTTTGAGGATGAATATTCGCGTGCATTGAAAAGGGAAGCGAGGGAAAACGGGGTGATACTGACCGGATTCGTGAAAGGGAAAAAACTACATTCACTTTTGACAAACGCCCGTTGTTATGTGTTGCCTTCGTCGCATGAGGGGCTTCCTATCGCTCTGTTGGAAGCCATGAGTTACCGGTTGCCTGTCATTGTGAGTGATATTCCCGCCAATAAAGAAATGGGGCTGGATGCCAGCTGTTATTTTGAAACCGGTAATATAGAGCAGTTGGCTGATAGATTACAGGAAATAATAGATGGGGATTTTAAACAGGTACATTACGATATGGAAAAGTATGGATGGGATGGAATAGCTCTCCGGGTGGCTGATGTTTATGAAAATCTGAAAAATGAGAACACTTTCATTGGTCGGGCTGATGGTGCTTCTGTTGTGTCCGTCTGCTTTGAGAGCCCAGTTTGTGTATGGAACGACAGGTTTGCTTCACATGCCGACAGGGGAGATGCAGCGTGACAAGACTTTTATGTTTGGCTGCGCTTTTCTGGATACGGAAGCGACACCGGGGCATTGGAGTTATGATACGGGTAATTATTTTATTAATATAACCATTTTTCCTTGGTTGGAAGTAGGATATACCTGTACTTTGCATAAGGCTCCTTATGGCAGTACGTATTATCCGGAATCAGTCTGGGGCAAATATTGCAATCAGGATCGTCAATTCTCGGGCAGGTTGCGCCTTTGGAAAGAAGGCTGGTGGAAGGAATGGACTCCTCAGATTGTGTTAGGAGCGAACGATCCCGGTACCAATGACAGGACTTCTGAAAAGGATTATGGTATCGGTATGACTGGTAGTGCATCCGGAAACGGTCATTGGCAGCGGTATTATCTGGCTGTTACAAAACATCTGTCTATTAGAAATACAAGGAGAGTTAGGTATCCATTTGGCATACGTCTATAACAAACGGACAGATTATCATTTGAATGGTCCTGCCATAGGTGCTAATTTCCGCTTTCAATTACTCGGCAATCAGCCTTTGATGAAAGCCGTTAATAAACTGAACCTTATGGCTGAATATGACGCCCGTACAATGAATATAGGTGCTGAATACAGCTTTTGGAAAGATTATATCAATGTCGTGATAGAGTTCAACCGCTGCCGTTACTTTTCCGGCGGAGTGTTTTTTAAAGTCTACCTGAAATAATAAAAGGAGTGGCTGTCAGTCTTTGATTTTCTTTTTATACACTTCCCCTCTGCTCATTACTTCCTTAACGAAATTGTAGGTTTCCACCCCTCGGAAGTATCCATTCTTACAAACCGGATCATTGAAATATTCTTCATTACTTTTAAGCAGAATATAGTTATCTACGCTGTTGTTCCATACATATTTATTCTTGCCGTATTTTTCAGCCAGTGCCATGGCATCCAGTACGTGTCCTATTCCGGCGTTATAAGCGCCAAGACAAATTTCATCCGTTCGTTTTCATCTTTTATTGCGTTGAAAGAACGGGAAGTGGCAGCAATATATTTCACGGCGGCCTTTATACTCTCTTCCGGATTCTGTTCTTTACCGGGAGGAACTCCCATAGCACGCGCCGTCCGGGGCATGAGCTGCATTAATCCTTTCGCGCCTGCCCATGATACGGCTGTTGTATCAAAGTTTGATTCCGTATAGGCCAGGGAAGCTAAAATACGCCAATCCCAATCTATATCTTTGGCATATTTCTTGAATAGAGTATCGAAGTGTGAAATCTTTCCGTCTTTGATGGACAAGATGGAACCGTGAGGTGTCCGTTTGCTTATTTCAAAATAACGCTTGCTACTGGCCTGATAGGCAGGAGAAGTCATATTTTCCTGATGCCATTTAGTAGCAGCTTCACCTAGTAGCGGTGAGGTCTTACGTACGGCCCATGAGGCACGTTGGTCAAAACTGACAGCCAGGTCAATATTCAGATTGGGGTAATAAGTCTTGTTTAATTTGGCAAGGTCGTTATCACAGATGGCATAATCTATCTCACCATTGGAAACCTGCATGATTAAATCCTCGGTGGTGATGCTGTCATTATCGACTTCGTGTATCAATATACCGCCACCCAGTTCTTTATCCAGATTGATGAGACGTTCCAGATACTTTCCTGGTTTTACATAGACCTCTTTCCCGATTAATTCTGTCACATTATTCAGTGCTTTCTTCTTTTTTTGAGTATTACGTTGTACCAATACCTGATGGGTGATGATATCTTCCCCGCAAAACTCTACACTGTCTTTGAACTCTTTGGTGACAGGCAGATTATAGGCTATCAGGTCTCCTTCTCCTTGTAATAGTTTATGGACCAGGTCACGTGCATTCTGTGCTACTTTTATTTTCAGTTTTACGTCCAATGAACGGGCAAACTGATCGGCCAGCTCATACTGGAATCCCATAGGCTCGCCCCGATAGTCGAAATAAGAAGTGGAACTGTTCAGTGTCAGGACTACTAATTCTCCGCTGTCTTTTATTTGCGGCAAATCATAATTTGTCACTTCGGCAGATTGTTGCCGGTTGCGGCACGCTGTCATGCATATACAGGCAAGAACTAATAGCCAGACATTTTTCATCTTCCTAAAATCTTTTCAATATATAGTTTAAGGATTTCAATGGCCTTTTGGTTGTTGCCTCCATTGGGGATAATAATATCGGCATATTGCTTGGTAGGCTCTATGAATTCGTCATGCATCGGTTTCAGAATGTTCCGGTATTTGTCTATCAGCATTTCCAAGGGATGGCCGCGTTCCACCATGTCGCGGGTAATCACACGCAGCAAACGTTCGTCGGGTTCGGCATCCACAAAAATCTTTAAGTCCATCAAGTCTCGTAACTCTTTATCATAGAGACTCATGATACCTTCCACAATGATGACTTCCTTTGGCTCTACACGAACTGTTTCGGGCAGGCGTGTACATACTAGATAAGAATAGGTGGGCTGCTCAATGGGATGCCCTTTGCGCAGGTCGGCAATCTGTTGTTCAAAGAGCGGCCAGTCAAAAGCATCGGGATGGTCGAAATTGGTTTGTTTACGTATTTCCAAGGGAATGGATGACTGATCGTTATAATATGAATCTTGTGGAATGACTGCAACGGAACCTGGGGGCAGGCTCTCTATGATTTTTCTAACTACAGTGGTCTTTCCTGAACCGGTTCCGCCGGCTATACCAATAATTATCATAATAATAGAATGTATTTTAAAACAAAACTGTTACTTTTGCATCAGGTTAAATACTTTAGCCCTGTGTCGATTACAAAAGTAGGATAATTAATTAAAATATCAAGTATGGTTAAGCACATTGTTTTTATTTAAATTGAAAGAAACTCTTTCACAGGAAGAAAAATTGAAAGTGATGAATGATTTTAAAGCGGCTATTGAAGCTTTGCCGGCCAAGATAGGTTTTATCCGTCATATATTTGTGGGACTGAAATGCCAATTCTGCTGAAAAATGGGATATTTGTCTGGATAGTGAATTCGATACGCTGGCAGATGTCAATGCCTATGCCGTTCATCCGGATCATGTAGCTGCAGCCGGCCTTTTGAAGGAGGTTAAGGCTGATCGTGCTTGTGTGGATTATGAATTCTAAAAGATAGCCTATGAAAAAGATAATCAATCCCTGGAAAGGGATGGAAGGATATAATTGCTTTGGCTGTGCTCCCAACAATGAAGCCGGAGTGAAGATGGAATTTTATGAGGATGGGGATGAGGTAATTAGTATATGGAAACCTCAGCCACAGTTTCAGGGATGGATTGATACGTTGCATGGCGGTATTCAGGCGGTGCTGCTGGATGAGATTTGTGCATGGGTGGTTTTGCGTAAACTACAGACTACCGGTGTTACGTCCAAAATGGAAACCCGCTATATGAAACCTGTTAATACCAACGATTCGCATATCGTATTGAAGGCTTCCATAAAGGAGAGGAAGCGCAATATCGTATTTGTAGAAGCGGCTATTTATAATAATAAGGAGGAACTTTGCACCAAGGCGCTGTGCACTTATTTCACTTTTTCTCAAGAGAAGGCAAAGGAAGAAATGCATTTCTTGAACTGCGAGGTGGAGCAAGATGAGATAATACCTTTAATTTGAAAGAAAAAACAAAGTTTTTGCGATAATTATTTGCTGATATTAAATATAAACTTTATTTTTGTCGCAAGTAAAAAGAAAAGACTATGGTTAGAACTGCTACACATCATCATCATTTTCCTAACGAATAATTCGGTGGGCTAAGGTGATATTGTAGTATAATGATATAGGGCTTGCCGAAAACGGTAAGCCCTTTTTATTGCCGGTTAATAATTAAAAACAGATAGAATCATGCTTAGAATTGCAGTACAGTCAAAAGGCCGTTTGTTTGAAGAGACAATGGCATTATTACAAGAGGCAGATATTAAAATCTCCACTTCTAAAAGAATTCTTTTAGTACAGTCGTCTAATTTTCCGATCGAAGTTCTTTTTCTTCGCGATGATGATATTCCTCAGTCGGTGGCTGGTGGAGTGGCTGATTTAGGGATCGTAGGCGAGAATGAGTTTGTAGAGAGAAAAGAGGACGCTGAGGTGATTAAACGTTTGGGGTTCAGCAAGTGCCGTTTGTCATTGGCTATACCTAAAGATGTGGACTATCCGGGTTTGTCTTGGTTTGAAGGACGTAAGATTGCGACTTCTTATCCCGGCATTTTGAAAGATTTCATGGATCGGAATGGCATTCATTCTGATATTCATGTCATTACCGGTTCGGTAGAGATTGCTCCGGGAATCAGTTTGGCTGATGCTATTTTGATATTGTCAGTTCGGGATCTACTTTGGTAAGCAATAGCTTGAAGGAAGTGGAAGTGGTTATGAAAAGTGAGGCGTTGCTGATAGGCAATAAGAATATGTCTGAGGAGAAGAAAGAGATTCTGAACGAACTCTTGTTCCGTATTGAAGCGGTGAAAGCTGCCGAAGACAAGAAATATGTCTTGATGAATGCTCCGACAGAGCGTTTGAAAGAAATTATCGAAGTGCTGCCGGGTATGAAGAGTCCTACTGTGATGCCATTGGCACAAGAAGGATGGAGTTCGGTACATACAGTGCTTGACGAGAAGCGTTTTTGGGAGATCATCGGAAAACTGAAAGCATTGGGCGCGGAAGGTATTTTGGTATTGCCCATTGAGAAAATGATATTATAGCCGGTCCATACGTCAGGCGAGATTTGTAAACTTATAAAAGAATACATGTATGAAGAAAATAATATATCCTGAAAAGAAAGACTGGATGGAAATTCTCCGTCGTCCGGCATTGAATACAGACACGCTGCGCAATACGGTTAAAGAAGTGCTGGATAAAGTGAAGATGGAAGGAGATAAAGCGGTGAGGGAATATGAAGAACGTTTTGATAAGGTGAAACTGGACTCACTGGGGGTTACTGAAACGGAAATTGCTGAAGCGGAAAAGGAGGTACCCATTGAATTGAAGGCAGCTATCATGCTGGCACAGAAAAATATTCATACTTTTCATAGTTCTCAGCGGTTTGAAGGGAAAAAGGTGCAGACCGTACCCGGGGTAACTTGTTGGCAGAAGGCGGTTGCTATTGAAAAGGTGGCTTGTATATTCCCGGAGGCACGGCGCCTTTATTTTCTACCGTATTGATGTTGGCTACTCCGGCACAGATTGCAGGTTGCAAGGAAATCGTACTTTGTACTCCTCCTGATAAAGAAGGAAAGGTTCATCCTGCTATCTTGTATGCGGCAAAATTGGCCGGAGTAAATAAAATATTCAAAGCAGGAGGGGTGCAGGCCATCGCTGCTATGGCATACGGAACGGAAAGTGTGCCTAAGGTTTATAAAATTTTCGGTCCGGGTAACCAATATGTAACGGCTGCCAAGCAGCAGGTTTCTTTGCGGGATGTTGCGATAGATATGCCTGCCGGCCCTTCTGAAGTCGAAGTGCTGGCCGACGAGACGGCTAATCCTGTATTTGTGGCAGCCGATTTGCTTTCACAGGCGGAACATGGAGTTGATAGTCAGGCCATGCTGATAACTACTTCTGAGAAATTAATGAAGGAGGTGGAGTATGAGGTACAACGCCAGTTGGCTTTGCTTCCCAGATGGGAAATAGCCGAAAAGTCGTTGGCAAGCAGCAAATTGATTTTGGTGAGGGATATGGATGAGGCAATTGCTCTGACGAATGAATATGCTCCCGAGCATTTGATTATCGAGACCAGGGATTATATGGAACAGGCAGAGCGTATTGTCAATGCCGGATCTGTATTTCTAGGTTCACTTACTCCGGAGAGTGCCGGTGATTATGCATCCGGAACCAATCATACTTTACCTACCAATGGTTATGCCAAAGCGTATAGTGGGGTGAGTCTGGATAGTTTTATCCGTAAAATCACTTTTCAGGAGATTAATGGCGAGGGTATTCAGAATATCGGTCCTGCTATTGAGGTGATGGCGGCTAATGAACAACTGGGTGCGCATAAGAATGCAGTAACCGTAAGATTAAAAACAGTATAAAGATGAAAGATTTGAAAGAATTGACGCGCCCGAATATTTGGGCTTTGAAACCCTATTCATCGGCACGTGACGAATATAATGGAGCGGAGGCATCTGTTTTTCTGGATGCCAATGAGAATCCGTACAATACACCTAATAACCGTTATCCTGATCCTATGCAGCGGGAACTGAAGAATATGATAGCTCCTATTAAAAAGGTAGACCCCGATACGATCTTTCTGGGAAACGGCAGTGATGAGGCTATTGACTTGGTGTATCGCGCGTTCTGTATTCCGGGGGTGGATAATGTAGTGGCTATTGACCCTACTTATGGTATGTATCAGGTGTGTGCCGATGTCAACGATGTAGAATATCGCAAGGTGTTATTGGATGAAAACTATCAGTTCAGTGCCGATAAACTATTGGCGGCAACAGACGATCACACCAAACTGGTTTTTCTTTGCTCGCCCAATAATCCTACCGGTAATAACCTGGATCGTAGGGAAATGGAAAAATTACTGGATACTTTTCAGGGATTGGTGATTATAGACGAGGCCTATTCCGATTTTTCTGATGCGCCGTCTTTCCTTGCCGATTTAGATAAATATCCTAATTTGATTGTCTTTCAGACTTTTTCTAAGGCATGGGGATGTGCTGCCATTCGTTTGGGCATGGCCTTTGCGTCTAAAGAAATCATCTCTATTTTCAGTAAGATTAAATATCCGTATAATGTGAATCTGCTGACACAGAAAGAGGCTGTTATGATGTTGCACCGGCATTATGAGGTAGAACGTTGGGTAAAGTCGTTATTGGAAGAACGGACGCGTTTGGTCAATGAATTTGTAGAACTGCCTTGTTGTGAGAAAATCTATCCTACGGATGCCAATTTCTTTCTAGCTAAAGTGACAGATGCCAAGAAAATATATAATTATTTGGTAGGTAAAGGTATCATAGTGCGTAACCGTACCAGTATTTCTTTATGTCGTGATTGTTTGCGTGTGACTATTGGTACACGTCCGGAGAATGATATGTTGTTGGAAGCATTGAAGAATTATGAATGTTGAAGTATGAAGAAAGCGTTGTTTATAGATCGTGACGGTACGTTGGTTGTAGAGCCACCGGTTGATTACCAATTGGATTCTTTCCATAAATTGGAGTTTTATCCTAAGGTTTTTCGTAATTTGAGATTTATCCGCAGCAAACTTGACTTTGAATTTGTGATGGTTACCAATCAAGACGGCCTCGGTACTTCTTCTTTTCCTGAGGATACCTTTTGGCCGGTGCACAACCTGGTGTTGAAGACATTGGAGGGGGAAGGCATCATTTTTGATGATATCTTGATAGACCGCAGTTTTCCGGAAGACCATGTGTCTACCCGTAAGCCTGGAACAGGAATGATGGGAAAATATCTTACCGGTGATTATGATTTGGCAAACAGTTTTGTTATTGGTGATCGTGCTACAGATATGGAACTGGCTAAAAATATGGGCTGTAAGGCTATTTTTTTGCAAGAAAATATGGATATTCTGAAGGAAAAGAACTTGGAATCCTACTGTGTATTGGCGACTACGGATTGGGATAAGGTCGCTGAATTCCTTTTTGCCGGAGAACGTATAGCGGAGGTCCGTCGTACTACGAAGGAAACGGATATTTATATCAGCTTAAATTTAGATGGCAGCGGAAAATGTGATATTTCTACAGGTATTGGTTTTTTTGATCACATGTTGGAACAGATTGGAAAGCATGGTGGTATTGACCTGACCATTAAAGTAAAAGGTGATTTGGAAGTGGACGAACATCATACTATTGAAGATACCGCCATTGCTTTGGGTGAATGTATTTATCGGGCATTGGGCAGCAAGCGTGGCATTGAGCGTTACGGATATTGCTTGCCCATGGATGATTGTCTTTGTCGGGTAGCTTTGGATTTTGGCGGTAGAGCATGGTTGGTATGGGATGCTGAGTTTCATCGGGAGAAAATAGGGGAGATGCCTACCGAGATGTTTCTTCATTTTTTTAAATCATTGAGTGATGCAGCTCGTATGAATTTAAATATCAAAGCCGAGGGGCAGAATGAGCATCATAAAATAGAAGGTATTTTCAAAGCTTTGGCTCGTGCCATAAAGATGGCTGTGCGAAGAGATATTTACCATTTTGAAGTACCCTCAAGCAAGGGATGTATTTAAGTCTCAGACAAGATATACTTAACTTAGTTGGGCGAGTAAGTTAAGTTACTTTGTCTTTGAAGCCGACTTACTTTTTTATGTGGTTTATAGCTCTTCGCATTCTTTCAGCCATGAAGCTGCACTGGCATCGCTCGGCATACGCCAGTCACCTCGGGGACTGAGTGATACAGATCCCACTTTGGGACCATCGGGCAGGCAAGAGCGTTTGAATTGTTGTTGAAAGAAACGGCGGCAGAATATAGTAAGCCATTTTTTGATTGTTTCCTCATCGTATGTATCACGAAAAGCGATACTTGCCAGGAAGAATATCTTGGCGGGACGAAAACCGAAACGTAGGAATTGATAAAGGAAGAAATCATGCAGTTCGTATGGTCCTACCAAATCTTCTGTCTTTTGTTTTATATTGCCGTTTTCATCAGCAGGAATCAGTTCGGGACTGATAGGAGTGTCTACAATATCGAGCAGGGTAATACGTGATTCATTATCCATGCCATTCAAAGCCACCCAATTTACCAGGTATTTGACCAGTGTTTTGGGAATGCTTCCATTGACTCCGTACATAGACATATGGTCGCCATTGTAGGTGGCCCAGCCTAGGGCAAGTTCTGAAAGGTCTCCCGTACCAATGACAAGACCGCCCAATTGGTTGGCAACATCCATCAGAATTTGAGTCCGTTCGCGTGCCTGGCTGTTTTCGTAGGTTACATCGTGTACGGTCATGTCGTGGTTAATATCGTTAAAGTGTTGGATGCAGGATTCCTTTATGCTGATTTCTTTAATGGTAACACCTAGTGAAGCCATCAGATGGAGAGCATTGTTATAAGTACGGTCGGTAGTACCGAAACCAGGCATGGTGATGCCGATGATACCTTTTCGTGGCAGATCCAATTTATCGAAAGTCTTGGCACAGACCAAAAGTGCAAGGTGGAATCCAGACCACCGGAAATACCGACTACTACAGTCTTGCAGTGAGTGTGTACCAGACGTTTGGCTAGTCCTGCTATTTGGATAGCGAAGATTTCTTCACAGCGTTCATCCAATTCTTTGCCTTGAGGAACAAAAGGATGAGCTTCTATACTGCGCGTCAGACTAAGATCGCGTGTGTTGACAAATTCTGTACTGATGTGGATGGCGGGACGTCCCGGGCAGTTGCCGATATTGGCGGCAAAAGTGGTATTGGTCAACCGTTCACCACGAAGACGCTCCACGTCTATTTCACTGATGACCAATTGTTCCTTGAATGAGAAACGTTCAGACTCGGCAAGTAACGTGCCGTTTTCATATATCAGTCCGTTGCCTGCAAAAACAACGTCTGTGGTTGATTCGCCGAAACCGGATGAACTGAATACATATCCTGCCAGGCAGCGTGCTGATTGTTGACTGACTAATGAACGGACATAATTATGCTTGCCTATCCCTTCATTATCGGCAGACATATTGAAAATGATTTCCGCTCCTTTCAATGCTAATGCGGAACTGGGGGGAATGGGGGCCCACATATCTTCGCAGATTTCAATGCAAAACAAGTTTCCGGAGTGTCGAAAAGCAGGTTGGCGCTGACCGGTACATTTTGTCCGCAGAGGCGTACATTGGCATCCGGGTGGTTCAGAGCAGAGGTAAACCAGCGTTGTTCATAGAATTCTTTATAATTAGGTAAATATGTTTTAGGAACAATACCCAGTATTTTCCCTTTTTGGAAAACAACAGCACTGTTCAGCAGCGTGGAATTCATAACCACAGGCATCCCTATAATAGAGATGATATCCATTTGTCGGGTATTATTCATAATCTGCATTAAAGCCATTTCTGCTTCTTCCAACAGTAAAGACTGACCGAACAAGTCGGCGCAAGTATACCCTGTAATACTTAGTTCGGGGAAAATGATAATTTGTACTCCTTTCCCGTCTGCTATGGCAATTTGAGTTTCAATCTGTTGTGCATTAAATTTGCAGTCAGCCACTTTCACTATCGGAATGGCAGCCGCCACTCTTACAAAACCGTATTTCATATTATACCTATTATTATATATACCTGCAAAATTAATCATTCTTTCCCGATTTATACCTCTAAATAAAAAAAATAAAAAAAAAGTGCGTGATTTATTTGTTTGTTGCGAATAACTATCTATCTTTGCACATGAAATAAAATTGTAATAGTTACAAAAAGGGAATATATGAAGAGTTACGATTATCTTATCAGTTATAACATTAAGCCGTCCGTACAGCGCATAGCTATTATGGATTATTTGTTGGCTCATAAAACTCATCCTTCTATCGATGAGATTTATTTGGCGCTATGTAAGGATATTCCAACCTTATCCAAGACTACAGTGTATAATACACTGAAACTCTTTGTCGAGCATGGAGCAGCTTTAATGCTTACAATTGATGAAAAGAATGCGTGTTTCGACGGTGATACTTCCCTGCATGCTCATTTCCTTTGCAAGAAATGTGGTAAAATATTCGATTTGCCCTATAGTAATGAAGTGAAAAAAGTAGAGCAAATTGATATGAATGGATTCAAAGTGGATGAAATTCACCAATATTATAAAGGTATATGCCCTGCTTGTTCTAAAGAAGATTAAGAAAGAAGTTAAAAAGGATAGAGAGTAGATGATTAACTAATAAATAAAATATTGACTAACTAATAAAAAAGAAATTATGAAAAGTTTATTTGTACAGTTTGTGGTTATATTCATGAAGGTGATGCAGCTCCTGAAAAAATGTCCGTTGTGTAAAGCGCCTGCTTCTAAGTTTAACGAAATGGTAGAAACAGAAGGTGGATTGGAATTTGCAGACCAACACGTTATCGGCGTAGCAAAAGGTTGTGATGAAGAAATGATTAAGGATTTGAACAATCATTTCATGGGTGAATGTACAGAAGTTGGTATGTATTTGGCAATGAGCCGTCAGGCAGACCGCGAAGGTTATCCTGAAGTTGCTGAAGCTTTCAAACGTTATGCTTGGGAAGAAGCAGAACATGCTGCTAAGTTTGCTGAGTTGCTGGGTGACTGTGTATGGGATACAAAGACTAACTTGGAAAAGAGAATGAATGCTGAGTCAGGTGCTTGTGCTGACAAGAAACGCATTGCTACTCGTGCAAAAGCTTTGAACTTGGATGCTATTCACGATACAGTTCACGAAATGGCTAAGGACGAAGCTCGTCACGGCAAAGGTTTTGAAGGTTTGTACAACAGATATTTCAAGAAATAATATACAATTTGCTATAGTATAAATGGAGAGAGGGGAGCAATTATTATTGCCCCCTCTCTTTTATTGGTTATATTTAGATTAGAGATATATAGGGCTTGTTTCTCATTCTTTCAGTAACACTTCTTCAATGGCTTTCCTGAAAGTAGCTTTATTGGCTGCTCCTATAATGATTTGTGGCTGTCCCGTTTTGGGGATAAAGATGATGGTGGGCAGTGACTGTATTCCCATAACGGCAGATAATTCTTTTTGTTTGTCTGTATCTACTTTGTAAACTGCAATTTGATCTTTGTATTCTTTGGCCAGACTTTTTAGCAGAGGGGCAACCATACGGCAGGGACCACACCATGTGGCGTAAAAATCAATAACTGCCGGTTTCTCTCCTTTGTATTTCCAGTCAGTGGAACCGGAGGTGTAGTCAAATATATTATCCAAGAACATTTGTTTGTCCATATGTATGACTTTTCCTTCATTTTTATCTGACTTATCTCGGAAAGGAGTCTGGGCACTGAGATATCCTGTTAATCCGGTAGTTAATAAAAGACACGTGATTGTTTTTTCATATTTTATTCATATTGGGCTAGAATTATGCTTAAATCATTGGCACGCATTACACCGCTTTGTCGCCACAAATTGCTTACCGTCTTTAAAAATCATTAGTGTGGGAACTGACTGAATCTGATAGTATGCAGCAATTTCTTTATGTTTGTCTACATCTACTTTGACAATTCTTACTTTTTCCCCTTTTATTCCTTTTAATTCTTCTAAAATAGGTTTCATGGCTTTGCAAGGTCCGCACCATTCAGCAAAAAAATCAACTAATACAGGGATGTTTGAGGTGATTAAATCTTCAAATCTTTCCATAATGTTCTCCTTTCGTTATTTTTATTATAATAAAAAACGTTTATAGGGTGCTTTTTGTTTAAAAGTAAAGCCGGAACAGTAGACTGTTCCGGCTTTGCATATATAAGGTTGATGAACTATTATTTTTTACAGAAGAGGGAGTATAACGTGCATTCAGTCCGTCAATGATTTCTTGTGTGATGTTGTATGCCGGATTAGCGTATAGCAAGTTGTCAAATCCTGTATTGCTGATAATCAGATCATATCCTTTGTTCTGATTATAAATTTTCAAGAATGAATTGATAGAATCACGTAACTGCAAGCTGTTCTTTTGGTTTTCAGAAGCTAGCTCGTCGCTTAGTTTCTGTTGGAGTGCCTGCAGTTCTTGTTGTTGCTTCATCAGTCTCATCTGTTCTTGTTCAGCACGTTCACGTGTAGCAAAGCCATTATTTTCCAGTTTGCGTTGGAATTCTTTAGCATCAGCATCCAGCTTCTTTGCTTTTTCATTTAAAGTAGTGCGGATATTTTCTTCTTTCTGTATCATCACTTCATTTAAGTCATTCCAGAAATTGTACTTAGTCAACAGTGAATCGATTTCCACATAAGCTATTTTCATGTTTGAGGAACCTGCAACGCCGGCAGCCGGAGCAGCGGAAGAAGTTGCAGCGTTGTTGTTTTTGTCGCTACATTGTGCGAACACTAACACGATGGCTAGCGCTAGAAATCCATTCAGGATGAAATTTGTTCTTTTCATAATCTTTTTCACGTATTGTTTATTAATTATTATCCGTTTTGCTTTGCTTTTCAATTTCGGCTATGGCATTTTTATTAGGTTTGCGTGCTTCACGATCTTGTGATTGCACACAGCCTATTCCTTTTTTACGGAGTGCCTTATTACCGCTTACATGCGTGTTTGGAAACTTTCCTTTTAGAAAGATTCCGATAGACAATAATGCTATACAGATAGCAACTATTAACACAGTTATAAGGATAGTATCAAGCATTTCTATTATTTTTGTGGTGCAAAGTTAGTGTAAGGCAAGGGAAATGCCAAATTTATTGAAGCATTTCGTGTCTGCGGACTAAATTTGCATAGCAAATATAGAATTTTGCAATGATTTAGCTTTCTCTTTTTTCATTAAAAAAGAGGAAGTGTCCTATTTAAGAGAATTATTTAACCATTTTTTGCAAATTTGGAAACAGAATTTGCCTAAACGACATGATTATGAATGAAAAGAATTTAAAGCCTGCATCTGTCTTTTTATTATTTTGAAGAGATATGTAAGGTACCCCGTCCCTCTAAAAGAGAGGAGAAAAATAATTGCTTATTTGAAAGCCTTCGGTAGAGAACATGGTTTGGAAACCAAGACAGACGAAGTAGGCAATGTATTAATTAAAAAGCCTGCCACTCCGGGTAGGAGAAATTTGAAAACTGTGATTTTGCAGTCTCATATAGATATGGTTTGTGAAAAAACAGTGATGTGGAGCATGATTTTCTAATTGATCCCATTGACACAGTAGTGGACGGTGAATGGTTGAAAGCCAAAGGTACTACATTGGGGGCAGATAATGGTATCGGTGTGGCGACAGAATTAGCTATATTGGCTGCTACTGATATAGAGCATGGTCCGCTGGAGTGTCTTTCACGGTGGATGAAGAAACTGGATTGACAGGTGCTTTTGCATTGAAGCCAGGGTTTATGACTGGTGATATTCTGATTAATTTGGACTCGGAAGATGAAGGAGAATTATTTATCGGCTGTGCCGGTGGGGCAAATACTACAGCGGAATTTACTTATCAGCCTGTTTCTGCCCCACAGGATTATTTCTATTTCCGTGTGGCGGTCAAGGGACTGACTGGTGGGCACTCCGGTGATGATATTAATAAAGGTAGAGCGAATGCCAATAAGCTGCTGAATCGTTTTCTGACCCAGTTGGCTTCTAAATATATTTTATATTTATGTGAGATTGATGGTGGAATGCATAATGCCATACCTCGTGAGGCACAGGCATTATGTGCGGTACCTATGAAGGATAAGGAATCGGTTCGTGTAGATTTGAATATCTATACTGCAGAACTGGAGAATGAATATGCTGCGACAGAACCGAACTTGAGAACCGAACTCTCTTCTGAATCCCCTTGTAAGGAAGCGATCAGATATGACTACTGCCGGACACCTTCTGAGAGCTGTTTACGCTGTGCACAATGGAGTGTATGCCATGAGTCAGGATATTCCGGGATTAGTAGAAACTTCGTCTAATCTTGCTTCCATCAAACAGGTAGAGGGAAACAAGATTAAAATAGTGACTAGCCAGCGCAGCTCCATTCTTTCATCACGCAAGGATATGTCCGAGATGATCCGTTCTGCTTTTCTTTTGGGAGGTGCTGAAGTAACAACTGGTGAAGGCTATCCAGGGTGGAAACCGAATACGGATTCTCCTGTTTTGAAAGTTGCGGTAGATAGCTATAAAAAACTTTTTGGTGTGGAACCTAAAGTAAAGGCAATTCATGCCGGATTGGAGTGTGGTTTGTTCCTTGAGAAATATCCGTCACTGGATATGGTTTCTTTTGGACCTACTTTGCGTGGTGTTCATTCACCTGATGAGCGTATGCTGATACCTACTGTAGATAAATTCTGGCGTCATTTGCTGGATGTATTGGTTAATATACCGACAAAATAATTTATATGAAGAAAACAATTTTATTTCTTTGTTTGTGCTACCTGGTAGGGGTGACGTATGCACAGGAACCGTTTCGGGTAATGTTCTATAATGTAGAGAATTTGTTCGATTGTCAGCACGACACGTTGAAAAATGATTATGAATTTTTGCCAGATGCTCCGAAAGGATGGACACAAGCGCGCTATCATGATAAATTGGCTAAGATAGCTAAGGTTATTATTGCCACCGGTGAGGAAAATGTTCCCGATTTGGTGGGGCTTTGTGAAGTGGAAAATGATCATTGCTTGAAAGATCTGACAGAAAACTCGCCATTACGCGAGGCAGGTTATCGTTATGTCATGACTGATTCTCCTGATGAGCGTGGTATTGACGTGGCGTTGCTTTATCAGCGAGGAAGTTTTAAGTTGCTGGGCAAAAACAGCCTTTCTGTTCCTTATAAGGAGATGGAACGCCGCCCTACACGTGATATCCTTCATGTGATGGGGCAGGTAGCATCAGGTGATACTTTGGACGTGTTTGTGTGCCATATGCCGTCTCGTGCCGGTGGTGAGGAAAAAAAGTGAGCCTTATCGTCTTTTCACTGCACAGATATTGAACATAGCGGCAGATTCCATCATGAACCTTCGCCAGCATCCCAATGTGATGATAATGGGTGATTTTAATGATTATCCCACTAATAATTCGATAGCTAAAGTATTGGGTGCCGTGGCTCCGAAAGGTGAAGTACAGGCTAAGAAACTGTATAATCTGATGGACGGACGCAAGGAAGGTACTTACGCTATCGGGGTGAATGGGGAATACTTGATCAGTTGATTGTTTCCGGATTCCTGTTGCAGGGACATGACGGTATATGTACTTCTTATGACAAGGCACAGATTTTAAGACATCCGTTCCTATTGGAAGAAGATGAAAAATATGGTGGTGATATCCCATCACGTACCTACTGGGGAAAGAAATATCATGGTGGCTATAGCGACCATTTACCAGTGTGTGTGGACTTTGAAATTGGAAAATAGGGAGAGAATTAGTGGTTAGTGATGAATGGACTGCGCTATTATGCCACAGGTGTTAATCACTAACCGCTATATATTTTTATTCATGATGATAAGGACCGTTATTCAATATAGTCATCGCCCGGTATAGCTGTTCTACGAAAATAAGGCGTATCATTTGATGTGA
>OKWD01000075.1_pt1 | contig 16673 bp, 22 predicted proteins | sample 1607011 | NCBI WGS metagenome assembly OKWD01 (sample SAMN04414077, study PRJEB24778) | human gut metagenome | material: faecal | host: Homo sapiens | reverse complement strand
TCATATCCGTTCGATGAATTCCAGATAAAACTTCCCATCCTCAAAATTGTATAAAGAATATTCTAACAATCCATTTCCAAACACAAGAATCGGAACATTAGTACAACTTTTTATCTTTTGTATCCTTTGATAAAAAAGAATTTTATCTAAATCTTGCAAATTTTGAAGATAAAATAATGTATTTTAGAGAACTACCATATGTTAGATACTCTTCTTTTTGTGATATAGGACATCGTTTCAAAAATCTTAATTCTTGCTCGTGTTCCCACTCCTTACGCTTATGAAATAAAATAGACCTAACAATCGTTTGTATTTCTTTAGGGACATTATTTGGTTCTTTCGACATTGAAACGACAAACGAATCTATTTGCTCTTCATATGAGATTTTATCGTAAATAATATTAGTATCGTGCATCTTTCCTAATTCATCACAGTCAAATACAAAACACACGCCATCTCCCTTTTCTGCATACAGTCCCCACATTTGGTGAAGGTCAAAGCCTTTCCTATTGTCGGAATCAACGGAAAAACTAATTTGTCGGTACTTATAGATTTCATCTTGTAACGCTTCTAACACATCAAATGAATCAAATCCTATAGGATTTTTATTGCTGTCAACAAAGCATAATTTATCATTCTCATGAAAGTCATTCATATTATTAAGTTTTCCAAATCTTAGTGATTTTGACTCCAAGATTTTAATCGCTGTTTGAAACGTTGTATAGTGATAAGCCTTTTGAAGGCTACGGAATTGTACTTGTAAATAGTTCATCGTTATTTAATATTTTTAATTTACTATAAAAAGAAGCCGTGACGCTTATAATATCATAATTAATCTCACAACAAATTCTTTCAGATAAAAAAGGACTTTTAATGTTGTGGCAATATTAATCCAACATCGGCAATGTCTTTACATAAGTACATCTGTAAGTTTATTTAATATTCGTCATCATTTTCTTCATCTTCATCTTCATATTGGGAATTACCTTCTGAAAACCCTTCATCGTAACCGCTTTCATAGCCTTCTTGGTACTTTGTTTCATAGTAATCATAATAATCACTTGAATCATCATAGTTAGCACCATGACTATAACCATTCCTACCATCTTTTTTACCTTGCTCATAACCATCATCATATCCTTCATCGTAGGCATCTTCAGGGGTCTTAGCACCGTTACTATATCTTACTGGCTCTGTTTGTTGTATAGGAGTAGAATAGGTAGGAGTGGAGTTGGATGGTGGAGTATATATGGTGTTAGTCTTTGTGGTGGGAATAGTAGAATCTTTATTTGCTGAACCATTGCCTGTTATAATCATTAATAACCCTACCACAAGTGGAGAAAAATAAATTATCCACACTAATATTTTTAATATTTCCCAAAATCTTCTCATGTACTAAATGATAAATTTATGCATAGATTACATTACTTCCATTTCAAAACCCAGGCACGAATTCTCTTATAATATTTAATCATAACGGGAAGAAAGAAGCCAATAATACCAAGTATTCCAAACGGTTCTTTACAGTTATGACCAAATATTACATCACTCCACTCTGCAATGGTAAGAAAGATTGCTAATATAATAAACCCTATTCCTAAAGGCTTTAATGCCAACCTTAATTCCCTTGCCAATACCTTACATATGGTATATACAGTACGAGCTATAATATGTTTTGTTTTTTCTTCCATGATTCATTTCCAAAAATCTTCCTTGTCTTCTCTGGCGGCTTCCGTCGCTTCTTTTTTCAATCGTTCTTGTATGTTATTATTAAGTTTTTTACTTTTAGCTACACTACTTGCATAATCAAATGCTTCTCCTTTATTCATTCGTAATACTCTGTTATAGTCAAATTGATCTAATGGCATATAATTTATTGTAAAAGACAATGCTTCTATACCTTTTAGCGTTCTCTTTTGCTTGGAGTAATCAGGAGCCATTAAGACCTTTATTGCATATTGATTTTGCCAAGCCATCATCCAATTACCAGATAAAGATGATGGGTCATAGCAACTTTCACCATACCAAGATTTTCATTCATTGGTTTTGCGTCTTTAGAATGCACACCCATAAATCCTAAGATATAAACAGACCACAAAATAACTGCTTAATTCTTGCGTAGTGGTAGCTATTTATTAGCTGGTGCTGTTTCATCCACTAAAATACCGCAATATTTGCAGTATTTAGAATCATCAGATATTTGCTTGCCACATTTTTTACAATACATAGATTTTTTATTTTATATTCATTTTTGCTTATTTCCAATCCTCTTGCTCAGAGGTTAGATTAAACCAATAGACTTTCTTTTGATAGGATTGTTATAATTCGACCATAAAGGTAGGTAAATAAACTAAGATTAAGGAAAAAAAACGAGTGGAAAATTGGTGTTGAGGAGAAGTTTTAACGTTTGCGGGGGTGCTTGTTTTTTTTGTCGGTGGATTTGGAGGCGAAAAGGTGTCGGGCGGGCGGCTTTGACCGGCGAAAATGACGATATGCATCGACAGAGGGCGGCTATAATCAAAAAAACTTTCAAAAAACGGCAATCGATTTTTTTGTTACGATGGGAAATGCTAATTTTGCAGACTGTACGTACAAGAAAGAATTTATGGATATATCTGTTATAGTTCCGCTGTATAATGAGGCGGAATCGCTGCCTGAACTGGAGGCTTGGATTGAACGCGTGATGAAAGCCAACGGGTTCTCGTATGAGATTATTTTTGTCAACGATGGCTCGACCGACGCTTCGTGGAAGGTTATCAACGACTTGAAGGCCAAGAGTGCGGCTGTGAAGGGTGTTTGTTTCCGCCGCAACTATGGCAAGTCGCCGGCGCTTAACGTGGGATTCGAGCGTGCCGAGGCGATGTGGTGATTACTATGGACGCCGACCTTCAGGACAGTCCTGACGAGATTCCGGAACTTTATCGGATGATTATGGAGGATGGCTACGACCTTGTGTCGGGATGGAAGCAGAAGCGCTACGACCCGCTGTCGAAGACGATTCCTACAAAGCTTTTCAATGCCACGGCGCGCAAGGTGAGCGGCATCAAGAATCTGCACGATTTCAATTGCGGTCTGAAGGCTTATCGCAAGGATGTGGTTAAAAACATCGAGGTTTATGGCGAGATGCACCGCTATATCCCTTATCTTGCCAAAAATGCGGGTTTTGCACGCATCGGCGAGAAGGTGGTGCACCATCAGGCCCGCAAATATGGCACTACGAAGTTTGGCTTGAACCGTTTTGTCAACGGTTATCTCGACTTGCTGAGTCTGTGGTTTATCTCGAAGTTTGGCGGCAAGCCGATGCATATTTTCGGATTTCTCGGCTCAATAATGTTTCTTATCGGTTTTGTGTCGGCCATAGTGGTTGGCGCGATGAAGCTGTGTGCCATGTATAATGGCATGCCTTACCGTCTGGTTACCGACTCTCCGTATTTCTACATCGCTCTGACGATGATGCTTATGGGCTCGCAGTTTTTCCTTGCCGGATTTATCGGTGAGCTGATTGCCCGCAATGCCGAGGGCCGCAACAGTTATCAAATCCGTGAGGAGATTTGACGTGGGTATGACGGCTTTGCGCAACATATTGCTGGCGTTGTCGATAGGTATGATTATGTGGATGGCGTCGTGCAGCAACAACGGCTGCGAGGAGAATTCTTCGAGTCTTCCGTTGGCTGGGTTTTATTCGTCGCAGACGAAGACGTCGATTGCGATTGACTCGCTGACGGTCTATGGCATCGGGTCTCCTGGCGATTCGGCGATTATCCGCAACCAGTCGTCGACCAAGCAGGTCTATCTGCCGTTTGATGTCGACGCTGATTGCTCGCGCTTTGTGATTCAGTATAACCAGCAGGATTTGGAGGGCATAACCGACACGGTGACGGTCTGCTACGACCGTGTGCCGTTTTCTACTCCAAGGACTGTGGTGCGTTTTATGTGTTTGACGTCACGGACTGCAGCGTGTCGCACAATCTGATTGATTCCATCCAAGTGCCGCAGCGGCGTATAGACAACACCAACACTGAAAATATCAAGATATTCTTCCGGACAGGGGAGGCCGGCGCACAATGAGGCGGCTGGCTGTGATTGCGGTGCTGCTGCTGACGCTTGTTGTGGCAGTGGCTCAACGCAAGGTGACTCCGGTGGCGTCGACCGACGAGCTGAAGCCTGTGACGAAGGAGGAGCTGAAGGAGATACGGCGCCAGGAGAAGCTGAAATTCCTGCGCACCGACTCGTTGACGCTCGACTCGTTGCGCCGCGATTCAATCGAGCGTGCGTCGAAACGCGTATATCGCCCGACGCTGATGGGAGTCACGCTTGGTGTCAACTTTTGGGGGCCTCTAATGCGTGCGCTCGGTCAGGACTATGGCGATGGCGACGTGTGGGCGGCAGTGAATATCAGAAACCGCTATATCCCGGTGGCGGAAGTGGGTTTCGGACAAGCCGACTGCTCACCTGAGGACGGTAATTTTACATATAAGAGTAAACTTGCTTTGTATGGCAAAATCGGAATGAACTACAATTTCCTTTATGCCAAGGACCCTAAATATCAGCTGTATGCCGGTGTGCGCTTTGCTGCGTCAAAGTTTAACTATGACGTTACCGGCATCACTGTCGACAATGGCTAGTTGGGGCAAGGACCCGTCGACGTTTGACTTGCGCGGGCAAAGCAGCTCTGCGTTCTGGGGCGAGGCAGTGGTAGGCATTCAGGTTGAACTGTTTAAAAATTTCTCAATGGGATGGTCGGTGCGCTACAATTTCCCGTTTTCCGTCAAGGATTCGCCCAATTCGCGGCCGTACTATATCCCGGGCTATGGCGTGCGCGACAATCATTTGAACGTAAGTTTGTCGGTGGCATACACGTTGCCGCTCCATCGTGACAAGCCAAAGAAAGAGGTGTCGCAGCCGAAACCCGACGCAGTGGTCGATGATGTGGTGGTGCCTGAACGCAAGGAATAATAGCGTTTGGAGAAATTCTTGATCTTCCGGAAATTTCTAATGTGAGATAATATAGGCTGCGGCTCTGGAAAAACAAAATTAAGCAAGCTTATTTTGTTATTCGCTCGCCTTGCACTATCTTTGCACACAAAATAGGGTGGATGTGGAATCTATCTTGTCTTAATAGCATAACTATTTATTGCCTTATGAAAAAATTGGAAAGTATCTTAGCAGAGAAATTGCTGAAAATCAGCGCAATCAAACTACAACCAGATAATCCGTTTACTTGGTCGTCGGGATGGAACTCGCCGATTTACACCGATAACCGCAAGACCTTGTCATATCCAGAAACCCGCAGTTTCTTGAAAGTGGAAATGAGCCGATTGATTATCGAGAATTTTCCTGATGCAGAAGTTGTGGCAGGCGTAGCCACAGGCGCTATCGCTCTCGGAGCTCTCGTGGCCGATACTCTTGGCAAGCCTTACATTTATGTGCGCTCGTCACCAAAAGACCATGGCTTGGAGAACCTTATCGAAGGCAACCTTAAGCCTGGACAGAAGGTGGTGGTTATCGAGGATCTTGTTTCAACAGGCGGCAGCAGCTTGAAAGCCGTAGAGGCAGTGCGCAACGCTGGCGCGGAGGTTGTCGGCATGCTTGCCATCTTTACATATCAATTCCCGTTGGCAGAAGAGAATTTCAAGAAAGCCGGTGTCAAACTGCTTACTCTCGGCAACTATACCGCGATGCTCGACGCAGCATTGAAAATCAACTATATCAAGGAGGCAGATCTCGAGACATTGAAATTGTGGCGACAGGATCCTGAAAACTGGACGCCTACAGCAACTATCGACGAATAAAACAATCCTATGGCTACATTCAAGAGTTCTGAAAGAATCGTGTCGGCGGGTCGTGACTTGATTTATTCACGTCTCAACAACCCTGAGAGTTTCAAGGGGATTGCAGACAATGTACCCGACGATTTGAAGCAGCAGGTGGGCAACATCCGCATCGACGGCGATGTGATAACATTGGAGGCAAAACCGGTGGGCGATGTTTCATTCAGAATCGCCAATGGTGTTGAGAACGAGAAGGTGCATTTGGAAACGGTAAGTTCGCCTTTCCCTCTTTCCATTGATGTGTGTCTTGCCGACGGCGGCGCTCCTGAAACCACCAATGCGCATGTGGAGGTGAAAATTGATTTGAATCCTATCCTTAAGACGATGCTTTCAAAGCCTATGCAGGATGCGGCAGAGAAGTTTGCCGATTTGATAGCGGTTATGCCGTATAATTAGATAATTGCAAAAGAAATAATAAAAAGGTCGCGTCTCTTGTGTGGGACGCGACCTTTTTTTTGAGGTAGTGTGCATTTGTTGCATCACATCAGTCAAGTTTGGAAAGTTTGGGATGAGAGCCGCGGTAGGCGGGCATGCACATCCCGATTTTTGCACCGACAAATGTAGGGTCGGCCAAAACGTAGCGGTGGCCTTCAAACGAGTAGCAGGTGCCGTTGCCTTGATATTCAGGCAGGCGCACGGCGCACGCCACATGCCCGGGATATTCGACGAGCAGGCAGTCGAGCCCAGTCACTTGCCTTATGAGCATGCTGAACAGCAACGCGCGGTCTTCGCAGTCGTTGATGCCGTAGATTGCTGACTCTTCGGGGAAGAGGGGCTTCTCAAATCCGAACTGCTCTTGGTCGGTGGCATATTTGAAAGCGTGCTGCACGAGGTTCAGCAGGGTGCCTACAGCCGCTTCCGGAGTCATCCCGGCTGTTGTCTGCCGTAACTGCGATGTCAGCTCCTTGCGGAACGACGGCTGCAGCGATGAGCGGGAATATTCAATCAGAGGAATCTGTGGATAGTCGTAAAGAAGTTTTGCAAGGTTTGCGTTGACATTGCACGCCACAGACGTCTTTTTGTCGGTTAGTTTTACAGAAACCATCGACTCCGTTACCCTTGGGGCTTGTCGGAACACGGGGTCTATTAGACCTCCTGCGTTGCGCTCGCCCGGCAGACGGTAGGTGCGCACGCTTCCGCAGGCTGTGGTGCGTCCCGACTTTGCGTCGAAAACCAACGTGAACCGCTTCCCGTCAACATCAATGTAACTGCTGCTGTAGATGGTGGTGGAATATGGCACAAGCAAGGCCAGACACCCGTCATTTTGAGCCACGCGCACATCGTAGCCTGTGTGGCATAGCAGATATTGGCGCATGGCGATGCGCGTGTCGGCAGATGCCGTCGACAGTTGGTTTGCCACGTAGGTTTCCACAAGTTTCAGCATCATCCAGTCGTTGAAGCGATGGCGTTCGGCAATTTCTTTCAGGCATTGCCAGTCTTGGAGCCAAGACCCTGACTGTCGAGAGCCTGCCAGAAATCAGCGACGCCATTGTTGTCGGAAGAGCGGAGCGCAGCCTCTTTCAGTGCCGGCAACATAAGCCGTGTGCCGTAGAAATCAAGCGTAATGTTGTTGTGTACGGCAGGCGCAGGGCCGGGAGCGGGCGGAGTGGCTGCCGGTGTCGGATGATTTGCCGGCGGTTCCGGTGTCGTTGGCTGTGGAGACGGTGAGTCGACAGTGGGGGCAGTGCGTGGCTTCGGCTTGCTGTCGCGGCTTTCGCTGCGGAACACGTTGAAATCCTCCCATGTGGTTCGCAGGAAATCAGTGTATCCAGTCAGCACCTCCTGCCTGAACGACTGGAATCCGTCCATCAAACCGCTGCGGAATGATTCAAAATCGTCATTATCCTGAGCGTGGCAATGGAATGCCGCCCCCATGACAATGACGAATATGAGCAAACGTTTCATCTACAGAGGATTAGTTCTGAGGGCAGAAGGAGAGATGCCTTCCTGAATGAATTGCGACACGCGGTCGGCATAGCGTTGTGCCGCCTCCGACTCCTTCAGCGCGTTTTCGTAGGCGCGAACACGGGCGCGTGTGGCAGCGTCCTCGCTGATGATGAAGAAACCTGCATGTCGTATGTGTTGCATTTCTTGCTTTTTGTGTGCGGGCGCACAATGGTGAAACTCTCTTGGAGCTCAGCGCCGATTTCTTTCTGCACCTGAGCCTCGTAGGCGGCATAGAAATGCTCGAATTCAGCGTTGATGTCGGCAGAGTTTGCCGCGATGTCCTCCACGATGCGGGCCTTCACTTGAGCGCCGGCTCTCTGGGCGTAAGCCACTTGGGCGTTGGTCACAGCCTGACGGCGTCCGACGTTGTTTGATTTGAAATTGTCGGCAGTACCGATTATTTCCTCAGCCACTTCGCCGTCGTTGTACAGTTTTGTGTAGTGTTCAAGCAATGCAACCTCAAGAGTTTTTGAAGAACCGTAGATTTTCCATCTGTCCTTCTCCAATTCTTTTTTCTTTTTCTTATAGTTCTTTTTCAGTTGCTTTACAAGTTCTTTGTTCAGTTCCTTTTGCAGACTGCTCTCTGCGTTTGTAGTTAAAGCCGGTGCCGCAAGAATCAGCACGAGGCACAATGCGATGAGTTTTTTCATAATGCATTTATTTATTGGTTAGTAAAAAAATCGTTGTTTTAAAAATATCCGGCATCAATCAGCTTGAATTTCGGGTCGGGTTTAGGCTGCCATGTGCGCACTTTTATGATAGGATTTTCGGGGTCGTTTATGTCCACATAGAGAAACAGGTAGCCAGTGTCGCCGTAGTTTGACGAGTAATAGTCCTGTTTTATCTGGATTGCGTACGACTCCATGCCCTTGCCGAGTTTCTTGACCGAGTTGTCGGAGAAGCGAATGTTGATAAACTCCTTGCTTGCAAAACTGCGCGCCATGCGTGCTATATACTCGTTCTTGCCCTCCCGCGTGTAGCGCACATACTGATTTTGGGCATAATGCGAGTTGCTGTCGGCAAAGCGGTTTCCTCCAGGGGTGATTACGCACCCGGAAATAATCACGGCATTGTCGTCGAACACGTTTCGCAGATAGTCGATTCTTTTCAGTGCGAATGCAGTTTTATAGTTCTCAAGGAAGTTCATCAAAGCCTTTCGTGTGGCTTCGTTCCATTCGTCGTTGTTGAGGATGTCGTGTTCAGCCTTTTCGCCAAGACCGAAAGCAATGTAGTCGATGCGTTTTTTCGAGTCGAACGTAAACACCACGTCCTCGACAAACGATTTGCGCAAGCCGTTGCGGAACGAAAACGACATTTTCGCATTGCGGCACACCACGCGGTCTCCGTTCTGATAGAACGTCAGTCCTGAGGTGTCGAGCACTCGGGCACGTCCGTAGTTAATCAGGCTGCGGAACATTTCGGCGCCCTGCGGCGTGAAATATTTTTCAGCCGCCGCATAGTCCTTGGCTGTTATTGCGGCAAGCACCTTGTCGATTGTTTTGCGGTATTCTGTGTCGTTTGATAAATACTCAATGGCGTTGGTCACAGGAGCGGTCTCGATAGCCGCCTCTGCCTCACGGGTAGCAGCGACTGAAGGGGTGTCGCCGCTGACATTGATGTATGATTTGCGGAACGCCTGACCTCTTACGGTCGACATCACCGCATCGATTTCGCTGTCGATGTGAGCCTCCCCGCGATATTCATATTCGCTTTTCAGTCTAAGATTGTCGGTTATTGCGCCAGGGTTTAGCTCAATCACGCCGCGTCCGTCTTTGGCGCTGTAGATGTTGCTCCAGTTCTGTCCGTCGAAATATGTGTAGTCGTAGCTTGCTACAGGCTTGTCTTTGTATGTCACCGCCACCTCAAGCACGTTGTCCGACGTCTTGCGCATCGGTCTCACTTTTATGCCGTCAAAGATGTCGTTCATCTGAGCTGGAATCCATGTTGACAGCAGATGGTTGTTCAAGTCCCTGACCTCATTCGGATGCTGCAGCGTTTTCAGCATGGCATACGCCCAATAGTAATAGCGCAGCGCATCGTCGATTTTTGCATTTTTTCAGCAGTCTCCGCAAGTCCGAGCATCTCATCGATGCGTCGTCGGCGCGCCTCGAAGATGCGTGAAATTTCCGATTTCAGGATGTAGCGTCCCACATGTGCGTCAGGCTCGTATTCAATCACGATTTTCTCAGTGTTGGTGAGCGTGGCTTGTGAGTAGGTCTGCACCTTCGACCGGGCATAAGTCTCGCCGTCCACCTGCCCGTTGTGGCTCAGCTCATCTTCCGTCAGCGTGAACGAGCTTTGCACCTGCACGGAAATCTTGCTTATAAGGTCGGCAAGCGCGTTCTTGTCGGCCTCGGCATCGCTTCGATCCCCAGCCCTCGCCGTAGATGTATTGCCGGCTGCTCTTGATTTCTTCCCAACTTTGCGCTCCGCAGGGGAAGAATATGATTGCAGCTATTATGAATGTCAGCAAACGTTTCATTGTTGTCAATATCTTAGATAAGTGTAGATGGAATTGAATCTTGTGTCACCGATATAGAAATCAATCTGTCCTGAAGTTGAAGTCGTTGTCGATGTCTTTTTCGTTGAGATTGTCAAGATTGTTTCTCCAGGCATGCCCTCCGTCTGCGAAAGCACAATCCACGGCTGTGAGGCCTTGGCAGTCCATTTAGCGGATGAAGTGATTGTCACCTTCTCGATGTCGGTGCTCGAGTAGAAGCTGAAACTGCTTGAGTATTCCTCGCCGTTGATTTTTAGATAGTGCGCATCCTGTTTTGCCGAAAGAGTCTCGTACTGGTTTGAATTGCCGCGGTAAAGTCGGCATGTCGCTGTGCGTGAACTTGTCGTGCTGTTTTCTTCGGCAGTCACAGTGATGGTGTATTCCTGCTCGGCATAGCCTTTTGTTGTCGAGAAGCGGAGCCATGTCGGGATGTTTGTGATTTCCCAATCGGAGTGGAGGAACAGCCTGAAAGTCTGCTGGTCTCCCGTTGCAGCGAAACTGAGGTAGGGGATGCCAGACTCCGGCACGCCGAATTGTGTCACACCGATATATTGAGTGTTGAATTTCGTTGACACATAAAGTTGCACGCCTCTTTCCGACACGCTTTTTGTGTTTGACTCCGCACTGATGTTTACCGTCACTTTCTCTCCGGCTTTTCCGCTTGTCGGCGACACAGTCAGCCAGAAAGGGATGTTGGTGATTGTCCAGTCGTCGTTGAGAGCGACTGTTACGGTTTGAGGTGTGCCCGCCGCTTCAATTTTGATGTCGGTCGGCGAGATTATCTCTGTGATGTGTGGTTTGTCGGGATTTTCAGGAATCCATCCGTCGTAGTCGTCTTTGCAGGCGGTAAAGACAGAAGCGACTGCAACCGACAGGATTATGCTGATAAGTCTTTTCATTGTCGTTTTGCGATTAGAAGATTAAAGAAATCCCGACTTGAAGGTCAAAGCCTTTTAATGCCTTGTCGTATGTGTCAGACACTTTTACAAGTTCCTTCATTCCGTCGGATTTAGCCACGGGAACGTAGTATTCCGGTGTTACGGAGATGCACAGTTTCTTATATACAAGGGCAAACTGCAAAGATCCGGTAAACGAGCATGCCGACGGCGCTGTCTCGTCGTCGATTTTCGACCTGTCCTGAAGAGCCAGCACTGCCGCTCCGATTTGAGGCGTGATGCGCACTACGTTGCCGCATCTGATTCCCCATCCTATTCTGCCGTTTATACGCCAGTTCTTGAAGTCGGAAGTGTGGGCAAGAGAATTTGTCGATGTGTACCAATCAACTTCCTTTGATCCATTGCCGGCGATGAAACTGACTTCCATGTTTAATTTTCCGGCAAAAAAGCCCATTGTCGCACCTGCGCCTTGAAAATTAAGACATTGATAGATGGCTCCCATATAGAAAGCGTAATTGTTGACATAGTTCTCATGGTAACGCTTCTTACGGAAAGAGAAATCCACGGAGCTTTCGTTGCCTTCCGCCACAGTGATAGTCGTTTCTTTTGACTTGCCCTCATAGTATGCGGAAATGGAATGCTCACCGTAGTCGATGTCGCGGGAAATGGAATATCCGCTGCCTGCTATTTTGCCGTCGATATAAAAATTCGCGTTTTGGTTGCATGAGATGGTAACCTTCTTGAAGTTGGGCTTTAGTTGCAAGCTGATGAGGCTTGAGCCTTCGGATATGTCTATGGTTTCCGTGCGGCTCTGATATCTGTCGGCGCTCATGCTGATTTCATGTTTGGTGCATGTGAGCAAAGCGTCGCAGGGAGTCAGTCCGATGTATTTTCCGTCGATGTTTACGACGGATGTCGCATTCGACGTGAACTTCACACGGATGGCGTTGTTGAGCACGATGTTAAGCTCCGACGTCTTGCGCTCGTCGATGTCGGCGGTTGCAGTCTCGGTCTTGTAGCCGTCCTTGCTCAGCGTCACGCTGTGTGAGCCTATTAGAACTTCCTTGATGAACAAAGGTGTTTTGCCCATCACCTTGCCGTCGATTGCAACGGTGGCTTCCATTGGCGACGATGTCACTTTCAGAGAGCCGTAGATTGGCGTTGGAGCGGGCAGCGAGATGATGTCGTTTGCCGAAAGGTCGTCGGCATTGATTGTTATGGACCGGATAGTCGTGCGGTGGCTCGGCTTGCGCAGCTCGATGCGGTAGGTGCCCGATGCCAGCGGACCGCTCCACGAACCGTGACCTTTGTATTCTTGATTGATATAGATGTCGGCGTCGGCATCGCCGGTGATGGTGTAGTTTCGGAAGTCGCTTTTCAGAGCTGCGTTGACGCGCAGAGTGTCGTTGTCGGCGATGGTTACCGACTGTTGGAAAATATGGTAAAGCGGCTTTATGATTTTCAGCAAGTGCTTGCCGCTGCCCAGTTGCAGCGTGTGCAGCGGCAATGTGCCATGGTCGGAGCCGTCGACAAACACCCTGCGTCGGAGCCGGCGTTGGCGCTGTTTACTTCCAGCTATCCGAACATCGGTCGCATATTCACGTTGACGGATGCTTTCTCTGCCGTCACCGTCATCGAACCCACCTCGGTGTGGTAGTCTTTGCGCTCGATGCGATACTGGTATTTTCCGAATGGCTTGAAGCATGATGCAGAGCCTTCGGCATCGAGCAGCAGCGGTTGCCCGTCAAATTCGAGTATGGCGTCGGCTGGTGAAATGTGGAACACGACAAACTGGTCGGTCTGTGCCTCCTCGATTACGGTGTGCACCTTGCCGGTGACAAGCCTCAGCTCGTATGTGCGTGCGCTTTCAACTTGCTGAGGGATAGGATAATTGCGGAGAACACCCAATTGTGGATGCGCAATCGTAATGAACCTTATCTTTTCAGGGACGTATACCCAAATTTCTCCCACTTTCTGTTCTGTAGCAACGACACCGAGTATTCCGACGTCGAAATTGAATCCTTTTCGGAGGTCACCACTTTTATCAAGGCACAGGTTTTTCCGTTCTGGTCTTTTTTCATTGTGCCGGCAGTGTTGGCTGTCAGGTCGTTTTCAAGCGGTGTGAAACTTTCCACGCTGATTTGCTGCGACAAGGCAGGCAACGCAAGCAGCACCGCGAACAAAATAAGTAAACTCAGTCGTTTCATTTCTGTATGAGAAGTTCGTATTTAAATCCCGTTTTTCGGTTGAATAAGAGCAACAATGGCGCAAATGAGCGCAATGTGAGCTTGTTCACAAATTGCCTATAGCAACCTGTCTTTTGCAAAGATAGCGCAAAAAAAAAGAAAAGGTGTAAAAAAAGCGCAAAATCTTTAAGATTCTGCGCTTTATGGATCTGTGTAGTTGTGACTATGCTTTCACACGGCCAACGTAAGAGCCTTCGCGAGTGTCGACCTCGATAGTCTCGCCTTCATTGATGAACAACGGAACGCGTACAGTTGCACCAGTCTCAACGGTTGCAGGCTTAAGAGTGTTTGTGGCAGTGTCGCCTTTGAGTCCCGGCTCAGTGTAGGTGATCTTCAACTGAGTCTTGATAGGCATTTCAGCGAAAAGTACGGTTTCAGTAGAAGCGTCGCTTACAACTTCAACAACATCGCCTTCCTTCATGAAGTCAACGCCAGTGATCAAATCCTTGTGGATAGGAATTTGGTCGTAAGTTTCCTGGTTCATGAAGATATAGTCGCCAGCCTCTTGGTAGAGGAACTGATAAGGGCGACGCTCCACGCGTACGTCTTCAAGTTTCTCGCCGATGTTGAAGCGGCGTTCGATAACGTAACCATTAACAACGTCTTTCAGCTTAGTGCGCATAAAAGTGTTGCCTTTACCTGGTTTTACGTGAAGAAATTCGATGCAGAAATACAACTTGTTGTCCATACGGATACAAGTTCCGTTCTTAATGTCTTGAGCGTTAATCATATATTTTTAGTGAAATTTTAAAATTCCGTAATGAGACTGCAAAGTTATGATTTTTTTCTTGAAGATTTGCCAAAACATTCAAGAAATCTTTCTATCGTCGAGTTGCGCCTCTGTCTCTTGGGTTTTTGTGTTTAAGGAAATCGCCAATACAGAGGCAAAAATTGACAAGTATAGATGTTTCATAATCTTAATTCATTGAGTAATAAAAGAGGGGGACGCATTCAGTAATGCAGTCCCCCACAAGTTTTGGAGCAGGACTGATGATAATCCTGCATTAAGTCAATGCCTATTGATGAACAGGGCGTACCTGTATGCCGCCGGCCTTCGAGCAGAATGAAGCCTCTGGCTTATTGAACTTGTTGAGAGCTCCGCGTGAGAAGCGCAATGTGGCGGCGTTGCTGGTCATTTTCAGACCCTGATAATTGGTCCGCACATCGGCGTTGCCTGTCATGTAGTAGCCCGACTGTACATTGTTACGCGGAGCGCCTTTGTAGCCTTGCATGCCGCATGCCGGAAGGAAGATGCTGTTTCCGTTAGGACCTGTTACCGTGTATCCGTATTGTTCAGCAGTCCAAGTGCATTTTTCAATGAGTTCCTTTATTTCGGCTTCGGTAGGCAGACGCCATCCGTTGCCCCAAAGCACGTTGCTGGGTCATATTCAGTTCCTGAAATTTGGTCGCCGATTTCCACATAGTCGTTTGTGATAGGGTCATACCATTTGTAGTTGTAAACGTGGCTGTACTGTTTTTCGGTGATTTCACCCCAGCAGATGTAGTCGCCGGTTTCTGACGCACCTTGAGCTCCGATGTTGAATGGTGCCCATTTCACTGACAGACCGAGGTCGACCATTTCGGTCGGAGCGGTGTAGGATGGCAATGCTGGTTCAGGCACAGGACCGTATACCGGACGGATTGAGAATCCAACGTCGGGGTAGTCGTAGCCTTCGGCAGAACGGTTGCTCGCGTCGATGTTCGCGCGGTAGTTGCGGCATTCTTGAGTGATGTCAGCCTGCTCGTATTCAGAGGAAGTCCAGTAGAAGCAACCCAGTTGGTCGTGGGTGTGCTCAGCGCCGACCATATTTCCGACGGCAGGCAGGAAAATGCTGTTTCCGTTGATGCGCGATGTGATGAGCGCGCCGGTCACGCCTTCCATGCCAGTCCAAGTGAAGTCGCAGTTGTTTATGAGTTCGCGCCATTCATCGCGGGTAGGTATGCGCCACTGTCCGCCCCATTTCACGTGTGCCACGTCGTAGTTTGTCCCGGTGATTGTTGCGCCCAGTTTGTAGTACTCTTCCCATTGGTCGTGATCTTCGCCGTCGTTGTCGCAATACCATTGATAGTTTTCAAGTGTGTATTCTGTTTTTGCTCAATCTCGCCGTATGCATAGAAATTGCCTCCTTCCCAAGGGTTTGCCGCGCCGACGTTGTATGATGCCCATTTCACCGACAGTCCGAGGTCGACCATCTTTTCGCTTGGGTCTACCTGTCCTTCGCTGACAAATGAGATTTTTGACACGTCGGTCACGTTTTTTCATTTCAGTGGTGCCGTCCTTGTATTCGATTTTCATCACTTTCTGTTGGGCGTTGAGAGTGCCGAATCCTGCAGCGGCGATGAGTATAGAGTATAAAAATTTGTTCATAGCTTGTTACAATAAGATTTTGAATGTTGTTTTGTTGATTTTGATGATGTAGGCGCCTTTTGCGAGCAGTGAGCGCTCAACGCTGTAGCTGTCGGGGATTGTGGTGTTGACCACGCAACGCCCGTCAAGGGTGTAGATGGAGAGCATGCTTCCTTCTCCAGCGTTTTCAATCACGATGGCGTCATGGGTGACGCGCATCGACACTGGTGTGCCTGCAATTTCGTTGACAGAGCCATATTTTACGAAATCGATAAATTCGATGGCTTCGAAATCGAATGTCACCGGATCTTGGTTTGTTGTGGAGATTGTAGCTCCTGTCGCCGTGTAGGTGATTTCCGGGTTGGCGGAGAACATGAACACGATGGGTTCGCCTGTGACGGGTGTCACTCTGACGGCATCGGGAACCTCTGCCGCGGACAATCCGAAGGCGGTTCCCAATAGGGTCAGAAAGAAAATGAATTTTCTCATAAGCATTTGTTGATAATGTTGGTAAATTATTTAGTTTGGTTTGTTGTCCGGAATCTTGTTTCCTGTCCGTTTCTTGGAAACGGGCGGTGTTAAGGGTGGCAGCCTTGATGAATGCGAGAATTGCCTGATGAATTGTGACTGTCTGTTTGTCCTATGTTCATAAATGTGAACTGTTGTTGAAAATATATTCACTGCAAAAATAATACTCTATATTACATATTGTAAGTAAAATTGCGATAAAATTTAGGAAAAGTAGAAAAAAAGTCAATACTGCTCATATATATTAGATTTGTGCATTGGTTTGCTTGCGGTGCGCGCATGCATAAATAGTCATCAGCGGTCGCTATGTATGCAAAAAAAAGAGTGCCGGACGTGAGTCCAGCACTCTTGTGGATATTTTCAGATTTGGTGAAATCG
>OKWD01000074.1_pt1 | contig 16725 bp, 23 predicted proteins | sample 1607011 | NCBI WGS metagenome assembly OKWD01 (sample SAMN04414077, study PRJEB24778) | human gut metagenome | material: faecal | host: Homo sapiens | reverse complement strand
GCTTTGCTAAGCAGGAAATCTGAAAAGGTCTCCTGCTTTTTTGCACCTAAAATTAAATATGGAACTCTAAGGCACTTGCTGTTTTCGTTTTGAAAATGACAGGTGCTTTTTTCGTTTCAGGAAAGGAGTCACATGAATGTATTTGAAGTTGTAAAAGAAAATGTTACTGCCCGACAAGCCGCAGAAGCCTATGGCTTGAAAGTGGGTCGCACAGGTATGGCGTGCTGTCCGTTTCACTCAGATAAGTCCCCCAGTATGAGCTGGATGAACGCTATTACTGTTTTGGCTGCGGAGCAACCGGAGACGCTGTTGATCTCACAGCGAAGCTATTCGGTATCGGGCTGAGGGAAGCTGCTGTCAAACTTGCTGAAGATTTTGGTCTTAACTATGACAGCCGACAAAAGCCCAGTGTCCGCCCTCGTATTCGTGAGCCGACACCGGAACAGAAGTATCAAAAAGGAGAAAATCATTGCTACAAGGTGCTGACGGATTATTTTCATCTTCTTAGAGAATGGGAAAAGAAATACGCTCCTAAACAGCCGGATGAGGAATGGAATCCCCTGTTTGCAGAAGCACTGCATAAGAAGAACTATATCGAATATCTGCTTGATATTCTTCTGTATGGTTCATTGGAGGAACGAAAAGCACTTGTGGCAGAACAGAGAAAGGAGGTGTTAAAACTTGAACAGCGAATTGCAGAACTGTCAGCAGACAGAACCATGCACAGTAGAAGAAATCCGAAACAGCTTAGAGCAGAGCGAGAAAGGTAAGGTTTATAATACTGCCGCAAATTATAAGCGTGTTCTGCAATATGATCCACTTTTGAAAGGGGCTATCCGAAAAAATCTTCTGACCGAAAGAATCGACATTGTGAAGCCCCTCGGTTGGTATCGTGACAGCCCGACATTGACGGATGTGGATGTGAAATATCTGCTCCTATATTTTGAAGAAAACTATGGATTGACCGTAGAGAAGAAAATCATAGACGCAGTTGCGGTTATTGCCAACGAAAACCGTTACCACCCTGTCTGTGATTTTCTTAATGCCCTGCAATGGGACGGAACAGAACGCATACGCTTCTGTCTGCACCGCTTTCTCGGTTCTGATACAGATGATTACACCTATGAAGATTGAAGTTGTTTCTGTTGGGTGCTATCTCACGAGCCTTTAAGCGGGGTGCAAATTTGAGGTTATGCTCTGTCTTGTGGGCGGTCAGGGAGCTGGAAGTCCTCTTTCTTCCGTTTGCTTGCGGTCAATGATGACTGGTTCTCTGATGACTTGAAAAAGCTGGATGATGAAAATGTGTACCGCAAAATGCAGGGGCATTGGATTATTGAAATGTCGGAAATGATTGCAACCGCTAACGCTAAGAGCATTGAAGAAATCAAGTCCTTTCTGAGCCGCCAAAAGGAAACCTATAAGATACCCTATGAAACACATCCGGCAGACAGAAAACGACAATGTGTGTTTGGAGGTTCTTCTAATACCCTTGACTTTCTTCCCCTTGACCGAACAGGCAACCGCCGCTTCGTTCCGGTTATGGTCTATCCTGAAAGGGCTGAGGTTCATATTTTGGCGGATGAACAGGCTTCCAGAGAGTATATCAATCAGATGTGGGCAGAAGCTATGGAGATTTACAGAAGCGGCAATTTCCGTCTGAGATTCAGTCCGGCTATGAACGATTATCTGAAAGCCCACCAAAAGGATTTTATGCCGGAGGACACAAAGGCAGGACAGATTTTAGACTATCTGGAACGCTATTCCGGCAGCATAGTCTGCTCTAAGCAGCTTTACAAGGAAGCACTGGGGCATGATTATGACGAACCGAAACAATGGGAACTGCGAGAGATCAATGACATTATGAATAACGCTGTCACAGGCTGGATGGCGTTCAGCAATCCGAGATATTTTCCAGAGCCTTACCGCAGACAAAAGGGCTGGGAGCGTATCAGGAACGACAACGAGCCTGACAACAGCATGGATGGTTTTCAGGAAATCCCGACAGAGGAAATGGAACAGTTAGGACTTCCGGAGATGGTTGAAGCAAAAATAAAAGCCCGTTGTCGCTTCGGTTGTCGAGCCGGTTGTCGGTCTGGTTGTCGGGCAAAAATCCCGAAAGCCTTGATATTGCGGCACTTTTCCCTCTCTGACAACCATGACAACCAATATTATAAAGAAAAAGGAAATAGTAAAAAAAAAATAGTATCGCCCGATAAAGAAAAAAGGTTTTCTGATGTCCGTTGTCGGAACTTCGTTGTCAGACCTTTCCTTGTCGGGCTTTTTTCATTTAATTAGGAGGAATATCGTATGACAAATATCGTGAACAGTACACTACCCACCCCAAATAACCATTCGGAGAAAAATAAACCGGATGGAGTTTTTGTGATTAAGCAAGGCAAAACAAATTATAAAGTCAAAGTGTTTTTTGACCATAGTAGCGGTTTGACTGCTGAGGACAGATTGAAACGCATTATTCAGGCAGAAGCAGAGAGAGAATCTGCGTAAGTAATATGAAAAATATCCATGCACCCCCTTGACAAAAGCTTTCAGAGGACAGTTTACTGTCTGCAATGGAGAGAGCCGGAGCAGATGAGATGCCGGAAGAAGTTGAGAGGAAAGGAATCGGAACCTCCGCAACCAGGGCAGCTACGATTGAGAAGCTGGTACGTATCGGATTTGTGGAACGTAAAGGAAACAAAAAGACAAAGTACCTTCTTCCGACACATAAGGGAGTTGCACTGATCACAGTCATGCCGGAGCAGATCCAGTCCCCATCCATGACAGCGGAATGGGAGCAGAAACTTCTGGATGTGGAGAGGGGAGAATTCCGTGATACAGAGTTTATGAACGAAATCGAAGGGATGATCACAGAACTGGTCAGAACTTATAAGATCATTGAAGATGCAGAAGTACTCATGCATCCGGTACTGGAAGAAATCGGAACATGTCCTTGCTGTGGCAGGCATGTAGTCGAGAGACAGAAAGGATATTCCTGTGAGAACAGGCAGTGTAACTTTGTGCTGTGGAAGCAGAATCGATTCTTTGAGGCTCTTGGCAAAAAGATGACAAAGCCTATAGCTGTAAAACTTCTTTCTGATGGAAAAGTGGCACTGAAAGGCTGTAAGTCAAAGAAGACCGGAAAGACCTATGATACAACGGTCATCATGACAGTGGATGAGAACCAGAGAGCAGTATTTGAACTGAATTTTGAGAAGGGAGCAGACAAATATGGAAAAAGCAAAAACAAGAAAGATTAAAAAGTGGGATGAAGTACACGGAGAGCATGAGGTGGAAGTATCGGATAATACCGGAGGATGTGAGCCGGAAGAGGTGGCTGGAGCCAGCCCTTCCATCAGCAGAAATCCGATGAGGAGCATCGAGGATATGGTGGAGCAGAACGACAACAGCTTTGACGGTGTGATCAATAATGTGAAAGTGGAACCGGCAGCAGGCACTTTGGAAATCGTACCGGATGATAAAAAATCCGTGCTGGAGAAACTAAAGGAACAGAGTAAGCAGGTGCTGCCCCCTGTTCCTGTTTCTGATAGAAAGCCGGTTCCGGGATGTTGTTTTGAAAGAGAGTTTCAGTGATGGTAGAAAGATCAAAACGAATTGAGCTGAGAGTGACAGCAGATGAACTCAGGCAGATTCATGAGCGTATGCAGGAGGCTGGTATTTCCAGTCTCACTGCATATATGATCAGGATGGCACTTCACGGATATGTCATTGTGATGGATCTTTCTGACTTAAAAGAAGTCCTTCGTCTTTTACAGATATCCGGAAATAATCTGAATCAGTATGCAAAAAAGGCAAACGAAACAGGCAGCATTTATCATGAGGATATCGAAGAACTGAGAACAAACCAGAAAGAGATTTTGCAGGAAATGAGAAAAGTGCTGGACAGACTGACAGCAATTATGTAAGGCAGGTGAGAAGATGGCGGCAACAAAACTGATAGCAATGCACCAGAATAAAGGCCGGAGTGTGATGCGGTGTCTGAAAGACAGGACCGATTATGCCATAAATGGAGAAAAACGGATGAGGGAAAATATATTTCGTCTTATCAGTGTAATCCGGAGCTTGTTGATCTGGAATTTGCTCAGGCAAAAAAGGAATATCTGCATAAGACATGGCGGCAGCCTAAGGGAGATGTGATTGCATATCAGATCCGCCAGTCTTTCAAGCCGGGAGAAATCACACCGGAGGAAGCAAATGAGGTCGGATATGAAACTGGTATGAGATTCACAAAAGGAAAGCACGCATTTATTGTGGCAACCCATGTGGACCGGGCACATATTCATAACCACATCATATTCAATTCCACCAATCTGGAGTGTGACCGAAAGTTCCGGGATTTCTGGTTTTCCGGAATTGCATTGCAGAGACTAAGCGACATTATCTGTCTGGAGCATGGTCTTTCTGTTATTCCAAAGGTAAGGTCGAGTGAGAGACAGCGGAGAACAAAGTACCCGGAACGTGTGAGCATAAGGGATGTCATCCGGGAAGATATTCTGAAATGCCTGGATCAGAAGCCGGCAGATTTTGAAGAACTTCTGAAACTTCTACAGGCAGAAGGATATGAGATCAAGCGTGGCAAGCATACCGCAGTCTGTGGGAAAGAACAGAAACGTTTCATCCGATTCCGTTCACTTGGAGAGGATTTTACAGAAGAAAATCTGAAAAAAGTGATTGCCGGAGAGAAAGAGCCTCCTGAAAAAATGAAAAAGTGCCGGAACGGAAAGAAGCAAAACCGGAAAAGCGCAAGTTTGATCTGGTAGTTGATATTCAGGAAAAAATGGCACAGGGAAAGAACGGCGGCTATGTCCAGTGGGCGAAAAAATATAATGTGAAACAGTTTGCGGAATCTATTCTGTTTTTACAGCAGCATGATATTCATGATAAGAAAACGCTGGATGCATTGGTGGACGGGAGTTCTGCAAAATACCATGAACTGATGAAAACCATCAAAGATGCAGAGGAGAAGATGGCAGCAAATAAAGTGATCAAGACTCACATTATCAATTATGCCAAGACCAGAGAAACTTACATTGCCTATCGAAAATCAGGGTACAATAAGAAATTTTACGAGGCACACCGGGATGAAATCACTCTTCACAAGGCGGCAAAGGAAGCATTTGCAAAACTGCTGGATGGAAAAATTCCGAAGGTAAAGGATCTGAATGAGGAATTTGTAAGACTGCTTTCAGAGAAAAAGGCAGCTTACAGTGAATACAAGAAAATAAAAAAAGAGATGCGGGATTATCAGATAGCGAAGCAAAATGTGGAATCCTTCTATGCTGCTCAGCAGAGCTGGGACATAGAGGAAGACATGAAAAGAAACGGCAGCAGGAGAGATAAGAATACTGGCAATCATCAAAAATACAAATTGGTGGTTGCCCTCTTTTTTATATTCCGGCAGAGCAGGAATGTATCAGCACTCACAAAGTGAGGGCGCAGCTTGTCATCGAAGATGACATTCTAAGGGGATTGGGGATGTGCCTCCAACAAGCAAAACGCGCCCGTGTACGTACGAGGGCACTGCTTGCTAACTTGCGAAGCAATAACGATTGCGGCCTTAAAGAGCCGCTATTTTAAGAAAAGGAGAACAGGATGGAAGATAGAAATACAGAGACAAAAGATATAGAGCAGGGAATGGTTATGGCAGCAGATGTAACAGATATTAGATTGGCACAGGCAGGATATTACTGGGATGCAGGGTATAATGAATTTGATTTCTCATGCAAGATCAACGGAGAAAGGATATCATTCACATGGTACAGCAGAGGCATGATGACGGATATGGTCTTGTCATCCGAGCAGAAAAGAATGATATTTGGGATAGAATTACAGGAAGTGAAGCATTCAGGCTAGAAGAAAAATTGTTGGATGAAGTGCAGTACAGAACCTATCACAATAGAATAGAGAAACTGGCTTCATTATCAGACTGTCAGGAGATGCATTTTGAACTGATGGAAAATGATAATCCCAACCTAAATCACGTGATTGGAAAACTTTGGACTGAGCTTAACCAAAAAGAAAATATGCTTTCAGCAAAAGTGATTGAAGATTTCCGGGAGCAGACAGAGGAACATTTTCATCCGGTGGACGGAATGAATGCCGGAGAGATTGAAGAAATGGTGTTATATTATGTGCAGGCAAAAATTATAGAAAATAATCTTGATGCACAGGTGGAAAATGTGATTCTGTCCGGTAGCAGATGCAGAGGCATTGAGAAAATCGGTTCAGACCTGGATGTTGTGGTGTATTATAAAGGAACAATTAGGGAAGACGATTTTTTTAATATACTGCACGAGGAGGGATTTGCGATTGCAGGAATTGTAGTAGACATCAACCTATCACGGAGGACAAGACTGGACCGTTGGCAGAGTATCTGGAATCAGCGGAACAGTATCTGAAGGAGAAGGCAGTAGAGAAAAAACTGGAAAAGCCGTCTGTGAGAGAAAAAATAAAACTGGCGAAACAAATTCCACAGGAAAGAAAAAAGTGAATATGGAAAAGTCAAAAATGACGAAAGATAGCAGAAGGATTGTTGATGGCGGTTAGTACATGAGAGTGTATTGACCGTCTCTTTTTTTGTTACGAGGAAATTTTCAACTGCCTGTCTGAACAGGAGAAAAATGAACTGTTGGACAGAAAAAAAAAGAATTTGCCAAGGCAGCAGAAATAGAATTGAATATTACAGAATAAGCACAAAGGCATAGCCCCATTACGGGTTCTATGCCTTTGCGTTTTCCGGAAGCAGCATCCGGTCGTCGATATAGTAATCACAGGAAATCTTCCGGCTGTTGTGTCCGTAGAATTCGATGATTTCCGGAAGGTTGTCATTGACGGCATCAAATTCAAGATTCTGTTCCCGGCACCATTCGACAGCTTTCGACAGAGATTCACCGGCGCGGCAGGTCCAGAGAATGAGTTTGTTGCCATTGCGTTTCCATTCCTGGAGATATTCGATTAGTGCCTGGTTTGGCTGACCAAGCTCCGGCCATTTGCTGTAGCAGAGAGTGCCATCAAAATCAACAGCGATTGTCTGGAAATCTAATATTTTTTTATTATTCATTCAGATCATCTCCTTTAGATGGAGTCTGCTGAACACCAGGATGATAGCAGAACAGGATTGTTACCGGTTTGTGAAAAAAATCTGCAATTCTCATGGCGTATAGCAGAGAAGGAATATGCTGTTTTGACTCGATATTGGCAATAGTTTTCAGGCTGATGCCGGTTGCTGATGCAAGTTCTTTCTGGGTAATGCCGAGATCTGCCCTCGCTTCAACAAGTCTGCAGGTAATTGTGTCTGTCATGGTGTTTATGTCTATATCCAAATCAGTATTCATATATATGCACCTCCAAATTCAGAATTGTTCAGGTCTGTTCCGCTATAATAATCCTACAGTTTTAAGTGTACCAAAAAAAGGACTTATGAAAGAACACGGCCGAATATTTTGAAGGAACTGTTCTCTGTAACCGGAATTGGATCATATTTTTTATTCAGTGATATGAGGTAGGTTCCGAGTCTGTTATTCTGAAATTTCTTCACATATGCGTTTCCATCAAGATAGAAGAATACCTATTTCGCCATCATCAAGGCATGCTGTCTGTTCAATCCAGATGAGATCCTTATTATGGTATTTAGGTTCCATACTGTCACCATCTACATATACACGAGTGCGGCTTCTGGAATATCAGGAGAGGAAATCATCTCATATTCATCGCTGTCGAGGAAAGAGCCGGTACCAGCGGAAACGGTATTGTAAAATACTTTTCTTTCCCTGATCACATGGATAGGAATGATATCTGCCGGTTTATAGTTGCCGGTGCTTTCCAGATCGCTGATATATTCAAGCACCTTGTTCATTCCATTTTCATTCAGGTTCCGGAATGGATTAAGAGGACTCTGGCCAACAAACTCTGTATAGATATCGTATATTTCAAGAATTTCACATAAGGCGAGAAACTGTCTGGCATTTGGTGTTGCTGTGCCAAGCTCCCAGGCGCTGATTGAATTCTGTTTTACATAGATATCATAGTTTTCCAGTTCTTTTGCAAGCTGGCTCTGGTTCAGCTTGTGTTCTTTTCTGTATTTAGCAATGGTCTTTCCTAAATCTTTCATAGTATTATGCCTTTCTAAGTAATCATATCAGGTATGATCTCCCTATGCGGGATATATCAACTTTAGCACAGGAATCCCTAAAAAGCAATAGAAATATCAATGATATTGATAATGTGCAAAATATTACCGTTGATTAGCAATTAGAAAAGTATTATATTATGCCATGTAGACGGATGGCATATCATCCGGCAGCAGGAAAGAAGGTGATTCAGTGAACCGGACAATACTGCATAGTGATTGTAACTGTTTTTATGCATCAGTAGAGCTTCTGCATCATCCGGAGCTTCGGGGAAAGCCTGTAGCAGTAGGAGGTGATCCTGAGGCGAGACATGGAATTGTGCTGACCGCTGATTATACGGCCAAGAGATATGGTGTAAAAACCGGAATGGCATTATGGCAGGCAAAACAGGTATGCCCTGACATAACATTTCTTCCCCCAAGAATGGACCTGTATCTCAGATTTTCCAGAATGGCACAGGAAATTTATGCTGACTATACAGATAAGAGGGAACCATACGGAATTGATGAGTCCTGGCTGGACGTGACAGACAGTGCAACTCTCAAGGGAGATGGATTTCACATTGCACAGGAAATAAGCAGCAGGATGAAAAAAGAACTTGGCATTACGGTGAGCGTGGGTGTGTCGTTCAACAAGATTTTTGCAAAACTTGGTTCGGATTACAAGAAACCGGATGCCATTACTACTATGTATGAGGATGAGTTTCAGAGAAAAGCCTGGTGTCTTCCAGTTTCTGATCTGTTATATGTGGGAAATGCAACGAATAAAAAGTTATATAGCATGGGAATCCGGACTATCGGAGATCTGGCAAAATCTGATGAAACCCTGCTAGTCAGAAAACTTGGCAAGATGGGAAGTATTCTGTGGGCTTTTGCTAATGGATATGATGAATCTCCGGTAAAGCTGGAAAACACATCAGCTCCGGTCAAGTCCGTAGGCAACAGTACAACAACGCCCAGGGATATGGAAACAGATGAAGATGTCAAGATTGTGTTATACATTCTGGCAGAAAGTGTAGCGGCAAGACTCCGGGAGAATGGTTTCCGGTGCCGGACTGTTGAGATCAGTGTCCGTGACAAAGAACTGTTTCATTTTTCAAAACAGGTAAAGTTACAGAATGCGAGCAATATCACCAAAGAGATTGCAGAGGCTGGATACAGGCTATACAAAGACAACTACAGACTGCCGGCAGATGATAAGGAACTGAAAAGCAGCCGGCCAGAGTTCTTTCAAAAGCCACTGCGGAGCATAGGAATACGTGGAACGGATCTTGTGACAGATTATTTCTGGGAGCAGCTGGACATGTTCATGGATCCTCAGGCAAGAGAAAAACAGACGAAAATGGATGAGACGGTTGATATTATCCGCAAAAGATTTGGATTTTACAGTGTCCAGAGAGGGCTTATGTACCGTGACAGAATACTGTCAGCATGTGATGCAAAGTCTGATCATACGGTACATCCGCATGGGTACTTTGGATAGACAGGAGGGATTGAACTATTATGGAAAGCAGCAAGGTATATGTAAATGTCATGGCTGAATTTACAAATGACGGAAGGCTTCTACCAAGGAGCTTTATCTGGAAGGATGGCCATGTATATGAGATTCAGAAAGTAACAGATGTAAGAAGAGCGGCAAGCCTGAAAGCAGGCAATCGATGCGTGTGAGAATAAATGGCTCAAAGTAGCATTTCATCTGGCATTCGCAGCAATGGTCCGAATAGGAGAGCTGCTTGGGCTGACATGGGACTGTGTGGATATATCAGAAGAAGCTATTTCAGAGAACAGGGCATATGTCTTTATTAACAAACAGGTGGAGCGTGTATCAAAGGAAGCTGTTGAGGAGCTGGATTCAAAAGAAGTCATTCTGATCTTCCCCTCACAAAGGAAGAATAATAAGACGGTCAGGGTGCTGAAAACACCAAAGACCGATACCAGCGAGCGCAAAGTTTATATACCGGGATTTGTGGCACAGTGCCTTATTGATATAAAGAAGGAACAGGATGAGGTAAAGGAGGCACTTGGCAGTGAGTATACCGATTACAACCTGATAATGGCGACTACTTTTGGAATGCCGATCAATAGCAGCTATATTCGGGATCAGCTGCAGAAAGTAATTGATAGAGAAGGTCTTCCGGATGTGGTTTTTCATAGTCTGCGCCATACAAGTGTCACATACAAACTGAATGAGCAGAAAGAGGAAGAAAATAAGATTACCATACCGGAGGGAGTAGGTCCCGAACTGCTGATGAAAGTACTTGGCAATCCGGAGATGGCGGCTTTGCTTACTTCTCTGGCGAAGACAATGAAAGTATAAATATAGAAGAACGATATTGTGTGGAGTAAGAAATCTATGCAGTATTCGTTTTTTTCGTTTCTTGTGAAAAAACTTTTTTGAAAACTTTTTGAAAAAATTTTGCGTTTGGGTGAGAGTTTTTTGATTTTTTGTACCTATATAAGTGAAGGGGTTTTTAAGCCGCATTTCAATAAATCCAGAGAGAAGGTTCAAACGAAATGTACGATACCGCAAAACGAGTCGCACTCGTCAAGCAGCGGGTGCGGGAAAACACCCGCCGGAGGCAGTGGCGCGGCATATATGGGCTGAGCGCAGCGTGTATGCTGCTGTTCGCGGTGATGATGCAGGCGGCGGATGTGTTTGCAGTGCAGGAGCAGACAGCCGCATGGGGCGTGTTCGGCGCGATGCTGCTGCGGGAGGACGTGGGCGGCTATGTGCTGGTGGCCGTCGTCTCCTTTGCAGCGGCGGTGGTCGTTACCGTGTTTTGCACACGATTGAGAAAAACAATAAACAGCAGGAACAAACCAAGGAGGATGAGGAAACATGAAGAAAAGATTTTTAGCGGCGCTGCTGAGCCTGTGCATGACGCTCACGCTGCTGCCAACTACGGCGTTTGCAGCGGTGAGCGATTCGCTGGGCAACACACCCGAGGAAAATCAGGCGATTTTGGAGCAGGTCTCTGCCCTGACCGGCGATAGCAGCGACCAGGTGCTTTTCCATGCTGAACGCTTTGGGGCTGCTGGATGAAGACGGCAATTTCAAGGTGGATCAAACCATCACGCTGGACGGTCAGGTGTTGACACTGGCGGCTGTCATGGAGCTGCTGGAAAATCCCGCCACGGATCTCACCCGTATAGCCGACGTGGATGGGACTCCGGTGGCGCTGGGCGATTTGAAGACCATGATCCAAATCGAACAGGAGCTGCAGCGGATCAAGGACACCTATTTCTCCGGCAGGGAGTTTACCGGGGAAGCTCTGGAGAATCTCAATAGCCTGATGGAGCAGCTGGAGCTGCAGGGCATCAGTTTGCAGTATTCCGCCTCTGCCACAGCGCCTGTGGGCGTTGAGACGGTGAATATGAGCGGCATGATGAGCCAAACGCTGGGGGATCTCGCAAATAACATCTGGAGCTCCGGGACTTTTACTGTATACGGCGGAAAACCGGTCGGCTTTTCCTACCGCATTCAAAAAGGCCAGCTCAGCGAGTATATCACCGGTGTGGAGGTCTCGATAGGCGAGGTAAGTGGGGAACTCCAAAGCGACGGGTCCTACAAGCTAACCTATACGCTATACAGCCCGAATTCCAGTTTAGGTGGTTGTCAAATCACTGTCAATGTTAAACCAAAGGAAATAACCCGGCCTGGCGCGAGAAGTCTTATTCCTATGGCGACCTGCTGGGGATGATTGAATTTTACGATGCGGAAAATCTGGTGTTCTATGACGGCGCCGGTTATGCCGACCACTGTCAGCTCAAGCTAAAAAAGACGGTTGACGCCCCCACAATACAAACATCAGTGAGCGCGCCGAACTATGAGGAAAGATACGAAAGTACAGAAACAATACAGGGGGATATGTATATTCCTTTGCTGGCAAATGAATACAATATCGGCGAAGGTGCCAAACAATCCGAACTTCGTTGCGCTAAGCGATACCATCAGAATTTTGGAGGGTGCCCGCAACTCGGTGCTTCCCGTCGACTCCGACCCATTTTATCAGCCATACAAAATCGATGCCAGCATCGAGTTTGACTGGAGTACCGATGTAGAGACCTATAATGCTTGCTGCCGTACTGGCTATAATAGTGACACACAACCCCATGCCCCGTTCTATCTGACGGAGTACATGTTCAATGGAACATCTCTGGAGCTCAGCGGCGACAAAACGAGAGCGCTGAACTGTACGATTAACAAGGGCGAAACGGTCAACATCTCCCTGCAGTCTACCACGCAAAACAGAGGGAAACAGCAGTACTGGCTGCCCTTCCGACTGTATATGAAAAGTGTACAGGGCGAAATCCAAAATTCCTGGGCCACCACCAAGAACAGCAACGTCTCCGCCACGCTGTTGGACACGGACGCCCCCACCATTCAAAGCGTCACGGCCCCGGCGGGAACCTATACCAGCGGACAGCACGTGCCCATCACAGTTACCTTTAACGAGTTCGTGGATCTTAGCAACGCCACCGTGACCATCAATGGCAAAGTGTATACCGCCGCTGAGCTTTCCATGAACAACTACGGTGTCACGGCAATGCTCTGGTATCCGGTGCAGGATACGGATGCCACCACGGTCACCGTCAATGATATGACCGGTGTGGAAGATGTTTTCGGCCATACGCTGGATACCACACTCTATCCAAGCGACTCGATCAGCGACGTTACGCTGAAGAGCGTCTTGATGCGCAACGCTCCCACCGAGCTGACGGCCACCTACGCCAGCGGCAAGGCATCGTTCACGATGAACGCCAACATGGAGCAGGCCTACAAGACCGTATACAGCAATTATCACACCCCGGCAGGCACAGAGCCGAGGGAAGCCCCGTTCCGTCTCGAGCTGAGGTACGACTCCGCGGTTGAACCAATCTATCTGCAGGTCTATCTGGACACAGAGAAGGAAGCCTTCACCATTAGCGACTACGCAATCGCACCCTCTGCTTACGACCGCACCTACACGGTGACGCTGCAGGCCAACGAGGGCACGAAAGCCGATCCTGACTGGGTGAATGTTCTTCCCCTGACCCGGCAGTTTACGGTGGCAAAGAAAGTTTCCGCGCACACGGTGAAGGTCGTCCCGGAAGCGAATGACGCCGACTATACGATTTCCCTCCGGCAAAACCACCCGCCCCACGCTTAAGGCAGAGGTTGGGGCAGGCGGTGAGACGGCCAGCTACACCACCGGCAAATGGAGCAGCAGTGACACGCTCATTGCCACCATCAACGAGGATACCGGCGTTGTTGCCACCACAGGAACCAAGGTGGGAACCGTCACCTTTACCTTTACGGCGGACAACGGGACTGAGGACACTGCCGATGATGGTGAACGGGCAAGTCAGAGCCTATACCGTGACGGCAGGCGAATCCCTGGCACTGGTGATTCCCGGCGGCTCGTCCATCGTGACGCGGGTAAATCAGCCCGCCACCGTGCTGTGGAGCTCCAACGCCGCGCTGATGGCGCCGAACAAAGAGTTCAATTACAGGATTGACCTGTATGAGGGCAACTACGCGAATGAGGCGGCGCTGAGCGGCCGCAAGCCCGTTGCGACTTATACCGTCGGCAAGGATAAAAACAGCGTGCGGATCGGGGAGAATGTGCTCTCCAAGCTCTCCAACGGCAATACCCCTGCCTACACGGTATTGGTCTCCATGCCGCACCCCACGCCGGCGGTGAGGACGTCCGCCTGTCGGCACTTGCCTGGATCATCGTGCAGGCACCGCCTGCCACAGCCAAGCTGACACCGCCCCAGAGCATTTACCTCAAGGATACCGACGGTGCCGTCAATATCGACTGGTCGGTGGAAAACACCACTGAGGGCGCCCCTTTGCAGCCCACGCTGACCATCACCCGGGTCACAGAGGACAACACCACCACCAAAGTGGTGGACAGTGAGCGCCTATCCGGCACCTCCGGGAGCTTCCCCCTGTCATTACAGAGTGTGAAAGCCGGCAATCTGAAGGACACCTATCAAGTGGTTTTGAGCGTGGAGAATCCTGGTGAGGAATCTCCCAGCACCGACTCCTTCCCCCTGTATGTCTACGATGCCGACGCACTGAAGGTGCAGAACGACAAAGGAGAAACGATTTCTAAGCTGACCATGGACAATACCTCCAAGGTCAGCGGCAGCCTGCCCACCGTTACAGCTGAAATTATGCAGCTGCGCCAGGAGTTGGGGTTGATCGAGTACATAGGCATCAACTATGACGAGTACGGATGGAACTCCTTTAAAGACGGCATCCGGTGGCTCTCCAGCAACAACAATGCCATTTCCGTCAACTACAAGCAGGGCGGACTGTATGAGGACATCAGAAACTTCTCCTTTGATTCCTACCTTCCCGAAACCAAAATGGCGCTGTCCGGCTTGGCCAACGGCACCGCAACCGTCACGGCTACCCATGCCGCCACGGGCATGAATGCCGCCGTACAGGTGACAGCGAAAACGCTGCAAAATAAGTTCTATCTCTTCCAGCTGACGCCTGCAGCGGAAACTACGCTGCAATACACCGACGGCAAAGGTGTGCCCAAAACGGTCACGACCAACAGTGAAGGCGTGCTGGCGCTTTACGAACCCAACGGAATCGCCAGTGAGGTGTCTCTGCGGTCCGGCTCCGGCGCGGATATTTATCTGGGCACCATCTATAAAGAAAATCTGCGTTCCGGCGAGCGGGATGCCACAAAACTGCAGCTTTATCCCTTGAATACCTTCAGCCTTCGGCGAGTCGCCCGGGCATCTGTGACGCTCATCACGCCGGGCGGCGATCCGCTGGCGAACAAGACGGTGACCGTTCGTGGAGGCGTTTATAAAAACGGAGGCTACTGCGAGACAGCTCTGCTGGGCTCCAGGGCAGGAGCACTTGTCAGCGGCATCACCGGCGACACCTATACCACGGATGCGGCGGGAAATATAACCGTCTATCTGGATTCCACCCAGTTCTGGTCGGCCGAAAAGGGCGAGAGCAACACCACGGCGCTTTCCGCTCTGGATCAGCTGGAGTACATTCTGGAGATCAGCGCAATTGACGGCGACAAGTACTATCCGCTGCTGCTGACCGTCAACGGCAAGCTGGGCGTGGACGATGTAATGCGCACCGCAGAGGGCGTTGTCTCTCTGGAGCGCGTGCCGGGCGGGGGAGGAAAACAAACCCTTCATTGTGGCGCAAAGCGTTGATTACGGTCTTGCCAACGGTCAGAAGGTGGATGTCCGCAGCTCGACTGGGAAGATTGGACCTAACAGCAGCTTTAAAACAGCAAGACTGCACACCACCATGTTCCTCTGGGGCGAGAAGATTGCCAACGCGCGGAATTACAGTCTCAAGCTGGCGGACGAATACGGCGTTATTCCTGCCGCCCAGAGCAGCAGTACCAAGCAGTATCCCTTCTCATCCATCCCCGTAGCGGAAAACGATCTGACTCTCACCGAGGCCACCATGACCACCTCTGGATGGATCGCTGACGGCAAGGATGTGGGTATAAAAACGCAGCTGAGCCTGAACGGCAGCCTGCTACAGGAGAAAATAATGCCCTTCCGGGTCGTTGATCTGACCCGAGTGCCCAAGGTGACAGAGGATGACCGCGTCACCGGTATTCTGGCGACGATGGAATCCTCCAGTGGAGTGAATCAAGTCGACTTTGGCGGAGTGGGCGATAGTAACATTCTCAAGGTGCTGACCGGACGGCTGGATGATCTGAGCGGTCCGGTGGACACTTCCGTGTTCAAAATGATTATCACCCCCAGCGAAGATCCCTCCGTGTTCCGTGCCATGATTTGGGCCGGGTACAATACGCTGGAGATGGAGGACATGGATTATTCTGAGGACGGCGTGGCGTTGGGTGCGAATGTGCTGACGCAGAACCTGGAAGTGGGTGTGCCCGGGACCGGGGACCTGAGCCAGATGGCCCAGGGCACCTATGATCCCAAGGGGGACTACAAAACCAACTCCATAGCCGACAATGTCACCAGCACGGATCTCAACTTGCAGTTGGAGGGCTTTTACGAAGCGGAAATCCGCTATAACACCGAAAAGAAGGAGTGGGAGGTTTTCACCGTAGGCGGCGGATTTACCACCGGTGTTGGTGTGGGCTTCTCCTTCAGCGTGAACGCCATGGCTGGTCCTGTGCCGTTGACAGCAACCTTTGAGCTGGGTGGTGCCATTCAGCTGGATTTCCGTACCGCAGTGCGCTACGGCCAGCAGGGCGAGGGTACAGAGCTTGCCTGGAGCGATCCCACGGCCACGGCTGTGAATGACTTTTTGACCACGCTGCGTATCAACGCCTATGTCCACGCGTTTGGCGGTATTGGCTTTGACTATTCGGTCGTGGCGCTGAAGATCGGCCTATTCGGCAATTTGGATGTGGACAGTCAGAATAAGTTCCTTTCCCGCACCTATCTTGCCGACGAGACAAAGCGCCAGATCAACGGTCAGGCTCTGGGAATCCAAAGCGAAGTGGGAATCAAATTTGTGGCAACCTTCCTGTTTATCTCCTACGAGGCGGTGATCGCCTCCGGAACCCTTGGAGCCACCAGGACTTTTAATGACTGGAACACAATCGACGACTACTGGAATAGCG
>OKWD01000073.1_pt1 | contig 16855 bp, 16 predicted proteins | sample 1607011 | NCBI WGS metagenome assembly OKWD01 (sample SAMN04414077, study PRJEB24778) | human gut metagenome | material: faecal | host: Homo sapiens | reverse complement strand
GGGCAGGAATTTCGTTCTTTTTGTCCCAATGATCCACTCTTTTTCAGCTTTATTACGTTGCCTGTTGAGATCAATGCCAGCCAGCGTGCGTTGGTATGGTTGAGCAAGGACCGGAATTACAAATTCATATAACCATCATGCGGCAGAGGATGCGCTGCGTTCAGCTGCTTATACGTATGTGGTTGCGGCACTTAGTTCGTTGGCTACACTGATTTACTATATAATGATTTATATGGGACGTCGTGACTAAGACCTTATAAGGGAAATATATTTTTATTATAGAAGGCTGCCTGCGGGCAGCCTTTTCTAGTTATATTTTGATTAGTTTCGAGATAATTTTTGTTTTAATCTCTTTTTCTTTTCGTTTTAATTTGTATTTTTGCCCTGTCAGCAAAATGAGATAATACCTATGAAAAAACATTTGGGAGCCATCAAATACTTGGTCATTTAGAATAATTTGATGATGAGAAACACAATAAAGTTAAAATATATATGGTGTACTTTGTTTTTACTTCTTCATTGGGGTTTTGTCAAAGCACAGCCTATTTGTGTTGCACGCCAATATACAGTGAGAGACGGATTGATTCAAAGTAATCCGGCGCAGATTCTTCAAAGTCATAATGGTTTTATATGGGTTAGTACTTGGAATGGGGTAAGCCGGTTTGATGGACGCGATTTCGAAACTTTTCAGTTTGATTCTCTTTTGAACCAGCACATGCAGCGGCTGGAGAATACGGCCGACGGCAATTTATGGATGATTGCATACGATCGTCATAGCCTGTATTTATATGATATTCGTGAAAATAAGCTGATCAATGTTCTGAAACAGTATGAACAACATTTTAATACTCCGTTGCAAATAGAAAATTTGTATCCTTTATCCAAAGGGATTACTTGGGTTACTTTAAATAATGGAGGATGTTTCAGAATTTCAGATAAAGAGTGTACTGTTTCTTCAGGGATTCAGTATATTACAGCTATTGATGATGTGGAACTGGGGAAAGTCAGTAGGGTCTTTGAAGATAAACAGGGAGAGGAATGGGTATTTAGTGACAAGGGAGTTAGCATATTTGGCAAGCGGACCATTAGTTCATATCCCTTTTCTATGTTCGAAACAATGGATAATCTTGTTTTTCTTGCATCACAGAATGGCAGGCTAGCCTATTATGATGTAAATACCATGCAATTCAACATCGTTCCTTTTCAAGAGAAGATTCAGCATATAAACGGAATTAAAGTGTTGAAAGATAATCAGCTGGCTGTTTTGTCTGATAAAGGTTTGTACCTATGCCGTTTCCCTGAACTGGCGATGGAGAAATATGATTTCTCTCTTCCGGGGCGTGACGATGCGGCTGTGAGAAAAGTCTATCAGGATTCTAAAGGATTTCTATGGATATTTACCGGATTGCCGGGAATTATCCGGCTTGATCCGGAAACCGGAGTGAAACAATATTTGAATACTCCTTCCGGATACATGGCTTCTTCTCCGGAAAATGAACTCTTTATTTATGAAGATCCTAACGGAGTGGTTTGGACTATTCCTTATAAAGGTATATTCAGTTATTATGACGAAAAGAGCCGGGAGCTAAAAGTCTATTTTACACCGGGAAGGAATCATATACCTTATTCTCCTATTATTAAAACAACTTATGTTGACAAACAAAATAATTTGTGGATCAAATCCCAGCGCTCATTTATAAAAATGTTCTTTCCGCCCAGTCCCTATACTTATAGGGAGTTGGACAATTATTTTGATACAAAATCATTTCTGTTTGATAGCGACGAACATTTATGGATTGCAACAAAGAAAGGGATTATACGTATTATGGATTCACAGAAAAACTTGTTGGGTTATTTGTCGCCTGATGGGGAACTGGCTCAAACGGAAACAGTTTTTGCAGAAGGTGGAATCTATGTCATGCTGAAGGATCAGGCGCAGACAATATGGCTTGGCAGTAAGGAAAACGGATTGTTCAGACTTGTTCCTCGGAATCGTCCTTATCATTATGAAGTATATCATTATATGAATAATCCGTCGGATCCTTATTCCATCAGTGACAATAAAATATCATGCATTGATGAGGATCATAACGGACGTATTTGGATTGGTACTTACGGTGGCGGATTGAATTTGGTTGAGGAAAAGGAAGATGGAGCGATACGTTTTATTCATGCGGAGAATAAATTGTCCGGTTTTCCTATTAATCGTACCAACAGTATTCGTTGTATGGTGGAGGGACCGGTCATACTATGCTGGTGGGTACTATAGAAGGTTTGATCACTTTTTTCTTCTGATTTTTTCGGATTACGAAAATATTCGTTTTTATCTTAACCTTCCTCGTCCGCAGGCGACTGACGGATTGTGTAGTGCTGATGTGATGTCTGTTTTACGAACGACGGATGAAACTATCTATTGTTATTGTTATGGAGGTGGCCTTTGTAAGTTGGTTTCGTCAAATTTATTATCTGATGAACTTCGGTTCCGGTCGTTCGGCAAAGAGACATCTCCGTTGGCTAGAGCTTGATTGAAGATAAAAATCATAATATATGGATCGGCTCGGAAACGGATATCACTCTGTTTGATGTGCACGATCAGACTTTTGAGTCTTTTGGAGAAACTTTTTTCAATCGCTCTTTTAATTATAGTGAATGTCTTCCGGTTACAGACAGGCAAGGGGATATCTTAATGGGTACAGAAGGCGGTATGCTTGTCTTTTCTCCGGATAGTATCGTTAAGCAGACTTATGAAGCTCCTATTGTAGTGACAGGTATAAAATATTCGGAGGATAATTTGTCTCATGTATTGAGTGATGCGGATTATTTAGAGATCCCTACCCGGCGGAGGAATTTTACCATCTCATTTGCTGCGTTGGATTATACTAATTCCTTGGATATCGAGTATGCTTATAAGTTGGATGATAATCAATGGTATTATATAGGTAAGAAGAACTCGGTTAGTTTTGTAAGTCTTCCGGCAGGAAAATATCAATTTCAGATAAAGGCGACCAATGGGGATGGTATTTGGATGAACACTGTGAAAACGGTTACTTTACAGGTATTACCCACCTTTTGGGAAACCGGTTGGGCTAAGGCTTTTTATCTAGTTGTTGTCTTGGTGATATCTTTAGCTATCGGATATATTTTTTCTATATTTACTATTTGAAGCATAAGGTAAATATGGAACAAAGATTGGCGGAAATAAAAGTACGTTCTTTTATTGATATCTCACATGAACTACGTACTCCTTTAACCCTTATATCCGGTCCGGTATCCGAAGTGTTGTCCCAGGAGCCTTTGACTTCCCGGACCCGGCATCATCTTCAATTGGTTCAGAAAAATATCAATCGTATGTTATTGCTCATTAATCAAGTATTGGATTTCAGAAAGATACAGAATAAAAAAATGGGCTTGACTATTGAATACCGGGATATCATTATCATGCTTCATAATATAATGGATAATTTCCGGTTGTTGGCAACAGAAAAAAATATAAATTTTTCTCTTCAGACAACGTTGCCTTCTGTTTTTTTGTGGATAGATAGTGATAAGTTCGAGAAAATTATCTTTAACTTGCTTTCCAATGCCTTTAAGTATACACCGGATAACAAGTCGATTACCTTGATTGTGATGGAAAGCGGACAGTTTGTTTCGATTGCCGTAAAAGATGAAGGTATTGGCATCTCTAAAGATAAAGTGCCATCCATATTTGAACGTTTCACTACAGTGTCCAAGGAAAATGATATGCAGCCTTCATCGGGTATAGGGCTTTCGCTGGTGAATGAGTTGGTTAAAATGCTGCATGGGGAAATTCAGGTCGAAAGTGAAGTAAAGAAAGGAAGTGTATTCAAACTGGTTTTGCATAAAGGAAAAGAAATATATGCTCAGGATAAAAATGTTGAATATATATTGAACGACACTTCGGAAGAACAGGAAACGGTCTTGGCGGAACCGGAACAAAATGATAAAACATTTTTGCCGGACATGCCTCCGGCAACAAAAGAAACTTTAGTAAAAGTGATGGTAGTGGAGGATAATGCGGAGTTGCGTCAATTTATATGTGAAATATTGTCGGGCACTTACCGTGTTGTTGGAGTTGCCGACGGGGTGATGGCATTGGAAAAGATAGAAGAGGAAATTCCGGATTTTATTATTACGGATATTATGATGCCGCGTATGGATGGTATTGAATTGATAAGGCACATCAAGGAGAATGTCAATACCTGTGATATCCCTCTTATTATCCTTTCTGCAAAATCGTCTGTTGAGGATCGTATTCAAGGTTTACAATTAGGGATTGATGATTATATACCTAAACCTTTCAGCAGCGATTATTTAAAATCGAGAATTGAGAACTTGATCAGGCAAAGAAAAGTGCTTCAGTCGGCTTTTTTGTCAAAGTATGGTGCTCAGCCGAAGAAAGAACCTTTAGAAGCCATTGCTTATCCTGTGTCGCAAATTGTTCCTTTGGATGAGTTGTTTATGCAGAAACTGGTAGGATTTATGGAAGAAAATTACAGTAATCCGGGGCTGCGGGTGAATGATCTGGCAGAATTCATGAATATGAGCCGTTCTGTATTCAATCGGAAAGTGAATGGTATCATGGGGATTTCTCCGATAGAATATATAAAGAATTATAGGTTGAATAAAGCGAAAAGTTTTATACAAAGTGGTATGTCTTTCTCTGAGGTTGCTTTTGCCGTCGGCTTCTCTGATCCCGGTTACTTTGGCAAGGCGTTTAAAAAAGCATTTAATCAGACTTTGACTGAGTATAAAAATAATAACTAAGTTCCGTTTTGTGCTGTTTATGAAGGTAAATAGCAAGAAAATACCTTATTGATGTAAGATTTTACCTTTGGCTCTCAAGGGTAAAATCTATCTTTGTGCTCATTGACACAGTATGAAAATGTTCCGGAAAACTTTTATGAATATAATTTTTTAAACATGATAGGATGAGTACGAAATTTTATGTAATAGCTGTTTGGACGCTGTTAAGTTTTGTGGTAAAAGTAAATGCACAAGACAAAGTGGAATGTTGGGACCGGTTTGAGTTGAGTTTTAAACAGGTGACCAAAGGGAATCCTTTTGATATACGTCTTTCCGCTACTTTCGTTTGTGGAAAGGAAAAGAAAACGGTGGAAGGGTTTTATGATGGTGAGAATACTTATAGGATACGGTTTATGCCTGCTGTCGCCGGGGAATGGAGGTATGTTACATCTTCCAGTATAGGGGCTATGAATGGTCGGAAAGGTACATTCACAGTGATACCTGCCGGAAAAGATAATCATGGCATGGTATTGGTGGACGGAGAACATAATTTTAAATATGCGGACGGTACCCGTTATTATCCGATGGGTACGACGGCCTATGCATGGACACATATGAAGGAAACGACTCAGGAGGCTACTTTGAAATCGTTTGGTGAAGCCGGTTTTAATAAGGTAAGGATGTGTGTGTTTCCTAAAAACTATTCTTTAGTGAAAGACGAGCCTGCGCTTTATCCTTTTGAAATAAGGAAGACGATAAAAGATAAGGAAGGAAATGAAAGGAAAGAATGGGACTTTGACAGATTTGACCCGGCTTTTTTTCAGCATTTGGAGAAACGGATAGACCAACTGAACCGTTTGGGGATTGAGGCGGATTTGATCCTTTTCCATCCTTATGATAAGGGAAGATGGGGCTTTGATGCTATGTCGAATGAGGTGAATGTACGTTATATTAAATATATTACTGCTCGTTTGGCTTCTTTTAGAAATGTATGGTGGTCTATGGCAAACGAGTGGGATTATGTAAAAGCGAAAACTGTGGACGATTGGAAGCTGTTGACGAAAACTGTGGTTGAGAATGATCCTTATAGCCATTTATGTTCTATTCATGGAGCGACGGCTACTTATTTTGATTATTGGATGCCTGAATTTACCCATGTCAGCATACAGGATGAGGCACCGGTACTGAGTTCTACCGCTTCTGCTACTTTAAGAAAAATTTATCGCAAACCGGTTATATGTGATGAGGTTGGGTATGAAGGGAATCTACCTTATCGTTGGGGAAGGTTAAGTCCGCAGCAGATGACTTGCTTTATTTTGAATGGTTTGTTGGGTGGAATTTATGTCACTCACGGTGAATGTTATCAGCAGGGGAACGAACCTATCTTTTGGGCGCAAGGGGGATCTTTAAAAGGTGAAAGCTGGAAACGTGTGAAATTTTTGAGAACGATTCTTGAAGCTGCTCCCTATCCGTTGGAGATGGCAGATATCAGTCGTGACTTGGTTACTTCTACTGCTGGACCGGACTATTATCTGGTCAATATGGGAAAAGATGTGAAAGGTTTCTGGACTTTTAATCTGCCGGTAAAAAATGCGGATTATAACAAATTGCAAAAGAATAAACGGTTTAAAGTGGAGATTATTGATGTGTGGGCCATGACTGTCACGGAATATCCTGTGATATTTGAAACAACGGAGGAATTGGATTATCGTGTTTTTGATATACATCATCGGGGAGTAAGAATTCCGGATGCTCCTTATATTGTTCTTAGAATAACAGAAGTGAAATGATGGGATAAGCCTTCTGACGGGAGATGATTGATTTTTTTTATCATAAAAAAGGCTAATAGTTTTCGATTCTTTTTGTTTTAGCTTAAATTTGCGGTATAATTAACTCCCTAGATACACTAAAATGTTAAATACAGTAGAAGAAGGATTGGAAGATATTCGCCAAGGCAAAGTATTGATCGTTGTTGATGACGAAGATCGTGAAAACGAAGGCGATTTTATCGTTTCAGGAGAAAAGATTACTCCTGAAATTGTAAATTTTATGATTACTCATGGCAGAGGGTTGTTATGTGCCCCTCTGCCACGTTCACGTTGTGAAGAACTTTGTCTGGCTCCGATGGCAGAAGAAAACACTTCATTGCTAGGTACACCGTTTACTATGTCGGTAGATTTAAGAGGGTATGGCTGTACTACGGGAGTTTCTGCTTTCGACCGTTCGTCAACAATAAAAGCTTTGGTGGCAGGAAATCTGAATCCTTCCGAGTTTGCTCGTCCGGGGCATGTGTTCCCCCTTTACGGTGCGGAAAATGGAGTATTGGAACGTAATGGACATACCGAGCTACACTGGATATGACAAGAATGGCAGGCTTGAAACCCGGAGGAGCTCTTGTTGAAATTTTGAATGAAGATGGTACAATTGGCGCGTCTTCCCCAACTAGGTGAGATTGCAGCAAAATTCGGTTTGAAAATTGTTTCCATTAAGGATATTCAGGAATATCGTAAAAAACATAACCTCTAAATCTAATAAATATGGCACTCAATCAAAGAAGAGTAAAGATATTGCATCTGATTCGTGAAGACGGGCATGCAAAAGTTCAGGACCTTAGTAAAATTTTCAATGTGACGGATGTAACGATCCGTCAGGATTTGGAAGCCTTGGAACAAATGGGGTATATCCAAAGAGAGCATGGAGGTGCGTTTCTGAAAGGAGTAGGGTCGTTTGCCAAGACCGGGCAATTGTTCAATCAGACTCATTTGGAGGAAAAGAAAGAAATCGCTCAGAAAGCTATTCAGTTTATTCAGGAGGGGGACAGTATAATTCTTGATTCCGGTTCTACAACTACAGAGATTGCAAAGCTTTTAATGAATTATAAGGACCTGACAGTCATTACTAATGCTTTGAATATAGCTTTGATTTTAGGTGAGAATCATGGTATTAATCTAATTGTTACCGGAGGTGAGTTCAAGGCTCCTACACTTTCTTTGACAGGAAAAATGGCGGCCGATTCATTTAAAGATATACGCGCTAATAAATTGTTTCTGGCTACGGCCGGTATTTCTTCGGATATGAAGCTGACTTATCCTAGTCTAAGTGATTTGGTCGTGAAATCTGCTATGATAGAGTCTGCCAGTAAAGTGTATCTGGTGGCTGATTGTTCAAAAATAGGTGTCAGTGCTTTTGCTAGTTTAGGCTCGGTTTCATTAGCAAATGCTATTATTACAGATAGTACTATAACCGAAGAGGATTTTGAAAGATTAAAAGAATTAGAGGTCGAAGTTATCTGATTCTTACTGAAACAAAGGTAATATGGGTGATTGAGAATGTTGGAAATACATTCTTGATCACCTTTTTATCAACTTTGATTTTACTTCCTTTATTTCTCCTTATTGTTTGCTTCTTTTTTTATAACAGTTCTGTTGGGTACAAAATAGACAATCGGAGAGTCTTGTTTATATAGAGATATAACTTTGTTAGCAGAATAAATTAATTGTCCTGATTTATAGATTATTTAGGCGTTTATTGTTAATATAATCAAATTTATTTTTCATTTTTATTTTCGTTTTGTATTGAATTGTTTCCAGTTAAATTCCGTTATTTGCGAAAGGATAAGAAAGTAAATGATAATAATATGCAAGTTGAAACGTTAGAATTACAATCGGAAAAGAATCGGAAACGGTTGGTTGAGATTGTGTATAAAGCAAAAGCAGGACACATTGGAGGTGATCTGTCGTGTCTTAACGTGCTTACAGCACTTTATTTTGATATAATGCGTGTTTGGCCGGATAAACCAAAGGAAACGAAAAGAGATCGTTTTGTAATGAGCAAAGGGCATTGCGTAGAAGCGTTATATGTTACGCTGGAAGCAAAAGGTTTCATCTCTCGTGAGGTAACCGACACATTAGGAGAATTCGGATCTATCTTGTCCGGCCATCCTACTATAGAGGTACCGGGTATTGAAGTAAATACAGGAGCTTTAGGGCATGGCTTGTCTGTAGGTGTCGGAATGGCGATGGCTGCCAAAATGGATAAAGCTGATTATAAAACGTATGTATTGATGGGAGATGGTGAGCAAGGGGAAGGTTCTATATATGAAGCTGCTATGGCAGGAAACCAGTATAAATTGGATAATCTGGTAGCCATTATTGACCGTAATCGTTTGCAGATCAGCGGTACAACCGAGGAGGTCATGTCATTGGAGAGTATGCGCGACCGCTGGACTGCCTTCGGTTGGGATGTATTGGAAATGAACGGAGATGAGATGGAAGATATCATCCGGACTTTCCGTTCTATTGATTATACGAATAAAAAGCCTCATTTGCTTATCTCCCATACTACAAAAGGAAAAGGAGTGTCTTATATGGAAGGCATTGCAAAATGGCATCATGGCGTGCCTACAGCCGAACAATATGAAGAGGCTGTTCGCGAGGTATCCGAAAGAATTGAAAAACTAGAAAAAGAAAACAATGGCAAATAATATGATAGCGTGCAGAAAGAGCTTTACAGATACGTTGCTGGAGTTGGCGCGTCAGGATAAAGATATTGTGGCGGTTACAACAGACGCCAGAGGATCTGTTACTTTGGGGGATTTTGCAAAAGAATTACCCGCACAGTTTGTAGAATGTGGAATAGCCGAACAGGATGCGGTAGGAATATCAGCAGGTTTGGCACATAGCGGAAAAAAGTGTTTGTATGTGGCCCGGCTTGCTTTTACGTGGCACGTAGCTTGGAGCAGGTGAAGGTCGATTTGGCTTATAGTCAGAATAATGTGAAGATACTCGGAGTAAGCGGTGGAGTTGCTTATGGTGCTTTGGGGGCTACTCATCATAGCCTGCATGATATTGCCGTATTAAGAACTTTTCCGGGAATGAATATCGTTCTTCCTTGTGATGCCCGTCAGACACGCAAGTTGGTCAAACTATTGGTAGATTACCCTGAACCGGTATATGTGCGTGTAGGAAGGGCTGCCGTTCCCGATGTGTATGAGAATGATGATTTTGAATTTGTTCTGGGAAAAGCCAATACGTTGCTGGACGGTACGGATCTGACTATCATTGCCGCCGGAGAAACGGTTTATCATGCTTATCAGGCCGGCTTGATGCTGCGTGAGAAAGGCATTCAGGCACGTGTGCTGGATATGTCTTCCATCAAGCCTGTTGATGTGGAAGCCATCAGGAAAGCGGCGGAAGAAACCGGACGAATTATCACCGTAGAAGAACACAGCCGGTTTGGCGGCTTGGGAGCTATTGTAGTTGAGACGCTTTCTGAAATCCGGTTCCGGTACGCATTATCGGCATCCCCGATGAGAACGTGGTTCATGGAAACTCCCATGAAATCTTTGCCCATTACGGATTGGATAAAGAGGGCATCTGCAAGACTGCCCTTGAATTCGTGAAAAAATAAACATATCCTTTTTTAAATCTAATAGTATGATTAGCAGAATAATTACCATAGATCAAAGTACTTCGGCAACAAAAGCCATGCTGTTCTCTGAAGATTGCGAATTGTTGCATCGGGTAAATATAGAACATCAGCAATTCTACCCGCAGATAGGATGGGTAGAGCATGATGCCGAAGAAATCTATAAAAATACCATAGAAGCGATACATTGTCTGCTTGAACAAGAAGAAGTGAATGGAAAGGATATTTCTTATTCTCTTGCCATCACCAATCAGCGCGAAACGGTGGTTGTTTGGAACCGACATACCGGCAAGTCCGTTTATCATGCCGTGGTATGGCAATGCCAGCGGGGAGCGGCTATTTGCAAAGAACTGAAAGATAAGGGATACAGCGAACTGGTACAACGAAAGACCGGATTGCTTATCGATCCTTATTTTTCTGCCAGTGGTGCTAAGTGGATATTGGATAACGTGGAAAATGCACGTGAACTGGCAGAAAAAGGCGATTTGTTGATGGGAACTATTGATTCCTGGCTGATTTGGAAACTGACCGAAGGCAGGAAGCATCTGACTGATTATACGAATGCGTCGCGTACCATGCTTTTTAATATTCATACTTTGGACTGGGATGAAGAGTTGTTGAAACTCTTCACTATTCCCCGGAATATGATGCCGGAAGCGTTGCCCTGTGATGCTGTTTTTGGAGAAACAACGATAGAGGGTTTGTTCAAATCTCCGATACAAATAGCAGGTGTTTTAGGTGATTCCCATGGAGCATTAACCGGTCAGATGTGTTTTGAGGCAGGTATGGGCAAGGTGACTTATGGAACGGGATCATCTGTTATGGTTAACATTGGAGAAGAGGCTGTCGCTGCTCCTGAAGGGCTGGTTACATCCGTCGGATTCTCGGCTTTGGGTAAAGTGTATTATGCTTTTGAGGGCAATATCCATTGCACCGGAGCCACTATCAAATGGATGGTGGAGAAATTGGGATTGGTGGACTCGTTCAATCAAATTGAAACCTTGGCGACTTCGGTGAAAAATAATGATGGAGTCTATCTGGTTCCCGCCTTTACCGGATTGGGAGCTCCCTGGTGGAAACCGGATGCTAAAGCTGCCATCTGGGGAATGACACTGAATGCTGGAAAAGCGCATGTGCTGCGTGCAGGATTGGAATCCATTGCTTATCAAGTGAAGGATTTGATAGACATGATGACCCGGCAGGCAGGAATCGAGCTGAAAGCGTTGCGTGTTGACGGAGGCCCCACGAAGAATCAGTTCCTGATGCAGTTTCAGGCTGATATGCTGCATGCGTCATTAACCGTTCGGAGATAGAGGAAGCTTCTGCATTGGGGGCTGTTGTCATGAATGGCTTTGCCCGTAAGAAGTGGGCCAGTTTCCAAGAAGCCGCTGCCATGCGTACCATTGACAATTGCATCGCTCCCTGTATGGAGGAAAAAGAACTTCAATCTTTGTATAGTGGCTGGCGTGAGGCTGTTAAGAAAGTAATAGGACAGAATAACTAACTGAATATATCGTAACTTTTAATACCATTAGAAATGAAAAACAAGAAAAAAATGTGTTTTGGTGTCATCATTGGAACACGCGCTTATTTTAACTCGGAATTAGCAAAAGATGTCCGTAAACAATTGTTGGAAACACTGACGAAAGAGGGCTATGACTATGTCATTCTCCCCGAAGATGCTACGCCTACAGGCAGTAGCAGTATTGAAACAAGAGAAGATGGCTTGAAATGTGCAAAGTTGTTCCGTGAGAACCGTGACCGCATTGATGGAATCATTGTTTCATTACCTAACTTCGGTTTTGAAATCGGTATCATCAATGCTATCAGTGTAGCCGATCTGAATGTGCCTGTTTTGGTTCAGGCATGTGATGATGAGAATGACAAGGTGGATTTGGATAGCCGTCGTGACGCGTTCTGTGGTAAGATTTCCGTATGCAATAACTTGTATCAGTATGGCATTCCTTTTACTGATACTACACTACATACTTATTCTATTTATTCTGATTTGCTGGCAGCCGATATTAATAAGTTCGCTGCGATCTGCCGGGTGGTGAATGGTCTTCGTCATGCTCGCATCGGTGCCATCGGCACTCGTCCTGCCGGTTTCCAGACCGTCCGCGCCAGCGAGAAACTGTTGCAGGCATCGGGCATTACAGTCGTTCCGGTAGATCTTTCTGAAATCTTGTCTGCCGCCCGTAAGATTGAAGATGCTGATGAAACGTTACAAGCAAAACTGAAAGAAATCAGACAATATGCTGCTGTTCCCGAACAATACAATGATAAACTGATTTTGCAGGCTAAATTTGGTGTGGCTGTAGAACAATGGATGGAAGCCAATGAAATTGATGCTGTAGCTATCCAGTGTTGGGACTCTTTGGAGCAAAACTATGGTTGTGCAGCTTGTGTGACTATGAGTATGTTGAGTGAAAAATTAATCCCTGCTGCTTGTGAAGTGGATATTGCCGGTGCAGTGTCTATGTATGCGTTGACATTGGCTTCCGGTCGCCCGTCGGCATTGCTTGACTGGAACAATAACTTTGCCGAGGATCGTGACAAGTGTGTGTGTACACATTGTGGTAACTTCCCTAAATCATTTGTAATGAATGATTTGAAGTTAGGAACATTAGGAGTGGTGGGCAGAACATTAGGTAAGGTACATACTTTCGGTGCCGTTTACGGTAAAGTAAAACAGGGTGATTTCACCTTCTTCCGCATCTCGACAGATGATACGAAGGGTTGTATCAAGTCTTATTTGGGCAAAGGTGACCTGACCGATGACCCATACGGAATGGATGGTTGTATAGCAGTAACCAAGGTGGATAATTTGCAGCCGCTTATGAAATATATTTGTAAGAATGGATTCGAACATCATGTGGCTATGTGCCGTGGCAATGTGAAAGATATTTTGGCGGAAGCTATTGAAACTTATCTGAACTGGAATATCTATATTCACGAATAATATCGATGAAATATGATATTGGTAGATAATTACTTTTTGGCAATCCTCTGCTGTGTTATTTGCTGTGCCTGCTGGGGCTCTTGGGCAAATACGCAGAAGATGGTTGCCGCCAAGCAATGGAGCTTTGAACTGTTTTATTGGGATTTGACCGTCGGTCTGTTCCTTACAGCTTTATTGGGGGCGGTGACTTTGGGAAGTATGGGAAGTGAAGGCCGTACCTTTTTTTTTTCAGGATTTGGCAGTCATGGACTGGTCTAGCATTCAATATGCATTCTTGGGCGGTGTTGTGTGGAACTTTGGCAATATATTTCTTACCGCAGCCATTGCTGTAGCCGGAATGTCAGTAGGTTTTCCTATCGGTGGAGGCTTGGCCTGGATTGGAGGTATTGTATTCAATTATTTATTAATCTCTTTGGCCGGTCAGACCTATCAGGGAAATCAGCTTTTACTATGGAGTGGTGTGTTAGTCATCATTGTAGCTATACTGATCTGCGGAAAAGCGTACGGAAAGTTATCGTCCGGCAAGGCTTCCACTCCGAAGAAGGGGATTCTGCTGGCCATTATGGCAGGCATTGCTATCATGTTCTTTTACGGATTGGTAGTGAAATCTCTTGACCCGCAGTATGTGGCGGGAGGAACCGGAACGCTGACTCCTTATACAGGTGTGTTCTTCTTTGCGGTAGGTATTCTGGCCAGCACACCTATATTCAATACCTTTGCCATGAAGCATCCGGTAGAAGGCAAGGCGGTGACCATGAAAGATTACTTTGCCGGCGATGCCAAGACCCATCTCACAGGTATGCTGGGAGGCTTTATCTGGATGGGCGGCATGGTGATTAGTTTTATGGGAGCAGGTGCTGCCAATCCGGCTATCTCTTATGCCCTTAGCAACGCAGCGCCTGTGGTGGCTATGATCTGGGGAGTTTTTGTCTGGAAGGAATTTAAGGAAGCTCCGAAGGGGACCAATAAATTGATTGCGGCTATGTTCTCCTTGTTTATTATCGGATTAATAAGCAATTACTTTGTCAAATTAAAAATTAGATGAAGAGAAATTATAAAATAGGGCTTGTAATGAAGTCGTTACAAGCCGATTTTTTCAAAAGTGATGAAAGAAGGGGCCATTCAGTATGCGGCCCCTCTTCCGTTTTGGATTTGGTTTGTGTGGGAACGGCTACACAGACAGAGGTAGAGGAACAGGTTGACTTGATGTATTCCTTGATTCATCAGCAAGTCGATGCTATCGTATTGGTTCCTATAGATTCAAAAGCCTTAGTTCAGCCTGTAGTAGAGGCTGTCAGGAAAGGAGTTCCGGTAATCAATATTGATATCCGGTTGGATACTCAGCTATTGGAGCAGGCAGGAGTAGAAGTGGCTTTTGTGGGACCGGATAATTTTGCAGCTGCGTATGAAGTGGGTAAATTATTGGATAAGAAGTTGCGGAATGAAGATAAAGTTGCTATTATTGAAGGATTGGCGGCAGCCGATAATGCGCAGCAGCGTAAAAGAGGTTTTATCAAGGCGATAGAAGAAAAAGGGTTAAGATTGGTGGCATCCGAACCGGCCGACTGGGAAACGGAGAAAGCCGCCGAAGTTTTTCAGGCTATGTGGATGCGGTATCCTGATTTGAAAGCTGTATATTGCAGCAATGATGCGATGGCGTTGGGGGTTCTTCAGCAGATGCAAGAAAAAAAGTTGCTATCTGCCTGTAGTGGGCTTTGATAATGATGCGGTAATGAAAGAATTTCTTTCTACGGGAAAACTGGTTGCAACAGCTGATATTTTCAGCTCACAGATGGCTGTCCGGGGCATTGAGTTCGCTTTGGATGTATTGGAGGGAAAAATAGAGAATAGAGGGGTTCATTCTACAGCTTACGAAATTATTAAACAATGAGTTCGTAGGGAAACGGTCCATACTGAGATATGCACTTAAGGCACCGGCTGTTAACTTCTTAATATTGCCGGCAATGAGCAATATTAAGAAGTATTCTTTTACGAATGAAATATTTAGTGTAATTTTGTGGCTCAAAATAAATTAAATAGAATCATTATGGCAGCAAAACCAGGTATACCTAAAGGAACGAGAGATTTTTCGCCGGTGGAAATGGCGAAACGTAACTATATATTCAATACGATCCGTGATGTGTTTCATCTTTTCGGCTATCAGCAGATTGAAACTCCTTCTATGGAGAATTTGTCTACCTTGATGGGAAAATACGGTGACGAAGGGGATAAGTTATTGTTTAAGATACAGAACTCAGGTGATTATTTCAACGGCATTACCGATGAGGAATTGCTGAGCCGCAATGCGGTAAAGCTGGCGAGCAAGTTCTGTGAAAAAGGATTGCGCTACGATCTCACCGTACCTTTTGCCCGCTATGTGGTGATGCATCGTGATGAAATAAGTTTTCCTTTCAAACGTTATCAAATCCAACCGGTTTGGCGTGCGGATCGTCCCCAAAAAGGGCGTTACCGTGAGTTTTACCAATGTGACGCCGATGTGGTAGGCAGCAATTCTTTATTGAATGAAGTGGAGCTGGTACAGATGATAGACCGTGTATTTGGTAAATTCGGAGTACGTGTTTCAATTAAAATCAATAACCGTAAGATATTGACCGGTATTGCCGAGATTATCGGGGAGGCTGATAAATTGTAGATATCACCGTAGCCATTGACAAACTGGATAAAATCGGATTGGAAAATGTAAATGCGGAATTGGCTTCTAAAGGGATTCCTCAAGAGGCTATTGATAAATTGCAGCCGATTATTTTATTGAGTGGAAGCAATGAAGAGAAATTGGAAACTTTGAAGACTGTCCTTGCTACCAGTGAAGCGGGATTGAAGGGAGTGGAAGAAAGTGAATTCATATTAAAAACCGTGTCTGCACTGGGTGTGAAGAGTGAAGTGGAATTGGATTTGACTTTGGCTCGCGGCTTGAATTATTATACGGGAGCAATTTTTGAAGTGAAGGCCTTGGATGTGCAGATTGGCAGCATCAGTGGTGGTGGCCGTTATGATAATCTGACCGGTGTCTTTGGTATGGATGGTATGTCTGGTGTAGGTATCTCTTTCGGAGCCGACCGTATTTTTGATGTGTTGAATCAGTTGGATTTGTATCCGAAAGAAGCGGTGAACGGAACCGAGCTGTTGTTTGTAAACTTCGGCGATAAAGAGGCTGCTTATTGTCTGCCTATCCTGACAAAAGTCCGTGAAGCAGGGGTGCGCGCTGAAATTTATCCGGATGCTTCTAAAATGAAGAAGCAGATGGGATATGCCAATGACAAGCAGATTCCTTTTGTCGCTATTGTTGGTGAAAATGAAATGAACGAAGGGAAACTGACTTTGAAGAATATGACTACAGGCGAGCAGTCACTGGTTACACCGGATGAGTTGCTGGCGGTGGTGAAAGCTTGATTTCATCAAGCGGATGTTGTCGGAATAGTCCGGTATATTCATCCGTAATTATCTATGCGGATTAACAGATTATTTTTTTCTTCCGTCACTATATCTCATTTAGAATCAGTGAAATATGGTGACGGAAGTCCTTTTTCCCTCCGAAATGGTTTGTTCTCCTTTCCCTGTGTGGAGTCGGCCTGATAGCTACCGGTCATTATGGCAGATGTGTTTAGTACTCCTTTTTATATTCTCGTCCGTTTTTTTTTTTTTTTGTAGCTTTGTCTGTCTTCTTTTGTTGTTTCACTTAGG
>OKWD01000072.1_pt1 | contig 16893 bp, 19 predicted proteins | sample 1607011 | NCBI WGS metagenome assembly OKWD01 (sample SAMN04414077, study PRJEB24778) | human gut metagenome | material: faecal | host: Homo sapiens | reverse complement strand
AGGTTATCATGCCGTTTTCGTCAACATAGGCAATCATATCTTCAAAGCTGCTCGCTTTGTTGGATAGCTTTTTTTCTTCTTTCTTTTTCTGTTTTTCAGCCCGTCGGGCGAGTCTTTTCTTCTCATTTTCACGCTTGTCTGCGGAGATGGATTTGGCCATGTATTTTTATTTTTTTAGTTATAAAAAAAGCAGGGGGCATTGCTACAACACCTCCTGCTTCTGTCAGTAGTTAAGAATATTAATATCTTCTAGAGTTGTAACCGCCTCTTCTGTCGCGATTGCCGCCATTGGAAGGTCTTTCTTCTCTGGGGCGTGCCACGTTTACCGAGATTTGTTTGTGGTCAAATTCAGCACCGTTCAATTCGTCAATGGCTTTTTGGCCTGCTGTATCGTCCGGCATTTCTACGAAACCGAAACCTCTGGATCTTCTTGTTTCTCTGTCTGTAATGATTCTTGCAGAAGAAACTTCTCCGTACTCTGAAAATAAATCGTTTAAGTCAGCGTCTGTTGTGCTGAAATTTAAACCTGAAATGTAAATGTTCATTTGAAATTTTAATTAATTGTAATTATTAAATTGGAGTATGGAGAATAATTATGGAAGAGACCGCCTAATAATAGTTGTATATTAAAAGAAGAACAATGCGATAACGACTCGTAACTCAAACTTTGCGGCAAAGATAACACAATAAATCAGTTAATTGCTTTCTTCTCCTTTTTATTTTAGGATAAAAAACGATAAATGTCATTTTATACATTATTTCGGCCTCTCGTTTGCATATCTTACGAAAAAAAGCGAAATTTGCGACGCTTTTAAACGGAACTTTACTAACACCTTTAAATAATTAAGAGAAATGACTAAAAGTGCATTGCAAATTGCAAGGGCTGCCTATCAGCCCAAACTTCCGAAAGCGCTGAAAGGAACTGTTAAGGCTGCAGAAGGCGCAGCTACTCAGTCTGTTGCTGACCAGGAAGAAATCAAGAAATTGTTCCCCAACACGTACGGAATGCCTTTGATTAAGTTTGAAACTACCGATGAGGCGGTTGACTTCCCCGCAATGAACGTGGGTGTTATCCTTTCCGGTGGACAGGCTCCCGGCGGCCACAATGTGATTTCCGGTATTTTCGACGGTATCAAGAAGCTGAACAAAGACAGCAAATTGTATGGCTTTATTCTGGGTCCTGGCGGCTTGGTTGACCATAATTATATGGAACTGACTGCTGACATCATTGATGAATACCGCAATACGGGTGGTTTTGACATCATCGGTTCGGGCCGTACCAAGCTGGAAAAGGAAGAACAGTTTGAGAAAGGTTATGAAATCCTGAAGGAACTCGGCATCAAGGCACTGGTAATCATCGGTGGCGATGACTCCAACACCAATGCTTGCGTACTGGCTGAATACTATGCTGCCAAGAATTATGGCGTGCAGGTAATAGGTTGCCCCAAGACCATCGACGGTGACTTGAAGAATGATATGATTGAAACTTCTTTCGGTTTCGATACAGCTTGCAAGACTTACTCTGAAGTAATCGGCAACATCCAACGTGACTGTAACTCTGCCCGTAAATACTGGCACTTTATCAAGTTGATGGGACGTTCTGCTTCTCATATCGCTTTGGAATGTGCTTTGCAGGTTCAACCTAACGTATGTATCGTTTCAGAAGAAGTGGAAGAGAAGAACATGTCATTGGATGATGTGGTTACTTACATTGCTCAGGTGGTGGCTAACCGTGCCGCACAAGGCAATAACTTCGGTACAGTGTTGATACCTGAAGGTTTGATCGAATTCATCCCCGCAATGAAGAGATTGATCGCTGAATTGAACGACTTCCTGGCTGCTAACGCATCAGAGTTCGCATTGATCAAGAAATCTCACCAACGTGAATATATCATCTCCAAGCTTTCTAAGGAAAACTCGGAAATCTATGCTTCTCTGCCCGAAGGCGTTGCACGTCAGCTTACTTTGGATCGTGACCCGCACGGAAACGTACAGGTATCACTGATTGAAACAGAAAAGCTGTTGTCTGATATGGTAGCCGTTAAATTGGCTCAGTGGAAAGAAGAAGGCAAGTATGTAGGTAAATTTGCCGCTCAGCATCACTTCTTCGGTTACGAAGGCCGTTGCGCTGCTCCGTCAAACTTCGATGCTGACTATTGCTACTCGTTGGGTTACACCGCTTCTATGTTGATTGCCAACGGCAAGACCGGTTATATGTCTTCTGTACGTAACACTACTGCTCCTGCCGAAGAATGGATTGCAGGTGGTGTGCCTATCACAATGATGATGAACATGGAACGTCGTCACGGTGAAATGAAACCGGTTATCCAGAAAGCGTTGGTAAAATTGGACGGTGCTCCTTTCAAGGCGTTCGCCGCACAGCGTGAACGTTGGGCTATTGAAACAGACTATGTATATCCGGGTCCTATCCAGTACTTCGGTCCTACAGAAGTTTGTGACCAGGCAACCAAGACATTGCAGTTGGAACAAGGAAAATAATTTTTTCTTATTTCTATAAAGCATAAAGGAAACCCATCGGGGCTGATTGTAAAACCATTCTCCCGATGGGTTTTATTGCATAGTATGTGGGAATAGGTAAGGTAAAAACAGCTAAATAGGATAAAATGGTAAGAGCGAAAAGCACACGTCCTGCCCTGTTAAAAAAAAGGCAGTCGCGAAACCTGTCCGCCGGACCACACAGCGGAAGGCGAAAAAGAAACCGCAAAGAGAGATGCCGTCATGGCTTCGGTATGTCATTGCGGGGATTATTGCGTTTTTTATTCCTTGCCTGCTTTCTTTTTATTTTCTTTATCCGCCTTACTCTTACCGTTGGAAGCCTTGCTATGGTTTTAAAGCATACGGTGTATGTATGCCCTCAGGTTTTCATGTGCATGGCATTGATGTTTCCCATTATCAAGGAAACATAGACTGGAAAATGCTGACCCAGACCCGACAGGGAAAATTTCCTATTCATTTTGTCTTTATGAAAGCTTCGGAAGGAGGCGATTATGGGGACAAGGCTTTTAGCTCCAATTTTGATTCGGCGAAAACATATGGGTTTATCCGTGGGGCTTATCATTTTTACAATCCGAAGACAGATCCTGTCCGTCAGGCCGATTTTTTTATCAATTCCGTCAAGCTGGATTCAGGTGACCTTCCTCCTGTGCTCGATATTGAGAAGAGGGGAAAGGATGAGAATCAGCTCCGTCGTGACCTTAAACTGTGGCTTGACAAAATAGAACAGCACTACAAAGTGAAGCCTATTCTTTATACTTCTTATAAGTTTAAAACGCGTTATCTGAATGATTCGGTCTTCAATTCTTATCCTTACTGGATAGCTCATTATTATGTAGACTCGGTGGAATACAGGGGGGAGTGGAAATTCTGGCAGCATACGGATGTGGGTACGTTGCCGGGTATTCGTGAGAAGGTGGATTTGAATATTTTCAACGGTTCGTTGGAAGAATTGCAATTAATGACCATAAAGAAATAAGGGAACTGTGCCTGAGGTTCCGAAAACTTTGTTATATTTGCTTTATGAACTTACTGCTCAATATTATTTGGCTGATTTGCGGCGGATTTCTGATCTGCGTGGAAATATATTGTTTCCAGCCTGTTGCTGATGATTACTATCGTCGGCATTCCTTTCGGTTTCCAGACTTTGAAGTTGTCTATGCTGGCTCTTTGTCCTTTTGGGCGGGAAATACGCAGTTGTCCCGGTGATGGTGGATGTCTCAGTGTGTTGATGAATATCATCTGGATACTTGTAGGTGGAATCTGGATCAGCCTCTCTCATTTGGCATTCGGGGTGTTGCTTTGCATCACTGTCATCGGCATTCCATTCGGACTGCAACATTTCAAGCTGGCGGGCTTGGCACTTACTCCTTTCGGAAAGGAGATTGTATAATAAATATAATACCGATATGATCGTTTGGTCACTTTGGATAAAATGCAGCGTCCTACGTGCGTTTGTCACCGCTTGATTCCGGTTCTAATTTTCAGGGAAGAAGAACAAAAGGACAAAAGAGAGAAAATCCGTTCTTTTGTCCTCGAATAAATCAATGCACATCCTGCGTGGTTGGTGGCAATTCCGTCTTTATCGCGTCTTTGCCATACTTGAAAATGGTATTATTTCATGATGAATTTCACAGCTGCCCAGTTGTTCTTTTCTCGATGATGTACGAACTCCATTCCCAGACTCTCCGCTTTTTCGCGGATAAAAGGAATATCCTGTATATAGAATCCACTCATAAATATTTCCGAACCCGGATGCATACAGGCGGCATAATGGGGAAGGTCTGCCAGAAGAATATTCCGGTTAATGTTGGCAATAATCACATCAAACGCTTTGCGCCCTTTCAGCAGATTGGCGTCACCCAGTTCCACTGTAATGTTATGGATATGGTTCAGTGCAATGTTGTCTTTTGAATTGTTGACGCACCAGTCGTCAATGTGATGGCTGTCACAGGATTGGCTCCTCGCATGGAGGCAAGGATGGCAAGAATAGAAGTGCCGCATCCCATATCCAGGACTGATTTTCCTTTCAGGTCGGCTTCTAACAGCTCGCTGATTATAGAGCTGGTCGTTTCATGATGCCCTGTGCCGAAAGCCATTTGCGGGTTAATCAGAATTTCATACTCAGTTTTCGGAGTGTCTTTGTGGAACGTGCTGTGAATGCAGCAACGGTCACCTATGACGATGGGTTGAAAGAAGTTTTTCTCCCATTCTTCATTCCAGTTTTTGTCTTCGGCTTCCTTTATGGTGTATTCTATCCGGGTGTCAGGTAAAGGGAAGTTCACAACCATTTCTTTCAGTGCTTCCTCGTCAAAGAGAGTTTGCTGGATATAGGCCTGTATTCCCCCTTCACATTCTACAAAACTTTCAAATCCTATTTCTCCGGCCAATGCGGACACTACATCATTCACTGTCTCATTACAGGGATGTGTTGTAAAGGTTACTTCTAAATATTTCATATCTTTTCGTTTATTCTATCACTTTACGGAGCAATGCCTCCATCTCATTTTTGAAGATGCCCGCTTCATGCACTTTCACCCCGTCCACCATAGAACGTGGGAACGTAATAATAGTCGTATTGGTCGGCTATATCAGGATGTTGGGTTTCTTCTATCATTTCTATTTCTATAGGTTGGAATTCAGGATATTCTGCTTTCAGTTCTTCAATATAGCGCAGTGCTTTTTTGCAGAACGGGCATCTTTCCTGATAAAATAATTTCACTGGTTTCATACGATTGTTGGTTTAAGGATGATGACAAAGATAATTTCTTTTCATTACTTTCACAAACAACCTTCCGTCTTTTTGTTTCAGACTTGTGCTCTCATTGCAATGTTAGATGCAATTATGCCCTCATGCCCTCATTTGTGAGGTAATTTGTTTATAATGAACAGGTTATTTGTGATGGTAGCATAGAAGAGTATGAGGGCATTGCCCTCATACTCTTCTATGGTAAAATAAATTATTTCAACTTTGTTACATGATATAGGGTACCTCTGGTACTGGTCTTTTTAGGAATGTTCAGTTTGCGGAGAATACGTCCAAACCAATTTATTTTATTGATAGACAGTTTGTCGCGTGTGTTCTCTTGAAGATAATTAAAAATATCCATGGCAGTCATCCATTCTCCCTCCTTTTCGTTGGTTGCAGAAGAAAAGTTACAATGGAATAAATGCTCCAAAGGTGATATTTGTTCAAATTCGCTGTTGCTTTGTCGTAAAACGGCCTCATCTTCGTCATTCAGCCAATAACGTTCGTTCTTATAAAGTAAATGCATGGCTTGCGCATAGAGTTGGCGGTAGTCTATGGTGACATTGGTATCAATGGGATCGGTCACTTCGATACAGATAAAGCGACGGCTTCCCGTGGGGTCGGTGAGCAAATCCTTCTGATTGCTGGTGCCGATGAATGAGGCATAGCGGCGTAATTCGCGCACGCTGGTTCCGTAAGGCTTGCGCAGATTGGCTGTCGGTTTTTGTAGCAGATGTTTCAGAAAGCCTTGTTGATTTACGGTAATCTGGTCGAATTCGTCCAGGTTGATAAGGAAAAATCGTCCCAAGGCACGCTCCGCTTCCTGTTTGCTGCTGAAGTCCAGGCTGTCGGCATAGCCGAAACGGAGTTCGGGTGGCAGCAAGATACGGCAATAAGTGGATTTCCGGAATCCTTGCGAACCTACAAGTAAAGGTGAAGTGCTGTTTCCATGCTGGCGGTCCATCCCCCTCCAATGCGCCACCATGCCTAGAAACCAACGGTAAAAGAGTTCTTCCCAATGCGGATTGCCGCAAGGAACGAGCCGGGCAAGTGCGCGGATGCGGTCAGTACCGTCCCAGCGGGGAAGGTCACACAAGTATTCTTCTACAGGATTGTAAAGCGGAACGAAATCGGAGGTGAGAAAGCGGGCTATATCCCGGTCCCACACTTGCAGCCCTTCTTTTAAGGCGCAGAGGGCGATACTGTTGCGGGTACGTTTATCTAAAGGCTTGAAATAGAAATGAACAGAGTCCCGTTGACCGGTATTCCACCTCGTCCAGCACGGGTGTTGAAGCGGAATTTCATACCGTCTTTTCAAGAATTCCTCCAGCCGGAAGGTGGCTTCCTGCTCTTTACTGAAACCGCTTTTTTTACCGAAACCTTTCATTTCCCGGTATCCGTTGCCAAAAGCTGTACGGATGGTTTCTGTGTCCGTTGCGTGAAAATAGTGCATCAGCGTGCGCTGTACGGCTTCCTCTTCGGGGATGCCTGTTTTGAAGCATTGTTCTACCAGATGGGGCAGTAAAGGTTCCAGCCCGTCATCACGTTTCCAGTTTTCCATCTCGGCCAATGCTCTTTTCCGTGCCGACTGGTACATCTGGGCAAAAATCTGCATACTTTCGCAGCCGGGTGTCATTCGTTCCGGTGCGCTTTCGCTGTTTTGTTTCCGTTGCCGGAAAGTTTCCTCATCGGGCAGGGCAAGCGGTTGCTCTATGCAGAAAGGAACGGACGAAGGGTTATAGTAAGGTTGTTCATCCACGGTCATGCGACAGCTTTGCATCAGGTCCGGTTCCTTCAGTGTGATGCCGAAAGGAAGCATGGGCTGGTAGCATGTCACCGCCAGCCGATAGGCGTGGGCATGAAACAGGAGGACTTCTTGTGTGGCAGTGGGCAAGCTGCCGTCAGTGCGTGCGAAGCGTATCCATATCTTTACGCTCCGTCCGCTTGAACCGCAGAAAGCGGCAAAGGTTTGTGGCAGTTGCTCTACTTGGCGTTTCACATATTCCACCTCATACAGGTCGGCGAGCCGGTTCACTTCCAGCTGCACCAGTCCGTTGTAATGTTTCATACGTTTCTCACCCTTTTGTTTGCGGGTATATTCTACGGCAGGATAGACACGCGGCAGTTTGTCGATGTGGACGTAGCGGGCGGACGATCCTGCCAGCCGGGGTAGTATTTCACGCAGTTCCGATATATGCCCTGCTTTGTTCTCTGTCTTTACTTTCTCGAAGAATGCGTCCGTATCGCATAGTGACAAGGCTTCTGTCCCCTGTTCTTCATCTTTCCTGATGAGTGTAATTTTCATATTTGTCTTTCGTTTGAATGTTTTTTTGGTTTTATGTACCTCCCATGGAAAAGATGATGTTCTGTCGTGTGGAGAAGACTGCGTATTGCGAGTGTCTATGTGTGCATCTTTTTAGTAAAGATAAGGTTTCTTTCCGGATTCTGCAAATGCTTTCCGGATTAAATGCCGTCTTTTTCTTTTTCCTTTTCTTTTCTGTGTTTTTATTCTTAGTCTCAGTGCATATTCCCCTGTCTCTTATTTGTTTTCTACCTTTTCTTTTTCTTATTTTTGTATGTTTGTAATTAGTTATCTACCCTTGTGATTAAGTCTGATCATAAAGGTGATTAAAATTAATCACAAAGGTAGTTAAGCTTAATCACATCCGTGATTAATAGATATTGAACTTTCATCAATAAAAAAAGAACAGTATGGCAATACTATTTGATTGGTACGAGAATCCCAAAACCTCTGAGCAACAAGGGGAAGAGAATATGTTGCATCCGCGTCTCCGGCTGAATGGGAAAGTAAGCACGGCCCAGCTCCGTGCCCGTATACAGAAATATTGTACATTGACGGAAACGGATGTAATAGCCGTGCTCGATGCGCTGTCACACGCCATGGGCGAGGAATTGGCGGAAGGCAGGCAGGTGCATCTGGACGGCATCGGCTTTTTCCGTCCCAATCTGGTGAGCACCGAGCCGGTAACCGAAAAGACGAAACGTAAAAATACAAAGGTAAGGCTTAAGGGGATTGTTTACCGCCCCGACCGATTATTGATGGATGAGGTGGGGAAGGTAAAGGTGCAGCGTACCCGGTTCTCGTTTCATTCCAGTAAACTGACCGATGAGGAAATTGACGCATTGCTGACGGAGTTCTTCACAACTCATGATTTTGTGCAGCGGAAAGTTCCAGCTTCTTTGCAGTATGACACAAAGTACGGCCAGCCGCCATTTACACCGCTTGTGCGAGGAAGGAAAGCTGAAAAATGTGGGACTTCCCAAACAACCGGTTTATAAGCCGATAAATGGGTATTATGTTGTGAATGAATGATTTAAGTGAGATGTGCAAGAAATAGGAGTGAGGGCATGAGGGCAATGCTCTCACTTTTAACATGCCCTCACTGTGTGTAGTGGTTTAATATGAGTAGGTTATGACTTTTAGTGAGGGCATGAGGGCATAAGTGGGTGCAACTTAATATAAAAAGTTGTTTTACCACCAGATTTGTTTACCATCAACGTATGTGAACGGACGTTCTTCTGTTTCCGTGTGTGTGCAGAAATAGATAAAATAGTTGAAGTCCGTTACTAAAATAGGGAAATCCCTACCAACTAATAGGGATTTTCTTTGTTATGAACTGAAACCTCTGGCTTATCTTTGCAACTAGAAAAAGTAGATAGAATAACAAATAAAACAGGTATGAGTATGAAAAAGATTGTATTAGCTTCGCTTATGATGGTGTGCTTGCCTTATTGGGCAATGTCACAAAGCGTTGATGACGACCTTTATTTCATCCCTAAGAAAAAAGCTGAAAAGAAAGAGGAGGTTAAGCAAGAGGTGAAAGTGGTGGTTCCGCAGAAGCAGAACACGACTACCGTTTACGCAGCCCCCGGTTCTACAGTGGTAGTGAAGGATGTGAAAGGAAAAGTGCGCGATGTGGATGAGTATAATCGTCGTTATACTTCACGAGATAATAACTTCTCGATGGAGAATGATACCTTGTATATTGAGGAGAAACCTTTGAATGAGAGAGGGGAATGGGTTAATGGTTTTGAGGGCTCTCAAGACGATTATGAATACGCGATGCGTATCGTCCGTTTCCGCAATCCCCGTTACGCCATTCCGGTAAGCAGTCCGCTCTATTGGGATGTGGTTTACGGTTTGCCTTCATGGGATTGGAATGTATATGATGACGGATTGTATGCATACGTTTTTCCCACTTACACGAACCGCTTGTGGTGGGATTGGCGTTGGAATTATCCATATGGCGCCAGCTGGGGATTCAGTTGGGGATGGAGTTCGCCGTGGTACTACAATAGCTGGTACTATCCCGGTTATTGGGGTGGCGGCTACTGGGGAGGCGGTCATGGATGGTATGGCTCAAGCAGACGTAATCCGGGAATAACATGCCGGAAGATACACCAACAGCTATGGCTCTTCACGCCCAAGCCGGAATAATTATGTGAATAGTTATGATAGGAATAGTCGTAATTCGTATGTAGGAAATTCCAGACAAAATGTCCGTAATAGTGCTAATAGCTATCGTACCGCAACACGTAACGGATCTTCATCAGGAAGAGTGGTTTCGGGATCTGACGGTGTAAATTCGGTTCGTCCTAATAGAAGCGCTATCAGAACCCGTACAGGAGCAACTCTTTCACCAAGTCAGGCTGCAGGAGTCCGTCCGGGTAATTCGTATTCACGTCCGACAGAAGGAAGGGGATCTTCCTATACCAGACCAAGCAGTACCCGGAGAAGTGTGGGAAATGCAGCAGGATCTGCTTATCAGAGAACAGGGGCTGCAAGCCGTGGCGCCTATCGTAACAATAGTGGCGTTTCGAACTCTCGCAGCAGTTCATATTCCCGTAGCAGCAGTCCTTCCCGTAATAGTTCGTCTAACTCTTACCGTAGTAGTGGAACTTCTTCTTCCCGTAGTAGTTTTTCTAGTGGCGGTGGGGCTTCCCGTAGTTCCGGAGGCGGTGTTTCCCGTTCAAGTGGCGGTGGCAGATCGCGTACCAGATAAGTAGCAGATTAAACCAGACTGTTGTATTTAATAGAATTGATGTATGAAAAATAAAGTAATAGTAACCGCTTGTACGTTGCTGGCAATGGCAACGGCAAGCGCACAAAATGCTTATGATGCGGAAAAGTTGCTGGGGAATGACTTGAATGGAACAGCACGATTTGTTGGTATGGGTGGTGCCATGGGAGCTTTGGGAGGTGATATATCTGTCATGAGTTCCAACCCTGCGGGTATCGGCATTTTTCGTAGTAATGATGTGTCCGTTTCTTTTGGTTTTAATAATACTTCGACAAAGAGTAACTTTAGTGGCGTGTCAATGAATGAAGACAAAAACGCGCGCTTCATTTGACCAGATTGGATTTGTTTATAGCAATAAGATAGGCAACAATACTTCTTTGCGTTTTGTGAATTTCGGATTCAATTACCATAAAAGTAAAAACTTCAACCGCCTTTTCTCTATGGGAGGGGCGTTGGATAATATGTCACAAAGCTTCCAGCTGGCTCAGGAAATGGAACGATATGGATTGACGGAAAGCGAGTTTAATGACATACTGGATGCGAAGAATCCTTATACCAAATATTGGAACCAGTTACCTGTTTTAGGAGTAATGGGGGTGAGAACCGGTGTGGTTGACTGGTTTAATGATCCTGAAAAAAACATTCATGCTCCATGGGGGTGGAATGGTTTTAACAATAACTTCTTTAGTAAGGAAACTGGAGGTATCAGTCAATATGATTTTAATGTTTCATTCAATATTGAAGATAGGGTCTATTTAGGAGCTACCTTGGGGGTCTATGATGTGAATTATGACCGTTATACTTCTTATACGGAAAATTTGAATGATGATAAGGGTGCGGATAATGGGGGGTATACATTGGATAATTATTATAGGCTGGAAGGGACTGGTATGGATTTAAAAATTGGGTGTTATTATACGGCCTATAGAAAGTTCCCCTTTCCGTTTGGGATTTGCTGTGCACACGCCTACATGGTATGATTTAAGAGAAAGCTATAATGCCGCTTTATCTTCTAATATTTTAGCTTGTGAGGCACCCTATAACCAGACATTGAGTGATTTTCTGGTAACTCCGGAATATGATTATTTGACCTATGATTATAATCTTACTACTCCGTGGAAATTTAATGTCAGTGCGGGTACTACTTTTGCGGGTGCGGTGGCAGTAGGTGCGGAATATGAATATCAGGATTATTCTTCCAGTAAGCTGAAGGATGTGGATGGTTATGAATTGGGAGATCAGCCTAGCGTTGAGAATTATCTGAAAGGTGTCCATACTTTCCGTATAGGATGGAAACGCGGATCATACCTGAGTTTAGCATCCGTGCAGGGTATAATTATTCTTCGGCTGCATTTTCAAAAGATGCTTATAGTGCCTTGTCTTTATATAGCACGCGTACTGATTTTAATAATACGGAGTCTAAGAATACCTTTACGTTTGGTCTTGGATACCGTGGCAGTGTAATTTATGCGGATTTGGCATATAAATATGATATGTATAAATCAAACTTTTATGCTTTTGACGATAATATAGATCTTCCGGCAACTAAAGTGGACAATGAGCGGCATCAGCTCTTGCTGACAGTCGGCGCCCGCTTCTAAGAATTTATTGTGAGTCTAATATAATTAACCTGTGATATACCGGAAGAACTTTATAGGCTTCCGGTATATTTTTTATTTATCGCGGAATTCTTTCCTTTTCCAGAAGTTGAATCCTGCATATACACGAACGGTTCCGAATGTATTAGTGAGAGAGAAATTCCTTTTCCGATAATCGTATGTATGCATCACCAGTGAAGCACCTACAAAGTACTTGTTGGTATTATAGACCACGGCGGCACGTGTTATCAGGTCAAAATTGATATCCTTTATCCAATGATTGTCGGTGTTAGGCGTATCGTCTATTTTTGATTTTTTATAGGCAATGGCCGGTAAGAGTGAAAGATTGGAAACCCAGTTTTTTGCAAATACCCAGTTATAGCCATAACCCACGTTGATGCTGTAATCAGAATATTTCACTTTTTTGAAAAGCAGGGCATCATGCAGTTGGGCTCTCACTTCACCGGGAAGCTTTTCGTAATCAAAAGATATGTTGTGCTGGGAATAAGAAAAGCCCGCCATCAGGGAACCCGCGCTTTTACGCTGGTTGGTGGACTGGCTATAGGCTGCCGGATAAGAGAATTTTTTATAATTGAAAATCCAATAGGCGTTCAGTCCTTTGATTTTACTTTGCAATCCGTTGAAATTCAGGTTTTTAATGGGAGTGCTCAGATCAAATCCGCTGGAAGAACGTATCTTGAAATCGCTTCCTGTCTTTCTGTAATATAAATCCACACCAAATTTGGAACTATAAAGATTCAGTGCCATTTCGGTTTTCTTTGCCTTGTTCTTGTGTCCGCCGAAAATATCTTTTACATCGAAAGAATATCCTAGAAATATCCAGCGCCATCCGAAATAGACTCCCAGCTTGAAACTGGCATTGGGGGAGAATCCCAAACTTTGTTCGCCGTTGTTTCCTTTACTACCTAACCGATAGTATTCGTACCAACTGCTGGATTCCAGCATGAAAGCCAGATTGTAGAGGTTAGGCGAGATATAGGTGGTATCGACCGCGTTGAATTCTTTTCCCACTTTCCTGATTTTTCTTCCGGTATGACGGACAGTTGTCGCTATTCCATCGGTCAATGTAATGAGAACACCCTTGTTGTCCTGTACTGTCGAGTCCTTCTGTTCCGCTTGTGCATATACACCGAGGGCGGAAAGGAAAGACAGACAAAACAGGCATAATTGACGGATGTCCATAGGCAGAAATCAGAGTTTGTCAAGTATACGGTCCATTACCCAGTTGGTGGGTGTCGCACTGATGCCGTCGCAGGTACAGACAGCTTTTCCCTGCAAGTGTTCTACTACGGCTTTTATGAGCGGAAGTTGTACATGAGGGGGATTTTCGGGAAGAAACTCCTCGCGGCCTCTTTCAGTATGCAGGGCGATGGGATCGTAAGTGAAAACAGAGAAACAGATCATTCCCTTGTCTCCGATGATTTCTATACGGTCTTCCTTGGCCGATTCATGGGCAACGAAACACCATGATCCTGATCCCGGCAGACCGGAATCAAATTTGAAGCAGGCACTTATCGTATCTTCTGCCGGATATAACCCGCCACGGTTGCTCTTGTATCCTTGGGCTTCGAGAATGCAGCCGAACATATCTTGTAATAAATCCAGCTGGTGAGGAGCCAGATCATAGAAATAACCGCCGCCGGCAATATCAGGTTGTACACGCCAGGGCAGGTTGGTGCTGTTGTAATCCAAATCACGGGGAGGCTGGGCGAAACGTATCTGTATGTTGATGACATTGCCTATTTCTCCGTCCTCTACCATCTGGCGTACTTTTTGGAAATAAGGAAGATAGCGTCTGTAATAAGCTACGAAACAAGGAATTCCTGTTTCCTGTGATATGCGGTTGATGCGTGCACAGTCTTCATAGCTGGCCGCCATAGGTTTCTCGATGTATACGGGCTTTCCTGCCTTCATGGACATAATGGCAAAAGTGGCATGAGAAGAGGGGGAGTGGCTATATAAATAGCATTGACATCTTCATCTCCTATTAACTGCTGCGGATCGGAGTACCAGCGGGGAATGTTGTGTCTTTTGGCGTATGATTGAGCTTTTTCTTTGTCACGGCTCATTACGGCCACTACCTCTGAACCTTCGATCAGGGCAAAGGCTGGTCCGCTTTTCTTCTCGGTCACTTCTCCGCAACCGATGAAGCCCCATTTTACTTTGTCTAATTTAACCATGGTAATAACTTTTTTGTCATTCCGCTTAAAATAATAACAATTTATATTGCAAAGATAGGACTATTTTGCAATTTCAGCCGGATAAAAATCAGTTATTGTAATATTTCTTGCGCAACAGTTTGAATGCAGGAGTCTTGACGTAATCATTTAACCAGGAATTCAGGCTGTCAAGCAATATTGGAGAATGTTTGCTTACTCCCCATGAATAGAATTGTGAGAAGCTGATGGCTGTTTCTATATCCAATTGTGGAAAATCATTGATGGAGGCTTTGGCAATGCTCTCGTCGCATACGGCATAGTCTATGTCACCATGTGCTACCATGGCCAGTAATTGTTCTTGTCCGTATTTCTCCACTTCTTTGATATAGATGGTATCGCCTATTTCGTTACTTAAATTATGTATGCGCAGGATGGCAGGTGAGTTTTTGACTAGATGAAGGGTCTTGCGGGCTAGTTCCAACTGGCTGTGAATGTACAGACTATCGTTTTCTTTTTCGGGTTTACGCTGTACCAGTACTTGTTTGTTCAGTATAATGGGGCGGGTAAACAACAGGGAGTCTTTGTATTCTGTGGTAACTACCGTGCTGTTGGCCAATATATCGTATGTTCCTTTTTGTACGCCTTCCAGTCTTTTGGAAAAGCTCATTTCAGGAGTGATTTCCGGTTTCAGTCCTTTGCTGTGTGCAAAAGCATGGAGCAGTTCGTAGTGGAAACCGGAAACGGTGTCGCCGTCGGCATAAAAAACTGATAGAATTGTACTCGGTAACGGCACGCAGGATTCCCGATGCCGCTATTTCTGCATAATCGCGGGGCAGACTGGTTTCAGCCTCCGTTTTCTTTTTGAAGAAGATGGAGGATAGGGTTACTGCAAGGATACCCATCAGAATGTATTTCAGATATTTTCTCATATAGACCGTCAATCAAAGAAATTCCATGAAAGGCCGAACTTTATCATTCGCGGATTGATTGGGTAGTGAGGCGCCAGGAAGTAATTGGATTTTCCCGAACCGGCATTGACGTGATACATCATAATAAAGAAGCGGGTACGTTTTAAATGCAGGTTGGCATAGACGTTGACTATCGGAAAAGCTCCTATCTCGATTTTGTCATCAGGATTCTGGTTATAGAATTGTCCGATGACGGGGGAGTAGTCTGGCGCGTAATATTTACTGAAATAACGCACATCTGCTCCCATTTCTATCTGGAGTACTTTTTTGGCGAGACCGAATTTCATGTACAAGTTGCCGTAAGCCGACAATTCCGGTAAGGGCAGAATGTCTTGCTCACTTGATTTTTGATAGGCTACTTCACCGTCGAGATGAAATATTCCTACTTTCAATTTTTGTTGCAACATTGCTGTGAATATTTGTATATTGCCGGAGTACTGTCTTACGGCTGCATTGTTCTTGAAACCGGTGACATTTCCTTCACTGTCTTTTACCGGTATGCTGGCATTGGCCAGATAAGTGTAGTTCTTTATATTTTCCACTCCGGCACGCAGTTGGGTTCCCCATCTGTTCAGACTTAGTTTTCCTTCCAGGCGGGTTCTCATTATTTTGGATAAATCGTTGTTGTCCCACCAGTAATGTTTGGATTGGAAATGCCTGAAATAGAATACGGGGTTCTGGTTCTTGATGAATGCATTTACATCCAGTCTCACCGTATCTCCGAATAAACGGAGATTCAGATCCCCTCTGCCTTCTACGCTGAATTGTCCTGCATCTTCACCGGCTATGGCCAATTCTCCTAGAATATTGTAATGTAATAGTTTTCCTTGTTTTTTGGATAGTTCGCCGCCAATTGGAGAGTGAACTTTCCTTATAGTTGTTGATAATGCGCTGTCCCGGTATGTTTGTCGTGTCGGTCAAGGCGAAGTTTCGGTATTCATAACTTAAAAAGGCGGTAAGTCCGGCTTTCGCCCATTTGTTGAATCCTTCTTGTAAAGCAATGCCAATGGTATTTTTGATGGATGTGCGCTTCGTCTTGTCTATTGAGTCGGTCCCCAGATAGTTATGTTCAAAATACTTCTGATTCTGTGTGTCATCGTATGAGATGTATTTGCGATTGTTCAAGTCCACTTGTAATGTATGTATGAAGCTTGTGACAGGAACAAATACCTGCGTTATTTTTACGGAGTCCGTATCCACACTGTCCTGTTTTTCTTTATAGAACCCTAAGTTGTAACGATGTGTCAGGAAGGCATGGTAGCTGGTGTTGTGATTCCATATCTGACTCAGTCGCGTTGGGATTTCGTTGGCGGAATTATTCTTTTTGCCTTCTGCCATATCCAGCGGGTTGGTGATATACCGGTCGTCCGTGATACCTCCGTTTTCTGCCATCTTCAAGTTATCGTTGTTGAATATGAAATGCATGTCATATTTGTCTCCCCGGTAGCTGGAGAACAGGCCACCGTTGAAGAAGGCTGTGGACTGATCTTGGTAAAGCCCCCGGCCATACAGGTAATCTATGTAGAATCCAAACCCCAGTCTTTTGTTTGCATTGATGGCAAAATAGGATTTGAAGCGTTCTTCTCCGTCACGGCTGCCTCCTCCTTTGTAATAGCTCAGGTTCGTGAATGGAGAAAATGTATTGGTGAATATGACATCTTCCGGACGTTGTACGCAAAAGTCGTATGGGTCGGTGAAAAAGTATTGGCTGGGATCCGACGGTCAAAAAAGATGCGTGAGAGGCGGGGGGAACCCAAATTTCCCAAGTAATTGTATTGTCCGGTGTAGCCGCCCATGTCATTTGAGTTCTGGAAAGCGTGCTGCAAGGTATCTACGGGGATA
>OKWD01000071.1_pt1 | contig 16970 bp, 13 predicted proteins | sample 1607011 | NCBI WGS metagenome assembly OKWD01 (sample SAMN04414077, study PRJEB24778) | human gut metagenome | material: faecal | host: Homo sapiens | reverse complement strand
CTGCCGGGACGCATCGTCGGAGCGACGACCGATGTCGACGGTAAACGCGCCTTCGTACTTACGCTTCAAGCGCGCGAACAGCACATCCGCCGCGAAAAGGCCAACAGCAACATCTGCTCCAACCAGTCGCTGATGGCTCTCTACGTGACAATATATCTGTCGCTGATGGGCAAAAAAAGGACTGCGGCAGGTGTGCGACCTTTCCTATGGAGCGGCACACTATCTGCACGACCGGCTGATTGAGACCGGACTTTTCTCGGAGGCTTCAACCGCCCGTTCCTGGAAAGAATTCGCGCTGCACACCGACATCCCTGCCGACCGCCTGCAACAGGCGTTGCTCGACGGCGGATTTTTCGGAGCGCTGCCCACAGAGGAGGGGCTCGTCACTTTCTGCGCCACAGAGCGCCGCACGCGTGAGGAAATTGACCGCATGATTGACCTTATTAAGCAGATTCAACTATGAAATACTACGACAAACTGATATTCGAGTTGTCGCAACCGGGACGTTGCGGCTTCTCGCTGCCGGAAAACGCATGGGACACCGACACGGAGGCTCTGCCGGCGACGCTGCGACGCGACGCGGAGGCTGAACTGCCGGAGGTGAGCGAACTCGACGTGGTGCGCCACTACACCAACCTGTCGAATATGAATTTCGGTGTCGACACGGGCTTCTACCCTCTGGGCAGCTGCACGATGAAATACAACCCGAAAATCAACGAGGAGATTGCGGCTATGCCGGGATTCCGCGACGTGCATCCGCTGCAGCCCGACTGCACGGTGCAGGGCGCGCTCGAACTGTACGACAGCCTCGACCGCGCGCTTGCCGCCATCACTGGCATGGCGCACTTCACGCTCAACCCGTTTGCGGGCGCCCACGGCGAGCTGACGGGTCTGATGGTGATGCGCCGCTACCACGAGCTGCGTGGCGACACCAACCGCACAAAGGTGATTGTGCCCGACAGCGCCCACGGCACCAACCCTGCCAGCGCGGCTGTGTGCGGACTTAAAGTGGTGGAGGTGAAGTCGCTCGACGACGGCACTATCGACATCGACGCGCTTCGTCCGCTGCTCGACGACACCGTGGCTGGCATAATGATGACCCAACCCCAACACTCTCGGCTTGTTTGAGACACGCATTCCGGAGATTGCGGAGATGGTGCACGCCTGCGGCGGACTGCTCTACTACGACGGCGCAAACTTCAACCCGCTGCTTGGCAAGGTGCGCCCGGGCGACATGGGATTCGACATCATGCACCTCAACCTGCACAAGACGTTCTCCACGCCTCACGGCGGCGGAGGCCCAGGCTCGGGTCCTGTGGGCGTTGCCGCGCATCTGGCTGAGTGCCTGCCCGACTTGAAGGTGAGCCGCGGCGACGACGGCTTGCTCCACACTGTGCGCACGCCGGAGGCTGCCGGACGCATATCGGGATTTATGGGCAACTTCGGTGTGCTGATGCGCGCATACGCCTACATCCTGATGCTCGGCAAGCAGAACATCCGCATGGCTGGTCCGTTGGCCACACTCAACGCCAACTACATCAAGGAGTCGCTCAAGGATTGCTACAAACTGCCTATCCCGTCGGTCTGCAAGCACGAATTTGTGTTTGACGGATTGGCCGACAAGTCGACGGGCATAACCACGCTCGACATTGCCAAGCGTCTGCTTGACTATGGCTTCCACGCTCCGACAATCTATTTCCCGCTGCTCTTCCACCAGGCAATAATGATCGAGCCTACCGAGACGGAGTCGAAGGAAACGATCGACGAGTTTATCGACGTGATGCGCCGCATCGCGAAGGAGGCTGTCGAAAAGCCGGAGGCTCTGCGCGAGGCTCCGCTGACCACTCCTGTACGCCGTCTTGACGAGACTACCGCTGCCAAGCATCCGATACTGACATTCAAAGAGTTGCAACAATGCTGACAACCGATCTGATTATAATCGGCGCGGGTCCGGGCGGTTATGAGACCGCCCTGCTCGCCGCGCGCCGCGGACTGAGCGTGGCGCTGATTGAGCGTGGCGAGGTGGGTGGCACATGCCTTAACGAGGGATGCATTCCCACGAAGGCTCTCTGCCGCACCGCCGCTATGGTGAGCGATTTTGCGGAGGCTGAGGCTTTCGGAATCAAGGATGTCGCCTTCACGCTTGATTTTCCCGCTGTGATGGAGCGCAAACGCGCGGTGGTCAAGCAGTTGCGCAACGGAGTGGAATCGCTCATTTCCAACCCCAACATCCATCTGCTCCGCGGAGAGGCTCGTTTTGTCGACGCGCTGACGGTGGAGGCTGCCGGCGAACGTGTCACGGCGAAAGAGTGATCATCGCCACCGGTTCGTCGTCGGCGATGCTGCCAATCGACGGCAATACGCTTGAGGGCGTGCTGACGTCGCGCGAGCTGCTCGACATCGACAGCGTGCCGCAAAGGCTATGCATAGTGGGTGCGGGCGTAATCGGGCTGGAATTTGCTTCGGTGTTCAGCGCATTCGGCAGCGAGGTGACGGTGCTTGAATATGCCAAAGAGGTGCTGCCGCATTTCGACAGCGACCTTGCAAAGCGACTGCGCCAGAGTCTGGGCAAGCGAGGCATAAAGATTGAGACGCAGGCTGCCGTGAAATCAATCGCCAAAGAGGGCAACGGGTTGGCGGTGGCTTACGAACGCAAAGGCAAGGAACAGTCGGTGACTGCCGACAAGGTGCTGATGGCTGTGGGTAGACGCGCCAACGTGGGCACGCTCAACCTCGCCGACATCGGCGTGGAGTTCTCGCCACGCGGCATCGCCGTCGACGGCAATATGCAGACCAACGTGCCTCACGTCTATGCCGTGGGCGACGTGAACGGTTTGATGATGCTTGCGCATGCGGCCACGTTCCAGGGCATCCGCGCGCTCGACGCTATTATGGGTGTCGACGACAACCTGAGGCTCGACGTGATTCCGGCGGCGGTGTTCACTATGCCTGAAGTGGGTATGGTGGGACTGACGGAGGACGACTGCAAGCACAGGGCATCGAATATGTGGCTAAAAAGGCGTTTTTCCGCGCCAACGGCAAGGCGGTGTGCCTCGGCGAGACCGACGGCTACTGCAAACTGATTGCCGCCGCCGACGGACGCCTATTGGGATGCCACATCTATGGTCCGCATGCCGCCGACCTTGTACAGGAGGCTTGCGCGCTGATTACTCGCGGCGACTCGATTGCCGACCTGCAAGGCATCGTGCACTCTCACCCTACGCTGAGCGAGATTGTGCAATCGGCTGCACACTGCTGACTTTTAACGCATACTGAAAACTGTATCATCTATCAAAGCTGATGGATGATACAGTTTTCTTTTTGTCCCGATGGCGCACGATGTGCAGGTGTGTGCTGTCACTATACACAAAAAGCGCCCCCTTGCGGGAGCGCTTTTTACTATATGCTATCTCTAAGGATTAGAGGATAACTTTCTTAACAACTGGAGCACCAGCTACGACAGCCTTAACGATGTAAGCGCCTGTTGCAGGAGCGGCAACCTCAGATGCGTTGCGAGCCTCAGCTACTTTCTGACCAGCTACGTTGAACACTTCGATAGACTCAGCTACTTCGCTTACAGCGATAACGTTACCGTTAACTGTGATGTTTGCAGCTGCAACTACGTTGCTTTCTACGCTGCCTTCTTTCTTCTTAGTAATCTTGTAAACGCCCATACCGTTGAAGCATTTGAAAGTCAAGACAAGTGCAGAACCATCGTTCTGTGGCAAGCAGAAGATAGAGTGTACGCGAGTACCTGTGTCTGAAGTCTGACCAAGACCGTCAGCAGGAACTGTCCACAATGGCTTCATTGACTCGAACGACATATTTTCATCAACAGTTGTGATGATAGCCTGGCATTTGTGAGGGGCGTTATACTGACCTTCAGAATAAATCATCAAGTTAGTGCCGTCAACAGAACCTTCTGCGATACCGTTAGTTCCCTTATCCGGCTCAACAACTGTTCCTGACGTAATAACTCCTTCTTTGTCTTTCACTATCAAGTCAGCATTGCCGATGTTGTCAATCATAGCACCGTCTGAGCCATAGAGAGCTGGCTGAGAAGTAAAGCCGTCGATGTAGAACATATTCATATTGCCCGACTTAGAACCGTCACGGACAATCTTCAAAACAGAACCCAAGCTGAAGCCTGTGATACCATTAGGGTAAGTTTGTCCAGCTTTGATTGCCTGGAAAGTAGCCTGGTCTGTCCAGCCGCCCATCCACTCGTTAGAACCTTTTTCGCGTACCCATTTGAATACGTTCATATTGTCGGCAGCAGAAGTAACAGCCATAACTGTTGCATTAGCCTCAACACCTGTGATGTCACCGATAACGTCGCAGTAGTCAATGCGACCAGTACCACCGTCAAAGAACAAGTCGCCAACCGAAGTGACAGCACCTGTAGTCAGGTCAACTGTATAAACCTCGTATTGTCCGTCACCCTTTGAGTTTGCGCTGAATGTTGCAGCATAGAAATGTCCGTACTCATCGAAACCAACTTGGTTGACAGCCAAAGTGCCTTTGAATGCCTCACCGCCCTTAGTCAATGCCAAAGAACCGAGGTAAGCACCTGTCTTAAGGTCAAATTTCTCGATTGTTGCAGTTTCACCGCTCAAGCCTACATAAACAGTTGTTCCATCTGTAGTTGCAGTACGTGCGCTTGTAGCAGCAATAGGGTTTGCTTTGTAAGCATCTTCCGTGTGTTGACGGTCAAAAACCCAAAGGTTTTCACACTTGATGCCATCAACAGGCTCATAAGTCTGGCCATCAGTTACAGCAAATGCAGAAGCACCTGCGAGCATCAACATTGATGCAGAGAGTAAAAGTTTCTTCATAATTAAATAGTTTTTGTTAGTAAAATTCCTTTCTATTTAGGTTTGTTTTTGAAGCCGGTTGCACGGCTTTCAAATCACACCGCTAAAGTAGTGCTAACTTTCCGATAGTGCAAATATTTCAAGCAAAATAATTGTATCAATTCCTTAAATTTTGTTTACCTCTTCTGCTGACTGCGTGAGCGAACAGACACCGCCGCTCTGGTCTCGATGCTGCCGACTGACCGCGTGAGCGGAACAATACCGCCGCTCTGGTCACGCTGCAGACTTGACCGCTCGAGCGGTCACGATACCACTGCTCTGGATGATGTTGCAGACTTGACCGCGTGAGCGGTCACGATTTCAGTTAACCCCCGACATCGTCGGGGGACTGGTGTGCAACCGACTGCGCCGCGTGAGCGCCGCCGCTGAAGCCACTGATGATAGACACTCATTCCTCAGCGGCACCGCCCTGCGGTGCATGCCTCCCCTTCGACCAACCCCGGACTGCGGTCCGGGGTTAACTGAAAACGGGTCCGCGCTGCGGACCAACACCCCCTCCGCGCCGTCGCAGATGCGCTACTACACCGGCGATGTCTTCTCTCAACCGCGACCTGCAGACTTGACTGCGTGAGCGGAACAATACCGCCGCTCTGGTCACGCTGCAGACTTGACCGCGTGAGCGGTCACGCTTTCAGTTAACCCCCGACATCGTCGGGGGACTGGTGGGCAACCGACTGCGCCGCGTGAGCGCCGCCGCTGAAGCCGCTGATGATAGACACTCATTCCTCAGCGGCACCGCCCTGCGGTGCATGCCGCTCCTTTGCCCATCCCCGGACTCGTCCGGGGTTAACTGAAACGGGTCCGCGCTGCGGACCAGCACCGCCGCTCTGGTCGATGCTCCATGACTGCGCGAGCGGTCACGATACCCCTGCTCTGGATGATGTCGCAGACTTGACCGCGTAAGCGGACAGACACCACTGCTCTGGTCTCGATGCCAACTGACCGCGTGAGCGGAACAATACCTCTGCTCTGGTCTCGATGCAGCCGACTGACCGCGTGAGCGGTCACGCTTTCAGTTAACCCCCGACATCGTCGGGGGACTGGTGGACAACCGACTGCGCCGCGCAAGCGCCGCCGCTGAAATATATAAGCATATATTTTGTATGTAAGACAATAAGTAATACTTTTGTCTTATGAGTTACACCCGAAATTTCCAACACATAGTTTTTCGCACCAAATGCAGCGAATTGACAATCCCTGAAGATCAGAAACGGATACTTTTGACGTTTCTGTTCGAGTATTGCAAACGAGCGAGAGTCTACCTCCGGCGCGTAAATGCCTACCGCAACCATGTGCACATGCTTGTAGACCTACCTCCATCTATGCCAATCTCTGAGTTTGTGAGAGGAGTGAAGTCACGCAGCAGCGCAGAACTCTCCCATAGCCGTGTTTTCCCGTATTTCCAACGGATGGGCTGTTGGCTATGCCTCGTTTTCTGTTTCCTACTATGAGGTTGAAAAAATCACAAACTATATAAAGAACCAAGAAGAACATCATCAGAGTACTTCTTTTGAAGAAGAGTTTCTGTCATTGTTACGTGTGAACGGAGTGACAGAAGACGAGTATGTCTTTAAAGATTAGCAACTCACTCCTCAGCGGCACCGCCCTGCGGACAGACACCTACTGCTCTGAGCGACGAGCCGTCGCAGAGAGAGCCAAGTATATATAGGAGGAGCCGCGCCTATTCCGGCACGGCTCCTCTCTCTTATTGCAAGTGATTGCTATTTTCTAACGAACTTGACGGTCTTGACCGCACCGTCGACAACGATGCTGACAAGATATGTTCCGCCAACGAGAACCGACAAGTCGGCCATTGCCTGTGCGTCGGTTTCCGCATTGAGCACCTGCTTGCCGTCGAGGGCGAACACAGCCACCGGCATACCTGCCACACCTGCAGAAAGCACATTGTCGACAATCGTGATGCCATCGGCAGCAACGCTGTCCACACCGTCCATCGGAGTGGCATTGTAGGTGAATGAGAGAACCGGAGTCCAGTCGGACGTTGTCAGCTTACCGTCGACGTAGTAGTTGAACTGCGCGCGCAGGAAGTATGACTTGCCGTCCTCCAGCATCTTCGACACCATCTTGACGTCGCTGAGCACCGGAGTGCAGAACGTGCCCACAGGATATGTTCCGTTGTAGGACGTGCGCGCCGGGAATGTCTCCTTCTCGCTGATTGCGAAGTGGGTCGACGCCACGCCCCTCCACCGCTGCACGGCGACAACCTGGTCGGCATGGAGAGTGGTGCCGCTGGCAGCCGGAGTGACAAACGTAGGAGTAGGTATGCTTGCAGCCTTTGTTGTAAATTCAAAGACGTCGGTGGTTTCCGTTCCGCCGTTCACTGTAGCGATAACCTTGGCATAATATTTCACGCCGGCTGAAAGCACATACTGCGGAACGGCAAACGATGTAGCCGTTGTTGTCTCATCAATCACAACGCTCTGGAAATTCTCATGACTGCTCACGAGCAGCTGATACGATGTGCCCTTGCCGAGATCCGACCACGAGATTGTAGGGGTCAGCTCAACGTTCCCGCTGCCGTCGGCAGGCGAAATCAGGCGGAAGATGTCGACCATGAACGACTCCACTTTGCCAGCTTCCGTGTCGGTAGCGTTGTTGCCGCGGGCAGTGACAGTCCAGTAGTATGTCACGTCGGGCTCAAAGTTGCACATGCCAGCCGACGACGCAGCATTGCCGTTTGCCTCGAAGCGAGCCACTACATTTTTCATAGCGGCATCGGTGGCAATTGCTATTTCGCTCACTTCGGCAGAACCGTTCCACTTGAACTGGAATCCCTTCGAAACCAATTCGCCATTGACAGGATATGTCATCACCGGCTTTTCAGAAGCTGTGACCGCAGCGCCTTCAAACACCGCGCTGTACTCGTTGCCGTAGCGATCGAGCACGGCAACGGCATAGCGGTAGTTGCCGAGGTTGGCGTCGGAGATGCCGAAACCTTCATATTTCGGAAGCTCTGCAGGAATCTCGAACGATTTGCTGTAGGAATTGCCAATCAGATATTGCGCATCCTTATAAAAATGCTTGCTGTCGACGTTCGACGGCACGGCATAGACGGTGAAACGCACATTGTCCGGACCGTTCCACGTCAGGGTGCGGCCGCTGCGGGCAACATTGCTTACTGAACCAGGATACGCCACCTTTTCCCATGTCGTGGCAGGAGTGAGCGCCTTGGTGTCGAACACCGTGTTGCGCAGATAGCGGAACAGCGACAACCATTTGCCGTCGACGCGCTCGCGGCGCGCAGAGAGTGATTTCCACGGGAAATAGACCGTTCCCGGGCACTCGCCCACCACGTTGGTGTGGGTCATCGTAATCTGGTCGTAGAACTCCGACAACGGGCAGCTGCTGCCCTGCGTGTTGCTCAAGTCCTGGCTGATGAAGCACTGACGGTTGAATTTGGCAGCCGCCTTATACCACCACGGGGTGATTTTTGCATAGTCGGCAGCCGAATAACCGATTCGCCAGTACACCTGCGGCGAGATAAAGTCGATAGTGCCTTCTGAAAGCCACGCCAACGGGTCGGAGCAGATGCCGTCATACTGCCAGTCGCTGCCAGGGCATGGCTCGAGGCCATAATCGTCGGCATGCTTTCCAGCCACACCTGCAGGGCCGATGCCGAAGCGCACCCAAGGCTTTGCCGCCTTGATTGCCGCATAGAGCTGTCGCACCATGTCGTTGACATTCTCACGACGCCAGTCCAATTGCGACATTGTGCCGCCAGCGGCAGTGTATTTAGCATAGTCGGCAGCGTCATAGCTTGCCGGAAGACCGTTCTGATAGAAATAGTCGTCAAACACCACGCCGTCGACATCATACTTGCTGATCAGGTCGATTGTCACGTCGATGATTCTCTGCTTCACCTCCGGGAGAGCCGGATTGAGGATGGTCCATGTTCTTCCATTATTCTCCCACTTTATCAACCAGTCAGGATGGCTGTTCTCATAGTTTTTGTCGCCGCCGGCATTACCCCAGCCCGTGCTGTAGGTAGAGTTGATGTAGCGGTAAGGGTTCATCCATGCATACACCTCGATACCACGTTTGTGGGCATTCTCAACAAGATATGCCATCGGGTCGAACGCCGGAGCCACACCGCGTGTGCTGGAAACGTAGCTTGACCACGGCTCATATTTTGAGTCGTACATAGCGTCGCACATTGTGCGCGCATGGTAATAAATCGTCGTGAAATTGTTGCGCTGCAGCGAGTCGAGGTTGTTTTGACAAATTGTTTTAAGTGCCTCCGCATTGTTGTCAGTTATCGGGCTCGAAGGCCAGTCGGCAACATACGCCGACATCCACGTGGCTCTCTGCTCACGCTTCAACGCCTGCGCCTGGAACGCCGCCGACAACAACACCGCCGAAGCGGCTGCAGTCATTAATATTTTCTTTATCATATTCGTTGTTTTGTATCTTCTTTTTAAAGCAATAGCCGTCCCCCTATTGCTTGACAACAAAAAGGAACGGCTATTGATGTTTTCTATACAGTCAGGAAACCGTTAGAACAGTTTCGTCTTGTTAGGATTGATTACGATACCCAGAATCTTGTCGGCAACGACAGGCACACTGACAATCTTGCCTGCGGCATAGTCGTAGTATTTCAAGCCAGTTGCAAAAGCCGAATTGTCGGCGGCAGCCTTGTTGAAGCCGAAGTATACGTTACCAGTCTCCTTGTCGAGAGCCATCTGCGTGCAGTATACACCCTCATCGGCTGTAGAGTTCATAGCATCAGCCATCATGAGGAAGTCGTGGCCCGCCAAGAAGCCTTTCTTGTCGACAGTCTTGTCGTCGGCAGGCAATGGATAAAACATAGAATCCGTCGCCGTCGCCCCAACGCCAAACGTAGAGAGACTTGCGCGCCTCGTCGATAGTGAACGCCTTGAATTTCACATCCTTAAGGATTATATCATACGGAGCTTTGGCAGTCTTGTAGTCGCTAACAATGTCAGTGGACTTGAAACGATAGATACCGTTACCGTTGTAGCACTTACCCCACCAGTACATACCCTTTGAGTCCTTCTCGATAGTTGTGCTGATAGCACCGTAAGCAAGACCGCGAGAGTAGTAACCGAGCTGGTCGTTCTTCACCAAGTATGTGCTGCTCTCCTTACCGCCACGGGTGTTGAGCGCAGTTTTGCGCAAACCGGTGTTACGGTCAGAGTAGATCAGGTCATTTCCATCGACAGTTCCGAAGAACGGGTCGTTGAATGCAGTCTGACCAACGTTTGTAACAAACAGGTTTGTAGACTTGCCGTCGACAGTCATCACGTTGATTTTACCGTCGCCGAGCACGCCGTCGGCATCGTTCACGTAAGTGTACTGCTTGCCGGCATCGAGGATATAAATCCATCCCTGTCCGTCAGCGTCCTTATAGTACACCAAGTTGAACGGCATGTTGCCGCTGCTTACGCCCATATCGAAAGGAAGGTTCTTTGTGCCTTCAGGAAGCTCGCTGTCAGGGATAATCTTCATAGCTTTGATGTTGCCGCCCATTGTGGCGAAATAGAGAGTCTGATACTCCTTGTCGGCACCAACTTGAACGTTTTACATAGCTTTCCTCCAACTGGCGGTTCTCACCGTCGATGTCGAAAGTGGTCTTCAGCGTGATGCGCTGCGAACCGATGTTCTTGAAGTGCACCTTGCCAGGATAGTCCACCTTGCCATTTTCATCGGCATAGCCGACGAAAGTAGTCAACGGGTTGCCCTCAGCGTCGAGAGCGCCTTCCGGGAATGTCCATTCATATTTCACCTTCTTGTTTTCAGGGTTAGGCAGGAAGATGTTGAAATCCACGTCAACGTCGTTTACAGTCAACACCTCAGCCGACTGGCTTTGGATTGACAGCACCGGAGCGATGTCGTAGATCATGATAGGATATGTGCGCGAGCCGACGCCGTCGATAGTCAGTTTCACCTGATATGTACCGGCTTTCTCGAACTTATGCACAGGATTCTTCTCTGTTGATGTTGTTCCGTCGCCGAAGTCCCAAGAAGGATTGCCCTGCTTGTAGGAAGTGTTGGTGAACTGAATGTGGGAAACCACATAGTAGTCCTGACCATATTGAACCTGACCGTCGGCACTTGGAGCCACAGCGTATGTGAAGTCCACATCCTTCGACGGGAAATCCTTGTAGTCAGGATCCGGGTCGACGCACGACGACACCATCATCACCAACGCTGCGATAAAGCTGATATTCAATAATATTCTTTTCATTTGTCTTTTTCAGTTTTAATTAGTTAAGCTCAATTTGCTTGATGCCCGACTCACCGGTTGTGTAACCGCAGTGACCCTCCGTGTCAAACACCTTGAACACGAGGTTCAAGCTGTATTTGCGTGAGAAGTCAACTTTGTAAACCTTGTCGGAAGTGCTGTAGACCCAGTCGGTGAAAGGAATCAACGAAATCAAATCCTTGAACACCGGCATATATTCGTCGCGCACTGCAGTGACAACGCCACCAGTGTTGTCGTCGTAACGGCAGAACACCCAAGGCGAAGACTTGTAGACGTCATAGTAAGTCTTTGAAGGGTCGGTTGCGTCGGCAGTCGGCACTTCGTGATACACAGTCTTTCCGTCGACAATGTCAGTGTAGTATTTGCCTACAACAACCGTAGCGTCGGTAAACCAAAACGTCGCTCTTCTCAGTGCCTTCAGCAGGAACAAGAGAATTGAGGGCAGTCTGGTCGAGAGCCGGATATTTTGCAATCACACCCTGCACCTGCTCTGCAGTGAAATCGTAGTTGATATACACACCGCGGAGGTCGGAATAGTAAGTGTTGTCCTTAGTCAGGTAGTCAATCACCTTGTCGGTGAAAGTCTGCTTGAAGTCGGCAGGATAGTAAGAATCAAACTTCTTCTGATCCCACTTTTCAGGAGTTGCCCATGTCACAGATTTCAAAGTCTGCGAAGTAGGGATTTTAGTGTCAAGCTGCCATTCGTGACCGTTCCATGTTGCCATAGAGTGAGGGAACGAAGCCGTCATTGACGTGCGGACAGTGTCGCTGACGTTTACAGTCTGAGTGTACTTCAAAGAAGAAGTCAAGCCTACAGTAGCGGCAGCAGTTTCTTTGAGCACCACTGTTTCCCAAACCTCAGAGTGGTCGGGAGTGTGATTCTTGTCGGTGTAGTATTTACCGGAAATCTCGATGCTGTCGCCGGCCGCAGCCACGGTGCTGCCCACCGACCAAGTGACAGTAGGCACAGGCTGGCCTGCATCCATGATGTCGCTGAACGGGTCGTTGGTCTCGCACGATGTCATTGCGATCAACGCGAGAGCAGTGGCTCCTAATTTATATTTCAAATTCATAACTTAAATTCTGTTTAGTGTTAAACAATTATTTGCCGGTCAAAGAAGAACGTACACCAGCCTCCTCGGCCCAAATCATCGGTTTGCGAAGCCACTCGAAGTTCTTGTAAGCGCCGAGACGCTCAAGTTCGTTCTTTGTTGTATTTCTCCTCAGTCTCTGGGTCGTAGTTGATGCGCTGAATCCAAGTGTTCTCCTTCTGCGCGTCGGTCAAACCGTCAATCCAGTATGGAGAGTAGAGGTTGTAAGGACGGCGGAGTTTCGGATAAACGATTTCCTGGTTTGCACCAACGCCGTGGTTGTTACGGTTGTTGCTGTAGTGGTAGCGACGCATGTCGGTCCACTGCTCAGGCTGCATGTACATAGCCACATACTTCATTTCCATCAAGTCGCTCAAAGAGAACTCAGACGGGTTGAAGAACCAGTGATGGTTACCCTTTGTCGCAGGGTCGGTCACGCCTCTTACACGCTGTGGGTTGCTCTTGCCATTCTCATCCTTCTCAGGCATTGTAGCATCATCGAGGAATGCATCGACGATAGCGTCCCAGTAATATTTAGACTTTGTGAAATCGCCATCTTTGTCGCGGGCATCAAGTTTCACATAACCGGAAGCAGTCATGTTGCCAGGATACATCACTTCAGGATGCGCTTTCTGGAAAGCGGCGAGATGACGCTCGATGTTTGCGCGTGTAGCCTCTTTTGCAAGCTCGCAGGCCTTTGTCTTGTCGCCCTTCCAATAGTAAGCCTCAGCCTTGATGAAGTAAAGCTCCTCCATTGTGAACAAAGGCACGTAGGCATCGGTAGAGCCGGCATAAGCACCAGTGTAGAGGTTAGGATAAGCGTTGCTTGTAAACTTCGAGTTAGGCACACCGATATTGTTCTCCAACCAGCGGAGTTTGATGGTCGAAGCATCGTTGGTTGCCGATGTAGGACCTGTGCGCGGAGTGAAGAGCAGAGCGGCACGAGGGTCGTCGGCATAGCCGCGGCGTGCTACAAATTTACCGGCATTTGCAGCGTCGTCCTGGCTGAACACGCCCATGATGTCGGCGAGCATAAACTTAGAAGGAACAGCCGCTGTCAACAGGTTGGCACGCGACTCCCATGCGTTGATTACAGGCTGCGACTCACTCCACGGGCAGTTCTGCTGCTGCGTGCCGCCGTCGAAGTTGTAGCGAGGCTCGCTGCCGAAGAATGTGCCGTACATCGGGTCGGCTTGCCAAATCTGGATAGCCTTGTCGGCTGCGGCGATGATAGCGTCGCAGGTAGCGGCTGAAGTGTTCACGTTAGGAATGTTGCGGAGCAACAAACGAGCCTTCATTGCATAAACCAGACCTTTCCACTTGTTAAGATCGCCGGCATATACGCGGTCGATTTTCTTTGTGATGTTCTGGTTGCCCGGAGCCTGAGTGTATTCAGGATTCTCGAAATCAGCAGCCAACTGGTCGCACTCGTTGAGCATCCAAGCATAGATGCTTTCCTGAGTGTCGTAAGTAGGCGAGTTCGACTTGTAGGCGTTGCTCAAAGGCATATCGCCGAAAGCGTCGGTTGTAAGCTGAGTCGACATCAAGCGGATTGCGCGAGCAATCAACTTGTAGTTTGGCGAGCCACATTGTCGGCGTTCGTCATCAACTCGTTCACGTTGCGGCCAATGTCATAGAAGTGGCGGCGCCACTGCGGGTGACGGTTCATAGTCAAGAATTCCCAACCGCTCTTGTAGCCATAAGCACCGGTTGCCGATTTGCCTGTAGTTGTGAGGCACTGCGACAAATAGATGTAGTATTCGGCATGGTCGTAGTTGGTCTGTGCCGCATAGTAGACTATTGTCGGAAGTCCTGTCTCGGCGGTGATACCCTTCGATTTGTCAGAACTTACGTTATCGTCGAGCATGTCGGCGCAGCTGGTGCCGAGGACACCAACGAACAGCGACAATGCATTATTTTGAATTTATTCATACTGTTCCTCGTTTTTTAGAATGTAGCACTAAGTGAGAAGTTGAACGAGCGTGCAGTCGGCACACTGTAGTTGTCGATGCCGGCAGCACCTGTACCACCACCTGTACCGGCAAGGATCTGAGGATCAGTTCCGGTGTATTTGGTGAGCAGGAAGAGGTTACGTCCAGTTGCAGAAACCTTCAGACCCTTAACCGGGCATTTCTTCGAGAGGAAACGGCTGAGGTCGTAGCCCACAGTCACGTAGCTCAAACGGATGTAAGAGCCGTCCTCGATGAAGTTTGAAGACACTGCATTATAGTAGTTGTTGACGAAGTTGCTGTCGAAGAGCACCGGAGTGGTGTTTGGAGCATAAGTTCCGTCGGCTTGCTTAACCACACCTTTCACGAGCACTTCGTGGCTGCGGTATTTTGTCATCAAAGCCTCCATACCGTTGCTGTTCAAGCCACGACGGGTAACGTTTACAACGTCGCCGCCACAACGGCCGTCGAACAAGAAACTAACAGTCAAGTCTTTCCAACGGAAGTTGGAACCGAGACCGAGCAGGAAGTCAGGCTCACGGTTACCGATCAAGTTACCCTTAGCCGGGTTGATGAGCGGGTAGCCGGACTCGTCGCAGATAATCTGACCGTCGGCAGTGCGCTGGTAGTCCTTACCAGAGATTGCAGTCGTTGACTCGTTGAGATAAGCAGAAGCGAAGATGTCGCCATACTGACCGCCCTGGATCTCAGACACGCCTTCAGGAAGCGAAACCACCTTACCGCGGTTGAACGAGAAGTTGGCGTTCACAGTCCAGTTGAAGTCCTTATTGCGGATGATGTCCTGACCGAATGTAAGCTCAAGACCCTTGTTCTCGATAGAACCCTCGTTACGAGTTTGGAGGATAGTACCTGATGTCGGCGACACACGCACCTGTACAATCTGGTTGTCGACAGTGGTAGAGTACCAAGCCACATCCAAGCGATGCGAGAGTCGAAGAAACGCAAGTCGGCACCAATTTCCCAAGAGCTTGTCATCTCAGGCTCAAGAGTGTTGGCAACAGCAGTTGTTGCGTCTACACCCCAACCACCGTCAGGGAACAATTCCCAGTTCTTATAAGAAGTGGTGAAACGGTAGGCAGGAGCGTCCTTACCAACCTTTGCCCAGTTACCACGGAGTTTACCGTAAGAGAACACCTTGTTGCTCAAGTGGAACAACTCAGAGAAAATCAAACCACCGGTTACCGATGGGTAGAAATATGTGCAGTCAACTTGTTTCAAAGTTGAAGAGCCATCATAACGGCCTGTCACAGAAACTTGTGCCATACCCTTGTAGTCGAAACGGAGCTCGCCGAAGTAGCCGAACTTGTTCTTGCGTGTGTGCGACAACGACATGTTGTAGTCGCCAGACTTAGAGAACAAACTTGGGTCGGTGTTCATGAAGCTGTAGAAGTCGCCCTCAAGAAGGAAGCGCTGACCAGCCAACGAAGCCTCGACACCCTTGTTTTCCTTATATTCCGCACCAGCCAATACGTTGAGCGTGTAGTCCTGAGCGAAAGTCTTCTTATATGTACCAACGATCTGCGCAGTGAGCTGTGAGCTGTTTGAAGGCTGGAATGTGTAAGAACCGAATTTATGCTGATACTTGGAGAAAGCGTCAGATTCAGGATCCTCGAAGTCGGTCTTTACAAAGCGAGGCACAGCATACGACTCATAGTTTGAGTAGCCCTTATCGTAACCGATCTTACCTGTGAACACGAGGTCCTTGATTGGCTCGTAGCTTACCTGACCGTTGATGATCATACGAGTAGCCTCCGTTTCGCTCTTGTCGTAGTAGCGACCGTAGTAAGGAGAAACAGTTGCTGTGATACGGCCAGCGTCGTTAAGGATGTCGCGGTCGTCCCAGTTGTCGTAGAGAGCCCACCAGTTAGGACGTCCTTCCTTAGTAACGTAGTCAGACATATTCTTATTAATAGGCCAAGCGTAGATTGACGACATGCTGTTGCCGAATCCGCGGCTCTTTGAGTTTACGAAGTTGGCAGAGAGTTGAACGCTCACTTGGTCAGACGGCTTGAAGTCGGTCTTCACAAACACGCTCAAACGGTTCTTATAATCCTTAGGAACCATACCTTCGTTGTTCATATAGCTTGCAGAAGCGTAAGCATTGAATTTCTTGCTGCCGCCCGACAGAGAGAGGTCGTATTTCTGCAGGAATCCAGTGCCGAGGAAGTCGCCCACATTGTCATATACGCGGTCCTCGCTTGTGAGGTATGAACCCCAGCCACCGCTTGCAGCGTTGCGCGAATAGAATCCGCCGCCGCCAGCCTCATAGAGGTTCTGGATTTTCGGAGTGTGGATAGCGTTTGAGATTTCCCAACCGCCAGTTGCAGTAACCTGCATTGTGCCTTCCTGACCACGTTTTGTGGTAATCATGATGACACCGTTGGCAGCCTCCTGACCGTAGAGGGCTGATGCAGCCGCACCCTTCAGGACACTCATGTTTTCAATATCGTTAGGGTTCAAGTCACCAAGGCTCGAGCCGCTACCACGGATAGGCATACCGTCGACAATCACCAACGGCTCGTTGCTCTGCGAGTTGTTGATTGACGAAATGGCACGGATAATCACCTGAGTTGAACCGTTAGGCGAACTACCGCCGGTTGACACTTGCAGACCGGCAACCTTACCTTGCAAGCTGTTTGCAAAGTTGGCGCTCTGTCCTGCCGACACATCGTCGGCGTAAGTGACTGAACGGCGAAGTTCAGTTTTTTCTTTTCTTGTGTCTGCCCCATGGCGGTTACAACCACCTCTTCAAGAACTTGTGAGTTCTCTTGCAGCACAATGTCAACCACGT
>OKWD01000070.1_pt1 | contig 17310 bp, 23 predicted proteins | sample 1607011 | NCBI WGS metagenome assembly OKWD01 (sample SAMN04414077, study PRJEB24778) | human gut metagenome | material: faecal | host: Homo sapiens | reverse complement strand
TGCCAAAACAGGTGAACGTACTTTATATATACGTATTGCCAAACCGGACAATGACATACTAACCAAAAACCCTTCAAACACATTCCCATACGAAAACCGTAGTTTGGTTTATTCCATCAAGAAATACATAGAATACACCGGAGAAGAACAAAATGTAACCGTATATTGGGACGTAGAGGAATATTTGCCTGCCGGAACTTATCATGTTTATATTTTCGCTGATGGAACCATGATAGGACAACAAGCTTTCAGCATGAAATAACAAGGAACATTCTCCCCCAAATATATTTAATTAAAAAAATCAGCCGGTTGAAAACGAACCGGCTGTTTTTTCTCCACACAAACAAAAGCAGTGAACATACAGATTGCAGAATTATAAAAATATTTTAAAATAACATCTAGAATATGGCTTTCTTAAAGATTTGTCTTATTTTGTTGCATAAACAACTTAAAAACAACAAAACAAGAACACTATAATGAAAAAGATTGCAGCTTTTATCCTATTTATCGGTGTTTTAGATAGTATTTCAGCCCAAAGCACACTCACCTTAGATAGTTGTCGTGCTTTAGCATTATCCAACAATAAAGAGTTGCGCATTTCAGCTGAAAAGATAACAGCTGCACATTATGAAAAGAAAGCGGCTTTTACCAATTATCTTCCTAAGATTGCGGCTATAGGAACCTATATGCACACTCAGAAAGAAATCTCTTTATTAAGTGACGAACAAAAGGGAGCTATCAGTCAGATAGGGACTACCGCCCAAGGCTCCATACAGGAAACTTTCCAACAACTGGCAGCTTCCAATCCCGAACTCGCACAAATACTGCAACCACTTGCTCCCCTCATCCCAGGTATTGGAAAATGCACTGAACAAGGTAGGACAAGGTTTGGTAGATGCGCTGCGCACCGACACACGCAATATGTATGCAGGAGCTGTGACCCTTACCCAACCCATCTTCATGGGAGGAAAAATCGTTGCCTACAATAAAATCACCAAATACGCTGAACAACTGGCCGAATCACAGCACGCCACCGGTATGCAGGATATCATTTTGAGTACAGACCAAGCTTACTGGCAAGTCATCTCACTGATAAACAAGAAAAAACTAGCCCAAAGCTATCTGCAACTGGTCAGCCAACTGGACAGTGATGTAGATAAAATGATAACCGAAGGTGTCGCCACCAAAGCCGACGGACTAAGTGTAAAAGTAAAAGTGAATGAAGCCGAAATGAAGCTCACACAAATAGACAACGGATTAAGCCTATCTAAAATGGTACTATGCCAATTATGCGGTCTGCCTTTAAATGATGAAATACGTTTAGCAGATGAAGACGTAGAAAGCTTAACTCTCCTTGAATATCATGTAGGTGATAATGTAGCCACCGCTTTGGCAAATCGCGAAGAATTACGAAGTTGGATCTAGCTAATAAAATTTATGACCAAAAAGTCAATATCACCCGCGCGGGATTTCTTCCTACAGTGGCTCTGACCGCCAACTACATGGTAACCAATCCCTCATTGGTAAACGGCTTTGAACGCAAATTCCGCGGCATGTGGGCTGTTGGCGCTATGGTACAAATTCCAATATGGAACTGGGGCGAAGGAATGTATAAGGTAAAAGCTGCCAAAGCGGAAGCAAACATTGCCCGCTACCAACTGGCAGATGCAAAAGAAAAGGTAGAATTGCAGGTAAGCCAAGCCAGCTATAAAGTAAATGAAGCAGCCAAACGCCTGAGTATGGCTGAAAAAAATCTGGAAAAAGCAGACGAGAATCTGCGCTATGCCAAACTGGGATTCATGGAAGGAGTCATTCCTACCAGTAACGTATTGGAAGCGCAAACCGCTTGGTTATCTGCCCAGTCGGACAAAATAGACGCTCAGATTGATGTAAAACTGACTGAAGTCTATTTGCGCAAATCAATGGGAGTGCTTAAATAAAAATTAAAGATTAAAAACGAAAAGATATGGCAGAAAGATCACAACACAGCAATATTTTGCTGGCATTTATTTCACTGACAGCAGTCATTGTCATAGTGTCACTGATAGGTTTCTTTACACTGGGTAAAGGTCCGGAAATCATTCAGGGGCAAGCAGAAGCCGACGAATACCGTGTATCCAGCAAAGTGCCGGGACGCATTCTGGAATTTCGTGTAAAGGAAGGAGACAAAGTAAAAGCCGGTGACACACTGGCTATCCTTGAAGCCCCCGATGTAAAAGCCAAACTTTCTCAAGCACAAGCTGCCGAACAAGCAGCACAAGCCTTGAATGAAAAAGCACAACGAGGTACCCGCCAAGAGCAACTGCAAGCTGCCTACGAAATGTGGCAGAAAGCCAAAGCCGGAGTAGAAATTGCTGAAAAGTCATACAACCGTGTCAACCGGCTCTTTGAACAAGGCGTAATGTCCGCGCAAAAACGTGATGAAGCCAAAGCACAATTTGATGCCATGACCGCTACAGAAAAAGCAGCACGCTCCCAATACGAAATGGCAAAGAACGGTGCACAACGTGAAGACAAAGCAGCAGCCGCAGCCCAAGTAGAACGTGCCAAAGGTGCTGTAGCCGAAGTTTCCTCCTACATAGACGAAACGATACTGACCGCGTCAGCTGATGGAGAAGTGACCGAAATTTTCCCAAAGCAGGCGAACTGGTAGGTACCGGTGCCCCCATTATGAACGTGGCCCGCTTGAATGACATGTGGGTAACATTTAATGTACGCGAAGATTTCCTAAAAGACTTTACCGTAGGAAATGAGATTAGCGCATTTATTCCTGCCTTTGACAAAGAAATAAAATTCAAGGTTACTTATATGAAAGATCTGGGGTACATATGCTGCCTGGAAAGCAACCAAGACTACGGGACAATTCGACCTGAAGACCTTCGAGGTGAAAGCTGTTCCTGTAGAGAGAACAGACGGATTGCGTCCGGGAATGAGTGCCATCATCGAGAAATAACAAACAATGAACAATACTGTCCATAACCGTATATTCCGCATAGCCCGGCGTGAAGTGTTCCGCATCGCCACAAGACCGCTATATCTGTTCTGCATGATCATAGCTCCCTTGTTCTGTTATCTCTTCTTCACTACATTAATGTGGAACGGACTCCCTACGGATATGCCGGCAGGTGTGGTCGATTTGGACAACACAGCTACCACACGCAGCATCATCCGTAATCTGGACGCTTTTCAGCAGACTAAAATCATAGCACATTACCCCAGTTTCGCGGATGCCCGCAAAGCCATGCAGCAAGGAAAGATCTATGCTTTCTACTATATTCCAAAAGGAACTACCGAGAAGGCATTAGCAAGCCGTCAACCCAAGGTTTCCTTTTATACCAACTACTCCTATCTGGTAGCAGGCTCATTACTCTATAAAGACCAGCGCACCATGTCCGAGCTGGCGGGTGGAGCCATCGGCCGTGCCACCTTATATGCCAAAGGAGCTACAGAAGACCAGCCATGGCATTCCTGCAGCCCATAGTCATCGACTCTCATGTATTAAACAACCCATGGCTCAATTACTCTGTATATTTGAGTAACACCATCATACCGGGTATCCTGATGCTGCTCATCTTTATGACCACCGTCTATACCATTGGAAGTGAAATGAAAACCAACACCCAAAAGAATGGATGGGCATGGCAGACAATTCCATCACCGTAGCCCTGACCGGCAAATTGCTGCCCCAGACTGTAGTTTTCTTTGTCATGGCCACCTTCTATAATGTTTATCTATACGGTTTCCTGCACTATCCCTGTAATAGCGGTATACTGCCCATGCTGTTTGCAGGTCTGTTACTAGTACTGGCTTCACAGGCTTTCGGAGTATTTCTGTTCGGATTGTTTACAACAGTCCGCTTGGCACTGAGCACCGCCTCCCTATGGGGGGTGATTTCTTTCTCCATATCGGGTATGAGTTTTCCGGTTATGGCAATGAATCCTGTATTACAGGCACTGGCCAATCTATTCCCGTTACGCCACTACTTCCTGATTTATGTAGATTTGGCACTTAACGGATATCCGCTGATTTACGCATGGCATTCAGTAGTCGCGTTGATGTTATTCATGCTGTTGCCTTTCTTTATACTGAAAAGACTGCGCACAGTACTATTACATTATGTATATATTCCCTAAAACGGCAAACAGGTATGAAAACATATAAACTCAAAGATATCATCTCACAAGGAACCAAGGACCTTTTCTACATCTGGTGGCAAGAGTTGAAAGCAGTTGTAAAGGATCAGGGTGTACTTATCTTCTTCATTCTGGTACCACTAGGCTATCCGCTTCTCTATACCTTTATATATACCAATGAAACAGTGCGTGAAGTTCCTGCTGCTGTAGTAGATAACAACCGTTCCAGCCTCAGCCGTGAATACCTGCGTCTGGTAGATGCAGGTGCCGACTTGGAAATAGTATCTCATTGCAGTGATATGGAAGAAGCAAAAACTTTATTGAAGAACGGCAAAGTGTATGGCATCATCTATATTCCTGAAAGCTTCAGCCGCGACATTACTAAAGGAGTTCAAACCCATGTCACCATCTACTGTGACATGAGCGGTATGCTATACTACAAAGCCATGCTGACAGCCAACACCAATGCCTCGCTGGTAATGAACAAACAGATAAAGATAGAACGCTCCGGCAACACAACCATCCGACAAGATGAAGTGAGCACGTCTCCCATAGCGTATGAGGATATTTCCATTTTCAATCCGCAGAACGGTTTTGCCAGCTTCCTGATACCCGCCGTACTGATACTGATTATCCAACAAACTTTACTGCTAGGAGTAGGTCTATCTGCCGGAACTGCTCGTGAGAACAACCGTTTTCGGGACCTTATCCCCATGAGCCGCCATTATCATGGCACGCTGCGCATTGTTTTAGGCAAATCACTGACTTACCTTATGATATATGCTGTCATGGCTACCTATATGCTCTGCCTTGTTCCCAAAATGTTCAGCCTGGTACAAATAGCTCAAGCCGGAACCCTAGCGGCATTCATGTTTCCCTATATACTGGCATGCATCTTTTTCGCGATGACTTGTTCTATCTTTATTCACCATCGGGAAGCCTGTATGATGATTTATGTATTTACCTCAGTACCGTTGCTATTTATCTCAGGCATTTCGTGGCCAGGTACTGCCATTCCTAAATTCTGGGAGGTGGTTTCGTGGTTGTTCCCTTCCACTTTCGGCATCAACGGCTTTGTACGCATCAACAATATGGGAGCCACACTGACCGATGTGCTGACAGAGTACCGGGTATTGTGGATACAAACAGGTGTTTATTTCCTTACCACCTGCATCGTATACCGTCGTCAGATTACCTTAAGCCGCAGACATGTATACGAAAGATTAAAAGAGATTAAGAAAAGACGCAGAACAAATGTCGTCTGAATTTGTTTATAAATTAAGAACTAAATGAATTATTTATGATGAAAAAACTTTTTATTCTGGCATGCGTATGCCTGCTGATTACTTCATGTAACAGCAACTCCAAAAACACTAACGATTCTGCAATCTCCACCGAAACAACGGATATGCACAATGCAGAAAACTCATTGGATTATGACGGTACTTACACCGGAACTTTTCCGGCTGCCGACTGTCCGGGTATCAACATGACCCTGACTATTAAAAAAGACAAGACTTTTGAGTTGATATCAGAATATATTGACCGGCAGGATGCTACTTTCAAAGAATATGGAACTTACTCTGTTGAAGGTAATATCATGACTTTAATTAATGGAGAGGATAAGCAATATTATAAAGTCGGTGAGAATACCCTGACCGCTCTCAATCAAGACAAACAGGCAATAACAGGAGAGTTAGCAGACCATTATATTCTACACAAAAAATAAACTTTACTTCATCTGTCATTTTCATGCCAAAGTTGAAGGGTCCGCTTCAATCTATCACAGCCGGATTCTTCACTTTGTTTTTTTATCTGCCCACAATCTGTATTCACACTAATTAACTCCCATTCCTTTTGCTTATTACGATTTTTCCGTAGATTTGCGAAAACATCGTAATCAATTCATTTTCTTATGGAAAAGCTAACGATACAAGAAGAAGAAGTGATGCTTCATATTTGGAGCATGGGAGAATGTTTCGTGAAAGACATAGTTGCTAAATTTCCCGAACCCAAGCCGCCTTATACTACGGTGGCATCCATAGTGAACAACCTGAAAAGAAAAGGGTATGTTACGGCCAAACGATTCGGCAACACTTATCAATACACCCCAGTGGTTAAACAAAGCGAATACAAACGCACATTTGTAAGTGGTGTGGTCCGGAACTATTTTGCTGACTCATACAAGGAAATGGTATCTTTCTTCGCCAAAGAGCAAAAAATCTCCGCAGCCGACTTGAAAGACATTATCAACTTGATAGAGAAAGAAGAAGATAAATAATCCTGCTAAATTCACAAATACTATGATAACTACAGCACCCGAACTCATCTACATGCTGAAAGTAAATATAGCATCGCCTTATTCTATGCTTTCTACAAGCTGTTCTGCTGTCGCGACACTTTCTTCCAGTGGCGTCGTATCGCACTGCTGAGTTTTCTTGCCCTCTCTTTTCTTTTTATCCGCTGATGGATATGCAAGCATGGGTGAAAGAACACCTGCCATCAATGAACTGGCAGATTACTACGCACTGATGATGCTGACAGAAACAAATACTTCCACTGCCACAGTAGTCACAGCTCCTGTTGCTATTCCCACACCCGACCTGCTTGATATAATAAAGTTCGTCTATTGGATTGGAATCCTTTTATTATCCGCACGATTTATGATCCAACTAAGCAGTATTTTCCGCCTTGTCTTAAAAAGCAAGAATATAAATGTAGACCAAATATCCATACGCAGTCTATCAGAACCTGCCAATCCATTCTCTTTCTGGCAATGGATTTTCATCTATCTGCCCGGACTGAAAGAAGATGAAAAACAAGAAATCCTGACGCACGAACAGACCCACGTCCGCCAATGGCATTCCATAGATGTCATTATCAGTGAAATAGTAAATATCATTTGCTGGATGAATCCTTTTGCATGGCTGCTGAAAACAGAGATCAGACTCAATTTGGAATACCTTGCCGATCATAAAGTAATGGAATCCGGCACAAATAAGAAAGCATATCAATATCACCTTTTGGGATTAGCCAACCAAAACAGAACAAACGTTTATATAATAATTTCAACTTATCACAACTTAAAAAACAGAATTAAAATGATGAACAAAAAAAAAGAACCCGCACCACAGGGCATATCAAATATGCCTTGTTTGCACCGCTGACTGCTGCTCTACTCTTGGTCAGCAACATTGAAACCGTGGCACGGACAGCCGAAAGGTTAATCTATTCCACGGAAGAAAGCACCCCACGCCCGAAAGGGAAGAAGTGGCATCTTTTGTCAACACAACAGTACAAGGTCTGGTGACTTTCACTATTACCGTAACCAATAGTGAAGGTAAGCCTCAGCCTAATATTACTCTGCAAATCAAACCGGGTAATGAAGTAAAAACTTTCAAGACCAATGCAGAAGGAAAGGCTACTATAGAAGTGGATATGACGACTCCCAAGTATGTTTCCCTAGACGTTTCCTCTCCTAAAAGTTCCAAACACCAATCACTTCTACTTTCAGCAAACAAACCGAATGTCACTGCCATTTTCGATACCGATGATGATATTGCCGCCTACATCAAAGCCGGCAAACAAATACGGATCAAGTTACAAATATCCAATAATGATAACCAACAACTTGCAGGAGTAGAACTTATTTCTTCTTCAACAAATGCCAAAGCCACGACAAACGCTCACGGAGAAGCTCAGTTAACAGTAGGAGTAGGCGAAACCATTGCCATTAACCATAAAGGTTATCAAGAAGGAAAATTCACGGTAAAAGAACTCTGCCCCATCAAAGATATGGAAAATCCGGAACTGGTGAGATTACTTCTTGTCGGAGAAGACCCCGTATACCAGATAGCAGACAATATGCCTGAATTCCCCGGAGGTATGACAGCCTGCTTGCAATATTTGGCACGCAACATAAAATATCCCGTAACAGCGCAAAAGGAGGGAGCACAAGGTAAAGTAATCGTACAGATGGTTATTGAAAAAGATGGTTCGGTAGACCATGTAAGCATAGTACGCAGCATTACCCCCGAACTGGATGCTGAAGCAGCACGGGTTGTAAAATCCATGCCAAAATGGAAGCCGGCAACTGTAAAAGACAAAGCAGTACGTTGCAGATACACTGTTCCTGTAACTTTCAAACTGCAATAAAGAGCATAAAAACAGAAAAGAGGCTGTTCCGAACAGTCTCTTTCATCTTAAAAATATATTCCTAAATCATTTCTTCATCTCCACAATGTGTGTCGGCGCCTGTTCCGCATTACGCTTCTCGGTCTGCTTCACAACATTTTCAGCTAACTCTATAAATTGCACGCCCGGTAATGCTGTCCTCATTCAAAGCAGCCGGAGTTCCTTTATCACCATTTTCACAGATACTCTGCACAATAGGAATTTGTCCCAACAAAGGCACATTCATTTCCTCTGCCAGCTGTTTGCAACCCTCCTTTCCGAAAAGGTAATACTTATTTTCAGGAAGTTCCGCAGGAGTAAACCATGACATATTCTCCACCAATCCCAAAATAGGAACATTTACTTTATCATTGGTATACATATTGATTCCCTTGCGCGCATCAGCCAAAGCCACCTGCTGAGGTGTACTGACGATTACAGCTCCCGTAATAGCCAAAGTCTGCACCAAAGTCAGATGAATATCACTGGTGCCCGGAGGCGTATCCAATATGAAATAATCCAGTTCTCCCCATGCGGCATCTCCAATCAGTTGTTTCAAAGCATTACTAGCCATCCCTCCACGCCATAAAGTAGCTTGATCAGGGTCGACAAAGAAACCGATAGAAAGCAACTTGATACCATATTTTTCAATCGGCACAATCAAATCACGCCCGTCAATCTGCTCAGCATAAGGACGGGCATCTTCCACCTGGAACATTTTAGGCACAGAAGGACCGAAAATATCAGCATCCAGCAAACCTACTTTATATCCCAGTTTAGCTAGGGCCACAGCTAGATTGGCCGCCACAGTAGACTTGCCACCCCGCCTTTCCGGATGAAACAGCAATGACATTTTTTTTTTTTTTTTTACCAATGGAAGCAGCTTACCCGGTTCGGGACGCGCCGCCTGACGGCTCTCTGTCGCAATAGCTACCTGTACATCAGGTGAAACATAAGTATGAATAGCTGTTTCGGCAGCCTTTATCATAGATTTCATAAACGGATCGGTCGGTTTCTCAAAAATCAACGAAAAGCTTACCGACATACCGTCAATGCGAAGATTATCGGCAACCATCTCCGCTTCCACCAAATTCTTTCCCGTTCCGGGATAACGCACCGTTGCCAAGGCGTCCAAAATCAATTTCGGATATAAAGTCATCATTCTGTTATTATTTACTTGTTTTCAACCCGCTTCGTTTACTGCGGTTGTAACTGCGATACTCATCCAATTCTATTTCCACATCGGGTTCATGCAACTCCTTCTCTTGCGGCAGACGGAACTTCATATATTTTATATTCAAACCACGATCCAACCATTGTTGTTCATAATAGGTACGGATGCCTAGTATGTCATCCACCAAACCGGAATGATACAAATCTTCGGTCATAAACTCTACCGGCAATTTGTTTTCCTCTACCATATAGCGGGTGTAAGTAAACATAAAATTACTGTCGGTCTTCAAATGAATCAGTCCGTCCGGCTTCAAAAACTTACGATAACGTTCCATAAAGTATGTGGAAGTAAGACGTTTAGTCGCTTTCTTCATCTGCGGATCAGAGAAAGTCAGCCATATCTCACTCACCTCACCCGGAGCAAAAAAACGGTCGATGATTTCGATATTGGTACGCAAAAAAGCCACATTCGTCATGCCATCTTTCAGCGCTTCCGTCGCACCGGTCCACATACGGGCCCCTTTTATATCTACACCGATAAAATTTTTATCGGAATACATACGACCCAGCCCTACGGTATATTCACCTCGTCCGCATCCCAGTTCCAGAACTATCGGATTATCGTTCTTAAAAAAGTCACGGTTCCAATTCCCCTTCATATCGAACGTAACGTTATCGGCCACCGAATAAGGGTATTCAAACACGTGCGGATACTCCCGCATATCAGCAAATTTCTCCAGTTTTCCTTTTCCCATGAAAATTAGTCTATCATTAATTTGTTTCCACAGGCAAAGGTAGGAATATCCTGTGAAAGAGAAAAAAATAGACCCGCAATTCACTTGCAGGTCTATTTTTCTTATCTTTCTATTTTCTATATTATTCAGAAATTGCCTCAACGGACTCTCCCAATTCTTTCTTCAGATCTTCATAGAAAGCAGCATGTGATGCTTCTACATAAGGAGCCAGGAACAAGAAACCGATCCCCAAAGTAAAACAACACAGAATAGCCCAACCAATGAAGCTCAAATCCAACAAGAACATCTTCATCTTATGACCGGACATCATCGCCATACTTTCTCTATGGCAGCATCGTACTGCAACTCCGGATAATCTTTCAGAATAAAGAGCGTCATGGCATATGAATAGGACTTCATGATGCCCGGAATGACAAGCAGCAACGTCCACAGGAACGTATAGACTGTAGTCAGCAGCATTGTACCCAATATCCGTCCATAGTCTTTAAACCCATCGAAAAGACGGGCAAAATCCAGCTTTATTCCACGAATCACATCCAAAAAAGGACGGTATAGCCGAAGCCCAATGGCAAAAGCAACAAAGCGATGAGACTAAAGGAAGACGAAGCCACCGACTCCATAATACGATAGGGCAGCGTAGGGGCATTCATCACCAGTCCATAGACCAAGGTAATAACCGCACCCAGTCCCCAATTACCGGTCAACGCATCGATTGCCCGATTCTTCAATTCTGAATTTGTTTTCATAAGAATCTATTTTTCTATTAGTCTAAAATTGTCACCCAATTATGTGTATCAGGTTCATCACCATACTGGATAGCACGCAGTTTGTTATACAATTTTGTACAAACAGGACCCGGCTTTCCATCTTTAGAGATAATGTACGATTTCTTGTTTTCCAAATCATCAATACGCTGGATAGGACTGATAACAGCCGCCGTACCGCAAGCCCCCGCTTCCTCGAAGGTTTCCAGTTCTTCTTCAGGAACCGGACGACATTCTACCTTTATACCCAAATCCTCGGCCAGCTGCATCAAACTCTTATTCGTTATAGAAGGCAGAATAGAAGATGATTTTGGTGTAATGTAAGTATTATTTTTGATGCCGAAGAAATTAGCCGCACCACACTCGTCAATGTACTTCTTTTCCTTGGCGTCTAGATAGAACTCGCAGGAATATCCCAAATCATGGGCTTTCTTATTGGCACGCAGGCTGGCAGCATAGTTGCCGCCCACCTTAAAGCGTCCGGTTCCATAAGGTGCGGCACGGTCGAACTCACGGATAATAACATAAGGATTAGTAGAAAAACCACCTTTGAAATAAGGACCTACCGGAGTTACGAATACCACAAACAGATATTCATTGGCAGGGTGAACCCCCACCTGAGCACCTGTACCAATCAGTAACGGACGAATATAAAGAGCCGCACCACTTTCGTATGGATGGAATGAAACGCTCGTTGGCTTTCACCACCTTCTTTATAGCGGCCACAAACTTTTCTGTAGGAAGTTCCGGCATCAGAATACCGTCACAAGTACTTTGCAAACGTTCCGCATTGGCTTCAGGACGGAAAATACGGATTTTACCGTCTTTTCCACGATAAGCCTTCAACCCTTCAAACGCTTCTTGCCCATAGTGCAGACAAGTGGCGGCCATGTGAATATTCAACGTTTCTTCCGAACAAAGTTCCAACTCTCCCCATGCACCGTCACGATAGTAGCAACGTACATTATAGTCTGTCTTCATATAGCCGAAGGACAGATTTGCCCAATCAATCTCTTTCATAGTGTATCTTAATTATGTTATTATTTACGAATGAGAGCAAAATTACGTTTTATATTTGCAAATTCCAATCAAAACAGCTTTTTTATTTATAGCTTTTATAATTTGCCAATATGTCAATGTGCTAAGGTACAAATATGCCATGCAGAATATAGCGCAGCCAATTGGCACATTAGCATATTGTCACATTGAAACATTATTATCCAACATTTCTTTATCTCCTCATCGGCTTTATAAAGTTTATCCCGGCAAAACTTGATTAATTCCTGTGCCTCTTTCAGGTTCACACCTAAACTGTCTATGTCCAACTCATTACTGTCTATGCGTGATACGATTTCTTCCAGACGTTTCATAGCCTGTTCATAGGTTTGTTTCTTTGCTGCCATACTTCGTTTTATTTTTTAGTTACTATACTCTTTATTTCTCCTTTGGCAAAACGGGTGGTAAGTTCATCACCCGGCTGCAATACAGAAGCATCGATCACCGCCTTGCCATTTTTCAGCGTGATACTATATCCCCTTTTCAACAAATTTTCGGGAGATGCCGCCTTCAATTCCTGCTCCAAAAGTTGGAGCCGATGCTTTTCCTTTACCAGACGACGCTGTGAAACGATGCCCAACCGAGTTTCCATCATTTTTAAACAATGGGTTTCTTTTGTCAGACGGGATTGCAGGCCTACTTCCAAATGTTTCATGATTCGTTCCTGGCGATAATGTTCCTCTTTCAGCCTCATCCGCGTCTGCATGGGAATACGTTCTACCATCCGGTTCAGCCGGGTATTTTCCCGTTCCATACGGGTAGAGATAGTATGAAGTACAGCCGATGCATAATCTTCAAGAACCTTGGCAGTGTCGTGCAAATGATTTATAAGATACTCGGCAGCAGCAGTAGGTGTCTTGACACGAGTATGAGAAACACAGTCCAACACCGTATCGTCACGCTCATGCCCTATACCGGTTATAATAGGTATAGGAAACTGAGCACAATTAGCCGCCAACTCATATGTATCGAACCCCGAAAGGTCGGACGTGGCGCCTCCGCCACGGATAATAACCACGACATCCCAATCATCACGACAGGCATGGATAGCATCCAATGCGGTAATGACAGATTGTTCTACCCGTTCCCCCTGCATAATAGCAGGAAACAAACGCGGATAAAAGACAAAACCATAGGGATTCTGTTCCAGTTGATTACAAAAATCACCATAACCGGCAGCCGTAGCCGAGGAAATAACGGCTATGCGTTGCGCCAGCAAAGGAATCTCCAGTTCCTTATTCAAAGTCAGCACACCTTCTTCTTCCAATTGCTTCAAGATTTCGCGACGGCGACGCGCCATATCCCCCAATGTATAAGTAGGATCTATATCCTGCACAGTAAGCGAGTAACCATACAATTCATGAAACTCCACAGCCACTTTCACCATCACTTTAATACCTGCAACAAAAGCCTGCCCGGTTTCCTCTTCAAAATAAGGCTTCAGCAGACGGTAGACATTGCTCCAAATAGTCCCCCTTGCCTTAGCTATCAGATTATTCCCCCGTGGCTCTTTCTGTACAAATTCCAAATAGCAATGACCGGAATAATTGGAACGTACATCACTCAGCTCTGCCTGAACCCAATAAGTATCGGGCAGACAAGCATGAATGCTACGCTTAACCAACGCATTCAGTTCATATAAAGAAAGAGGATGTTCTTCCATTATTTTTCTTCTCTAATTCTATTTGACAAGCTTTCCAGATATCAGGCACACCATAACCGTAAATATTATCCGGATACTCTTTACGGTCTCCTGCATTCCGCACTGCCTCCACCACCTGCTTGGCAGTAAGCCAGGGACAAGCCTGCCAGAAACAGGCTACCAACCCGCACAATGTAGGCGATGCGAAAGAAGTACCATTGGCATGAGAAACCGTTCCATCATTACCCGCTACGGCCGAAGCAACTCCCACCGCCATCACATCCGGTTTTACACGGCCATCTGTAGTATTTCCTACAGAAGAGAAATCAGCATTAACCAGATTCCGGTCCGCCGCCCCCACTGTAATAACATTTTCCGCATCTCCCGGAGGTGTGATTTTTTTCCATGTGCCACGCCCCGAATTTCCGGCACTGCATACCAACACCAATCCTTTATCGGCAGCCAAAGAAGCGGAATGAGACATCAATGAATAATGCCCGTCCAAATCACGGTACCGGTAATTCATGGTCGTATCATCAAACTCATAATATCCCAATGAAGTGTTAACCACATCCACTCCCACACTATCGGCAAATTCCAAAGCTTCCGCCCAATAATCCTCTTCCACAGGCTGTTCCGTATCATCATCCTCACTACGGAGAAGCCAATATGAAGCTTCGGGAGCCGTGCCGACCAATACATTCGGCTTATTGGCAGCCATACAAGACAACACTTTCATGCCGTGATAGTTCTCGGCATAAATATCCGAGTGAGAATTTACAAAATCGCGTGTTCCCAACAAGTCCATTCCTTTGAAAACACTGATTTCATCAGCATTATAAAAACCTGCATCAATGACCGCTATCTGCATCCCCTTCCCACGAAAACCTGCAGCGTGAAGACTGTCCCCATGATGAACAGCAATCTGCCGCCACGCATCCCCATAATAGTTATTACTCTTTGTCACCCTATTGGTCACCTCTTTTTTACGGTTGGCATTGCGGGCAGGAATACTGTCGGGAGCTGTCCACACTTTCCGGACAGCTGTCACAAAAGGCAATGCCGCCACTTTATCAATAACCGACGTGTCGGATACCTGCACTACCACTGTATTGTTCCATTTACTTTTGGATACAAGCTGTGCTCCTTTTCCAACCAGCATATCTATATAGCTCCGGCACACAGGAATATCTGTAGAATCAACGGGCAATCCCTGTTTCATGCGACGCTCCAAAGCACGTTCGGACAAATAAGCCGAAGGCTTGTCCAATGCATAGGTTGTTTCCGCCTTATCGCGAAAGTTTACACGATACTTATACGTTTTTACTTGTGCCGACATTTGTAAGGTGCATGCCAATAGCAAGCAGCCCACTATTCCTTTTTGACTATTCATTAATTCTATTCCGTTTATTTTTTTAAATGCAAAGATAAACAAACTTTTCCCTCACACTCATTTTTTGTGTACCTTTGCAGCCGAATTCAGGTTAAACAGGTAAAAAGACAGAAAATAAAGTATGGCAAAAACAGGAACCCCCACAGAATTGGGAACACAACCAATCGGAAAATTACTTTTACAATATGCAATACCCGCCATTATCGCTATGACGGCATCTTCCCTATACAATATGGTAGACAGCATCTTCATCGGTCACGGTGTAGGCCCTTTGGCTATTTCAGGACTGGCTATCACCTTCCCGCTGATGAATCTGGCGGCTGCATTCGGTTCACTGGTCGGTGTGGGTGCCTCCACATTAGTTTCCGTAAAATTAGGACAGAAAGATTATGCTACCGCCCAAAACATTTTGGGTAACGTAGTTACGCTGAACTTATTATAGGTATAGGATTCAGTATATTAACCTTGCTTTTCCTTGATCCTATTCTCTACTTCTTCGGGGCAAGCCCGGATACCATCTCCTATGCACGAGACTACATGGTCATTATCCTGCTGGGCAATGTTATAACCCACATGTATTTGGGACTGAATGCCTTACTACGCGCTTCGGGGCATCCACAAAAAGCAATGACAGCCACCATCACCACAGTAATTATCAATACCATCCTTGACCCTATCTTTATCTATCTATTCCATTGGGGTATCCAGGGTGCCGCCATTGCCACCATTCTGGCCCAAATCATCTCACTGGTGTGGCAATTCAAGACCTTCACCAACAAGAACGAGTTGCTTCATCTCCGCCGAGGCATTTACAAACTGCGCGGTACAATCGTAAAAAACACCATCGCTATCGGTATGTCTCCGTTCCTGATGAATCTGGCAGCATGCTTCATTGTAATTTTCATTAACAAAGGTTTGAAAGAATATGATGGCGATCTGGCTATTGGCGCATTTGGTATTGTAAACCGGATTGTTTTCCTGTTCGTCATGATTGTGATGGGGCTGAATCAAGGAATGCAACCCATAGCCGGTTATAACTTTGGCGCCCAACAATATCATCGTGTAAACCAGGTATTAAAACTTACCATTTATGGCGCCACCGCTGTTACAACAACCGGTTTTCTAGTAGGTGAACTGATGCCCGAATTGGCCGTATCCGCTTTTACCACTCATGAGGGACTGATACAGCTATCAGCTACCGGCTTACGCATTGTAGTCATATTTTTTCCCATTATCGGGTTTCAGATGGTAACGTCCAATTTTTTTCAAAGTATCGGCATGGCCGGTAAAGCCATCTTCCTGTCATTAACCCGACAATTATTATTCTTGCTTCCCAGCATCATCCTGCTCCCTCTTTGCTGGGGATCAGCAGGAATTTGGTGGAGTATGCCAATATCAGACTTGGCGGCAAGTGTTGTCGCAGGAATCATGCTTTACCGCCAGTTCAAGATTTTTAAGACCCACGGTAACAAATTAAAAGTTGAAAATTAAGAATTAAAAATTAGTTTCCTTATATTTGCCCACATAATCAATAGACAACGACTATGAACGAGCATTATGTTATCAACCTAGGACGCCAACTAGGCAGTGGAGGAAAAGAGATAGGCGAAAAACTGGCCCAAGAGTTTGGTATCGCCTTTTACGATAAAGAATTAATCAAACTAGCTTCGGAAGAGAGCGGCCTATGCAAGGAATTCTTTGAAAAAGCAGATGAAAAAGCTTCTCAAAGCATTATCGGCGGTCTGTTCGGAACACGTTTTCCTTTTATCAGCGACGGAGCCATTCCCTATGGCAGTTGTCTGAGCAATGACGCTTTGTTCAAAATACAAAGCGACGTAATACGTGAACTGGCTGAAAAACAATCGTGTCTGTTTGTCGGCAGATGTGCCGACTACATTTTGCGTGACCATCCCCGTTGCGTTAATATATTCGTTTCTGCTTCCAAAGAAGCACGCATCGAAAGATTGATGCATATCCATCATATTTCTACAGAAGCCGCTGAAGAATTGATGGAAAAAGCAGATAAAAAACGGTCGGCTTACTATAAATTATTATAGTTACAAACGTGGGGAGCTGCCGAAACTTATCACTTATGCATTGATTCGTCCGTATTGGGGATTGATGGAACAGTACAATTCATCAAACAGTTTGTAAAATTAAAGTTAGGATTTTAACTACTTTAAAAATGGTATACAGACAATTCAAAGGGTTACCCCAGCTA
>OKWD01000069.1_pt1 | contig 17314 bp, 15 predicted proteins | sample 1607011 | NCBI WGS metagenome assembly OKWD01 (sample SAMN04414077, study PRJEB24778) | human gut metagenome | material: faecal | host: Homo sapiens | reverse complement strand
CCACAGCTAAACAGGCAATAGGCTTTGATGCCAGAACAGATTCGCTTGATTTCTTCACAAGACATGGCTCAAAAATAATAATTATAATCGTCGGCTGTGTACTGGTTTCCTTCGATAAATTAGCGCCGGGCAGTCTGCTTACCGGGCTTCTTGTGCTGCCGTCAATCACCCTCTGCTATAATTATCTACAGCGCTTTATATCCTATGAAAATGGGATATGGAAAGAATGTATGAGCGCGTCCGTTTTTTGTTTGAGGATATTGAAGAAAGAGAGGAGCCACAAGAGCTTGGAGGCAATTGGAGCCTTGAAATCAACGATATAAATTTCGGCTATACGGAAGAAAAACAGGTTATAGAGCATAAGGATTTCAGAATCCGTCAAGGCGAAAAGCTGGTAATCAGTGGGGCTAACGGCAGTGGCAAGAGTACGCTTGCCGCATTGCTTGCGGCAGCAACAACACTAATCTTGATAACCTTTACAATTAAAAAAAGACAATGAACAACACACGAAAAATCACAATTTCAATCGACATTGAGCAAGTGCTTAAAACAGTTTATGCCGAGAGTGCGTGCCTCGCCTTGATGAGCAGCCGCGACAGCCGTCCGGCAGTAATCTCGTCCGACAACCGCCGATTGCTCGGCGTTTATTGCCTCAACGCCTGGCTATGTCTTGCCGGCGAACTCGCGAGCATCGTAGACAGCCAATCGTTTTCGATTCCCTCCGACAGCGACACCACCTACACGCTGTCGCTGACCGTTGACGGCGTCGGCACCGCCCAGAGCCTGCGCCGCTATGCAGAGCGCTACGTCGCACAGTCGGTGCTTGCCAGCTGCTATGCCGCCCGCGAGAGTCTTGCCATGCAATTCCCGCGACAACGCCCGCCCGGACGCTATCCGGTCTGCGCCTTGCCGCCACGCTCTCCGACAGGGTCGATTGTTGGCTGTAAAGCGTTGACAGACTGCCTTGTTATCAAATTTTCACAAAATGATAGGTATGCCGCAGCGGTCAAATTACGCTGATTTAGGTATTGCGGAAGGCAATGCGCCGACGTAATTTTACGACCAGAAAAACAACAATGAACAATTAAACTACACGAAGATGAAAAATTGGTATTTTTTATGGCTCAACAACAGGCGTTACCGAGGCTGTTGCAGAGCGAATAGCGAAGAAACTCGGCGTAGCCTCCGCCGACGTGCACAATGTAGGGTCGGCCACAGCCGCCGATGCCGTGGGCTACGACGCGTTGCTGCTCGGCACCTCCACATGGGGCGCCGGCGAGCTACAAGACGACTGGTACGACTTTCTCGACCAGCTGAAGGGTCAGGACTTGACAGGCAAGAAAGTAGCATTGTTCGGCTGCGGCGACTCCTCGTCGTTCAGCGACACGTTTTGCAGCGCCATGGGCGAAATTCACGACGGTCTGGCAGCCACCGGCTGCACGTTTGTCGGTCAGGTCGATGCCTCCGGCTATACCTACGATGATTCGGCGGCAGAGAGCGGCGGCAAGTTTGTCGGTCTGGCACTCGACGAAGTCAACGAAGACGACAAGACCGACGGACGCATCGACGCCTGGGTCGCACAGCTGAAGAACGAGGGCGTGGAATAACCGAGAGACAGAAACAAACGTCAATGACAAAATAAAAAACGACCAACGACAATGATGGAAATAGCCAACACGATGCTGTCGAGCGAGCTTCAGGTGTTTCTCAACTATGTGTACGAATATAAGAAAGGCGTGCGCAACATGGTGCTATGCACGCTGAACCGTCGCTATCTGGCGGCAGCCGTGGCGCGACTCGACGATCAAGGCATCTGCCACTTCGAGCAGTCGGCCAACGAGAACAACGTCAATCTGTATTTCGGCAAGCCGGAATGCATTGCGGCGGTAAGGCAGTTTATCGTGCGCCCGCTCCATCAGTTGTCGCCCGAGGAGGATTTCATCCTCGGAGCACTGCTTGGCTACGACATCTGCCTGCAGTGCGAGCGGTTTTGCACGCGCAAGAAGCGAGCCGACGCTATGGCGCAGTGCGCCGGATGAAAGAATTAACGAAGTGTCTTTTCAAGCCGTCCCGGGCGAGGACGGCGAAAAAGAAAGGCGAGTCTCTTTCGGGACTCGCCTTTTTAGATTTATTGAGGTGAAATGTTATTTCACGAGAACCTTAGTAGCCTTGCCATCGACAACAACTACGTAGATGCCGCTTGCAACGAAGAACTGAGCGTCCTTGCTGTTTACAGTGACAGCCTGTCCGGCAGCGTTGAAGATAGAAACAGCGTTAGCCTCACCGATGATGCGGATTTCGCCGATACCAGCAACAACCTTAGCCGCTTCAACGGCAGCGTCGTTAACGTTGTCGCCCAGACGGACAGCATAGATAGTGTTGAGACCGAGGTCGACAGTGATGCTGTATGCACCGCTCTTGATCTTGTAAGAAGTGTCGCCGTTCAAGCCGATAGCAGACATAGTCTTGTCGGCAAGCTCAGTATCCTTTACAGCCGGACCGTAGCGATGAGCGTTGACATCGTCCCAAGTGCCAGGAGTTGAAGTGAATGCGAAGTAGCCATAGTCGTTTTCATCGGCAGCGAGAATCGAGACGTTATCAATCTGATAGATGCCCTCAGATATTTGGTTGGCAACGTGAGTCTCGTCGGCAGGATCCCAGGCGTTAGGCTCAACAGTGCCAAGGAGGTAAAGCTTCTCAGGATAAACCACCGGAGCTTCGCCAGCAACGAGGACAGTCATGTTCTTAAGGTCGACAGTGAGTTCGAATACGCCTTCCTCAGCCACGCGGATAGCGCCGGCAGCCTTCACGAGAGGCATAGCCGTGTTGAGAGTAACGGCAGTGTTGTCGACCTCAAAACCGTAGCGGTTGGCGTTGACAACATCCCAGTCAGCGCTAAGCACTGTAGTGATACCGAAGTTGCAAGGACCAGTCACAGTGCCAGTGTAGACACCGTTCTCACCCTTAGTCAATTTCACGCCATTCTCAGGATTCCATCCAGTTTCCTGTCCGATTACGTAGACAGAAGCAGGATACTCGTCGCTTGAGATGTTGATGTCGTAGCTGCTTGGAGCGGCAACAACCACTTCACCGCTTTCGCGAGGAAGTGCAACCGACTTGAACAACTCACCGCTGTTGCTGACAATGTAGAGGTTGTTTGCGCAGTCCCAAGCGATGTCGTTGAGGTTGCGTCCGATAGTCGTAGCAAATTTGTATTTCTCAGTCAAAACAGGAGCGCCATTGTCGTCCTTAGAAACCTCGAATACAGTGAGAGTCTTGTCAGAAGTACCGATAGCGAGGAGAGAGAAGTCGGCGTTGAAGCGGATACCGCCACCACCGTAGAAGCCACCCTTGTCGTTAGAGTCAACCTTGTAGTCCTCTACGCCCTCAGCATTGATGTGGACCAAAGTAGGTTCCGCTTCCGTAGCTTTAGAGCGAGAGTTGGCATACCATATACCGCCCTCGTTGTCGTAGATAGCAGTAGAGTTGGTGTGAGTGGTGGTGTATTTACCAGTCAAAGCGTCGATAGCCTGTGTCGGAGCGGCGTCCCAAGTCGTGGCTTTGCCGATGTAGTACTCGTCGGTGCGGTAGCCAGAGTAAGAGAAGCTGGTGCCGCTTGCGTTTGTAGAAAGCATCAACAGCTTGAGACCATAGCCAGAGCCTTGGAGGTCCATACTTACGTTAGGCGCAGCGATAAATTCGCCAGCCTCGTTAGTGATTTCGTAAGTGTCAGGGTTTGCAGTGCCCTTGATCACCGGCTTGAACGCAGCGTTGAGGTCGGTTGGGTCAACCTGCCAGAGCGCGATACCATTAGAGTTCTGACCGCTCAGGAAGATACGTCCGTCGGCAGCGATACGCACTTTTCGAGGATCGTAGGAAGTTTTTCCGTTAGGGAATGTAGTCTGGAAAGTCTGACCGCCCTTGAAAGCATATTTGCCTTCAGCGTTTTTGATAGGGTTCATAGTCGGGTCGAACGCATACAGACCATTGTTTTCGCCAGAAGAGTGGTAGCCGGTAGGTTTCGCCGCCATAGCCTCGGCAACAAGGATTCGTCCGAAGTTAGGGCTGTCGGTGTTGTTGTCCACCTCCACGCTTGACGGGTGGTAGAAACTGTATTTCTTAGTGTTTACAGTAGGCTCGGCAACAGTGGCGCTTGTAACGGCAACCTTGAATTGCACCAACGCGTCTTTAGGAACGTCGGCACCCGGGACTTCAACAGAGTTGAGGTTTTTGAGGGTCGTCATTTCATAGTCTCCGTAGGTAGCGACAGTAGTACCTTCGTATTCCTTTGTCATTTCGCCGTCGACAAACATCTGAACCTTTACAGATTCAGCAGGAGCGTTCAGACGATAAGAAACAGTGTAGTTTTCAGCGGCAGGTTCCACCTTGATGTCGTAAGCGTAAGCGTTGCGGGCCTCAAGAGCAGGAAGCGGCTTAGGAATAGAGAATGTGTACTTTGCAGCTATCTGACCAGGAACGTATTGGTAGATTGCAGCAGTGTATTCGTCTACCTTCTCTACAGAAATCGCGTTCTGGTTAGGAGCGGCGGCAGATTTCGAGAATTCGTTTTCGTGAGTTGCAACCACCTCGTTTGTTGTGCGGTTCACAACCTGGAAGCCGTCAACGTAGTTTGTTCCGCAAGGCTCGAATGTGAACAAAGTTCCGTCGAGAGTGACAGCGTCGCCACCAGCGGTAGTGTTTGCCGTTCCGACCTTTGTCAAGCCGTCAAAGAAAGCTTGCGTGCGTGCCGGACGCACAAAAATGTTGTCGGTTTCAGGATTGTTGTCGGCAGGTTGAACATGTCCGTCGGAAGCGCATGCGATGCCAGCAGCGATAGCTTTTGACTTTTCAGCGACCTGAACACCCTTTGCAACAAAGATTTTTGCAATTTTTCCAGAGTTGGCAGGAGTGATGTAGAAAGCACCGCCTGTTTCCGACATAACATTGCCGACAGCGCGACCCAATAAGTCCATACGGCCGGCTGTCACGCCTTCAGGAAGAGTGACTGTCAAATCAATCATCTCCGTTGTTCCAGCAGGGAGAATCTTGAACGTTGTTGAAGAAGCGGCGTTAGGGAAACCATCGTTTACGATGAAGTTTCCAGCTCCATCGACAGTGATTGCTGTACCTGCAGCGCTCGTTGCTACAGTGGTTTGCCCCTCGGCATTAATAGCGATGATTTGAGGCACGCTTTTGTCGTTGGTGTAGACTTTTCCGTCGAAACCAATGCCCCAACGGGCATTGCCGGCTGTAGGCAGACCCTCGGTCACCTTCCAGTCCTGCGTCAAAGTCTGTGCATTCATAGCCATGGCTGTCGATGCAATGGTCAAGCCAGCCAACAGAATGTGTTTAAAAGACTTTCTCATAAAAAAGATTTTAAGTTAATAAATGATGTGTATTCCCAAGTTTGACAGTTGCGTTTGCAATATAAAGGCACACAAGTAGTTACAGCGTTTACGATGTAGCTATATTGTGTCTGTCTGATTATTTAACATTGGCTTAACATTTGCGTGCCGCCCGGTAGGCTGCCCTCAACTGCGCGGGTGTGTTTATCTGTCTGTTAATGTGTATTTTGGCTTGTTCCTGCAATGCTTCTGTCAGTGGTGTGTTGTTGAATGCCGGTATGTATCCGAAGCCATCAAGTTTCACAAGGTTCATTTCAGAAAGAGCTTTGCGGATTTGCCCTGCCGGATATTGTGCGCCAAGTTGTTTCTGCATGACTTTGAGTATCAGCAGCGCTATGAAGCAGATGAAGAAGTGCGCCTTGATGCGCTGCGGGTTGCGTACATACACAGGGCGCATGTCGAGGTCCGACTTTTCTATCCTGAAGCATTCCTCGATCTCCCAACGCCATGAGTTCACGCGGATTATTGCGCACGGATCGTCGTCGAGGCTTGTGGCAAGTGCGTTGAAGCCGTCAAAGCGTTCTTCCCGTTCAATCTGTTCCTCGTCGAGGACGGCTGATGTTATTGGCTCCAGGGGATTTCCTTGTCCGTCAAAGTATTTGTCTTTCAAGAATCTACGGCAGTCGTTTGGCGATTTGGGACGTTTTGCCTCACCTCTGTTTATCTTTGTGATGGCGCGTTGTATCTGCTGTGCGCGGAGTCGTTTCTGATACAGGTCGTATTTGCGGCTGTAGGTAATGATCAGATGTTCCTCGAATGCAGTCTCGTAGGTCAGGCATTCCTTATAGAAAGTGTCTTCGACGTATTCGTCGAGATTTATCTCTCCAAGATTGTAAAGTCTTGCGCACCTTGTGTGCGTGTCGTTTTTCAATCTTGGCCGCAGCCTCCATCCGTCGGGGTCGGTTGCAAGATTCTGATAGTGCGCACTCAGCTTTTTGAGCGACTGCACGGTGATGAAGTTGCGGTCTTCGGTGACGTTGAACCTTCTGTTGTCTCTTGAGCCGAGCCCCCCATCCGTACACACAACGAATTTGCTGAGCCCGAACTTGTCGGCCAGCACCTCCTCCAATGGCTGCAGAGTCTTCTGCTCCGGAGTGTTTCCCGGATTTACACACAGAGCCAATGGAATCCCGTCCATATCCATGAACAGCCCTATCTGCACCAATGGATTGGGCCTGTTCTCCTTTGAGTGTCCATACTTGCGGAAATCGTCATCGGTTTCTATTTCAAAAAACACGTTTGTGCAGTCGTAGTATATCACGCCTGTGTTACGGCCCATAGTCCCAAGCGTGTGGCGATATACGCCTCCCTGCAGAGAGCCCATTTCCCTTGTCAGCACATCAAGGCTGCGGTAGAAGTTCTCAAGCCTTAAATCCTTGTTTTCAATAAAGCGTCTGCCGTTGATGAAATCCGAAAGTTTTGAACCGGGGTGGAGAATGCGGCTGCAGACCATCCGCAACAGGTAATCCGACAGCTTGAACTTAAACTTGTAGTCCTCACTCACCTTGTCGCACAACGCTCTAAGTCCCAGCAGTGTGGCGGCGCGCTCTATAAATATGTCGCCTCCGTTGTAGATCCGTTCCGCATTGTCTGTCAGCTTGTCGGGGTGGAGCTCCGTCACGATTCCCTGCTTGTCCTCGCGCGCGGCCTGCCGCATGCGCTCCAATTCAGCTCGGGCCCACTCCTCGGCGTCCTTCACGCCATAAGTTTCTTTTATGAAAGTCTCGTTGCCGAGTTTCTTGACAGTCTTTGAGGACAGCCTGCCGTCTCTTTTGCGGTAGGTCGTCTGGATATAGAAGCACTTGGCGTTCTTGGACCGGGTGATTGTGAGCTTGTAATTCATTGTGTATAGTAAAATATAGCAACAAAGGTACGAATAAAAAATTGACTTTACCAAATTGTAAGCCAATTATTTTCAAAAAAAATTTCACCTCGAACTGTCAAACTTCCGCTTCACCGAAGCACGGCAAGGCGGCAAAAGACACCAAGCCGGCAAACAAATATTTCCTGTTCATGACATTATATTTCGTACATTAATTTCCAAAGGTAGGAAATTTTCACGTAAAGCCAACATCATTTCCGATTTTTTAATCCAAAATAATTCCATATTTACCCGTTCTTTCGTAATTTTGCAACACGACTATTATTAACGTAAAAAACATAACCTTGTAATTATGGCAAATCCAGAATTCAAGTACAGTCCGATGTTCCAACTTGGAAAGGACGACACCGAGTACTATTTACTTACCAAAGACCACGTTTCTGTTGGCGAATTTGAAGGTCATCCAATTTTGAAAGTGGAGAAGGAAGGCTTGACCGCTATGGCAAACGCCGCTTTCCACGATGTTTCATTCATGCTTCGCCGTTCACACAACAAGCAAGTGGCAAAAATCCTTAACGACCCCGAGGCAAGCGAGAACGACAAGTATGTCGCATTGACATTCCTTCGCAACGCCGACGTTGCCACAAAAGGCGTATTGCCATTGTGCCAGGACACAGGCACCGCCATTATTCACGGAGAAAAAGGTCAACAAGTGTGGACTGGATTCAGCGATGAAGAGGCCCTTTCGTTAGGCGTATACAAAACATACACAGAAAACAACCTCCGCTATTCCCAAAACGCGCCATTGTCAATGTATGAGGAAGTAAATACGAAATGCAATCTTCCTGCACAAATCGACATTGAGGCAACAGAAGGCATGGAATACCATTCTTGTGCGTAACCAAAGGTGGTGGCTCTGCAAACAAAACATATCTCTATCAAGAGACAAAAGCTATTCTGAATCCTGACACTTTGGTTCCGTTCCTTGTAGCCAAGATGAAGACTCTCGGCACAGCCGCTTGTCCTCCATATCACATTGCATTCGTGATTGGCGGCACATCGGCAGAGAAGAACTTGCTGACAGTTAAATTGGCATCCACCCATTATTACGACACGCTTCCGACAACAGGCGATGAGACAGGCCGCGCTTTCCGCGACATTGAATTGGAGAAGAAAGTGCTTGAAGAGGCTCACAACATCGGTCTTGGCGCTCAATTCGGCGGCAAATACTATGCACACGACATCCGCATCGTACGCCTGCCTAGACATGGAGCATCTTGTCCAATCGGTCTGGGAGTTTCCTGTTCAGCCGACCGCAACGTCAAGTGTAAAATCAATAAAGACGGTATTTGGATTGAAAAATTGGACAGCAACCCAGGCGAACTCATTCCAGAGGAATTGCGTAAAGCCGGCGAAGGCGATGTTATAAAAATCGACCTTGACCGTCCGATGTCGGAAGTGCTGAAGGAATTGACAAAATATCCAGTATCAACACGCTTGTCGTTGAACGGCACAATCATCGTGGCACGCGACATCGCTCACGCCAAGCTTAAAGAGCGTTTGGACAACGGCGAGGATCTCCCTGAATACATCAAGAATCATCCAGTATACTATGCTGGTCCGGCGAAAACTCCAGAAGGCATGCCGTGTGGATCGCTCGGTCCGACAACCGCAGGCCGTATGGACCCATATGTAGACTTGTTCCAGAGCCACGGAGGCAGCATGGTTATGCTGGCAAAGGGCAACCGTTCGCAGCAAGTGACAGACGCCTGCAAAAAACATGGCGGATTCTATCTCGGAAGCATCGGCGGTGCGGCTGCAATTCTTGCCCAGAACAACATCAAGAGCATTGAATGTGTTGAATTCCCAGAGACTCGGAATGGAAGCCGTTATGGAAAATCCGCGTAGAAGAACTTCCCTGCATTCATTCTTGTTGACGACAAGGGTAACGACTTCTTCCAGCAAATCAAACCACGTTGCGCTGGTTGCAAGTAATCCTTGATTTTCAAAGCGAGCAAAGCGGTGTCCAGTTCTTCTGTTCACCGCTTTTTAATATAAAGCGCCTTTGTCATTAGCAAAATTTGACAATCTGACTAAACCGCACATGCTTTAGCATTCAAAAAACGACGTACCTTTGCAGTACAATTCTAACACATTATCACAAATGAATCTAAAAAACATTATTCTAAGCAGCGCACTTGCTCTGTTATTTATTTTCAACAGCAGCAATGCCCTTGCTCTCGACTTCACTCTGCTTACCGACATTCATGTCACTCCAGGCAATGAAACGAAAAACAACTGATAGCCGCTATCGACGAGATCAACAACAACAGCTCCTCATTCGTAATCATTTTCAGGAGACTTGTCCAATGAGGGCAGCGACGAGCAATTGTACAACATCAAACGCATCGTTGACAAACTGAACAAACCCCTATATATAATTCCCGGCAACCACGAAAACAACTGGTCGCAAAGCGCCACAAAAACATTCAATGACATTTGGGGCGCCGACAAGTTTGTATTCGAGACTGACAGTCTGGTTTTTATAGGGCTCAACTGTGGTCCATTTATGAAAATGGGCGACGGTCACATCAAACAAGAAGACCTAAGCTGGCTTGACAAACAACTGAGCGAGCGTTGCAAATCGGGAAAGAAAGTGGTTTCAATAAACCACTACCCCATCAAGGACGACCTTGACAACTACCAAGATTATATCAACATCCTCCAGAAATATCCAACCATAATACATATCTGCGGTCACTACCACAAATATGAACTATATAAAGGCGGCGACATTGATGCTGTAATCTGCCGCGCTCTTGACATGACTCACGTCAAAGATGGATTTGGATATACCGATTTCACAATTGACGGAAACACAATCCAAGTTTATGACAAAGTCATCGGCCACCCAAAGAAACTGCAATGGTCTTTGCCGATACGGGCGGCACATCCAAAATACAAGTACGAGAAAATTTCAGACACCAAGATTCCATACGGCTTCTCAATACGTAAGATCTATCAAGATGAAGCTTCGATATTCACCCGACTTGCCGTTGGCAAAAACAGCATATATTTCGGCAACTCGCTTGGACAGGCAAAAGCGATTGACAAAACCGGCAAAGTGCTTTGGTCTTTACAAACAGACGCCTCTCTGTTTTCACGCCCCGCAGTAGGCCAATCAAACTACGTTATCATTCCTGCGTCTGACAAGCGCATCATTTGGGCGGACAAGAAATCGGGCCGAACAATCAGAGAAAACGAATCCACAGGTCCATATGTCGCCGACGGTATTATTGCAAACGGCAAATTGTATCAAGGCGGGTATAAGAAATTCGAATGCTGGAATGTGAATACCGGCAACATCATTTGGCGCACCGAACTGAACAATTATTGCCAGGCAGAACCCGTTGTCAACGGCGACGATGTGATATTCGGCACATGGGACACATACCTACGTTGCCTTGACCGCAAAACAGGTGAGCTGAAATGGCAATGGTCAAACGGTAGCAAGGCGAATATGCTCAGCCCAGGCAACTGCGTTCCTGTTGTGACAAAAGACCGCGTAGTTATTGTTGCCCCCGACAGATATATGACTGTTCTTGACCGCAAGACCGGCAAACAGATATGGCGCTCTAACTTCGACAAAAAGTACCTCGTCCGTGAAAGTCTGGGATGCTCCGAAAATCAAGATTTGGTCTATGCAAAAACTATGGATGGACAACTATTAGCGGTAAATCCCAATGCCGACGAGGAAAATGTCGCGTTTGTTGTCGATGCCGGATTCGGATACGAACATGCACCTTGCATCGTCATCGAAGACAAAGGCATCATCTATATGGGTTCGCGTAGAGGTATGGTTGCCGCCATCGATGCGGCATCGCACAAACTACTCTGGACATACCGATGCGGCACGTCGGAAGTAAACGGCTTCGAAAAATCAAACGGCAAACTTTACTTGTCGCTCACTGAAGGTTCAATTTGGGAAATCAAAAAATTATGACGACAATTCCATCTGACCCGTTTATGCTGATGAGTTATGTCAATCAGCAACTGCGCGACAATTACGACTCGCTCGATGAATTCTGCAAAAGCATGGACATTGACAAAAACGAATTGTTGCAGAAACTGAATGCCGCAGGGTTTGAATACAATCCAGACACAAACAAATTCTGGTAACAACAATCTGTATCAGCAATATGCGAGGAGAGCCTAACCATCGGCTCTCCTTTGCTTTTGTTGGCACTATTTTTGCATCTGCAATCATAAAATTTCTATTGATATGACTGAACAGACTCCAAATAAAGCAGATTTGCTGCTTCCGCTGACAATGGCTGCCATGAGCAACAGCTATGACAACGAAGAAACCGCCGACGAGGATGGTTTCCCCGACGACAGCCCCCAGAAGAAGAGCAATCCGACAAAAAAACAAGAACGCGTCGAGAACAGCCAAAACGACACCCCCGTGCTCGACAAATTCGGCAACGACATAACAAAAGCCGCCGAAGAAGGCAATCTTGATCCCGTTGTTGGCAGAGCCACAGAAATTGAACGAGTAATCCAAATTCTAAGCCGCCGAAAGAAAAACAACCCTGTGCTAATCGGCGAACCCGGAGTGGGCAAATCCGCAATCGTTGAAGGATTGGCAATTCGCATAAAAGAACACAAGGTGTCTCGCCTACTATTCGACAAACGCATCATATCCCTTGACATGGCAGCCGTTGTCGCTGGAACAAAATTCAGAGGCCAGTTTGAAGAACGCATCAAAGCAATCATCGACGAGGCTAAAAAGAATCCAAACGTGATTCTTTTCATTGATGAAATTCACAACATTGTAGGCGCCGGCAACTCACAGGGAACCATGGATGCCGCCAATTTGCTGAAACCAGCCCTTGCCCGTGGTGAGATTCAATGCATTGGAGCAACCACCCTTGATGAATACCGCAAGAATATTGAAAAGGACGGGGCATTGGAGCGCCGGTTCCAAAAAATAATTGTTGAGCAGACATCTGCCGAGGAAACGCTGCAGATTCTTCACAACATAAAGAACAATTATGAAGAGCATCACAATGTGACATACACCGACCGGGCGCTTGAGGCTTGTGTCAAGTTGACACAGCGCTATGTAAGCGACCGCTTCTTCCCCGACAAGGCCATCGACGCTCTTGACGAAGCTGGTTCAAGAGTGCATGTAGGCAATGTGAACGCTCCAAAAGAGATTGAGGAAATCGAGGAAAAGATTGCCGCCACAAACGAGCTCAAGCTCAAAGCCGCACAAGCGCAGAACTTTGAGGAGGCAGCAAGCCTTCGCGACTCTGTGCGCAACCTTCAAGCCGAACTTGACAACAAAAAAGAAGAATGGGAAGCCGACCTTAGAAACCACAGAGAAGTTGTGGACGAAGACAAAATTGCAGAGGTCGTGGCAATGATGACCGGCGTGCCAGTGCAACGAATCGCACAGACCGAGAGCTCGCGGTTGCTGAACATGGGCGACGAATTGAAAAGCAGCATCGTTGGACAAGATGAGGCAATCGACAAGATTGTAAAAGCCATTCAGCGAAATCGCGTCGGGCTGAAAGATCCCAACCGCCCAATTGGCACATTTATGTTTCTTGGCCCGACAGGTGTTGGCAAAACCCATCTCGCGAAGAAACTGTCAGAATTCTTGTTTGACTCAAAAGACTCTCTCGTTCGAATCGACATGAGTGAATATATGGAGAAATTCTCCGTGTCGCGCTTGGTGGGAGCGCCTCCCGGATATGTCGGTTACGAAGAAGGCGGACAACTCACAGAAAAGGTGCGCCGCCACCCCTATTCCGTTGTGCTGCTTGACGAATTGGAAAAAGCCCATGCCGACGTGTTCAACATGTTGCTGCAAGTGATGGACGAAGGCCGTCTGACCGACAGTCTCGGACGCTCCGTCGACTTTAAGAACACCATCATAATAATGACATCCAACATCGGCACACGCCAGTTAAAAGACTTTGGCAACGGCATCGGGTTCAACACAGGTGGCAGTACAACAGATTTCGCCCATGGTGTTATCCAAAAGGCTTTGAATAAGACTTTCTCTCCGGAATTTCTAAACCGTGTCGATGACATTGTTATGTTCAATGAGCTCGACAAGCAAGCCCTGAACAAGATTATCGACATTGAATTGGGGGGCTTCTTCAAGAGGGTCAAGGAAATGGGATATGCCCTTGACGTGACCGAAAACGCACGTAATTTCCTTGTCGAAAAAGGATACGACAAACAATTTGGAGCGCGTCCATTGAAACGCGCCGTGCAACAATATCTTGAGGACGACCTGGCGGAAATGATCTTACGGGCGGAGGTTGAGAAAGGCAACAGAATTATTGTTGACCACACCGAAGGCAACGAACGGCTCACATGCACCATCGCAGATGACAAAGACTGACGTTTAGTCAGACAATATGCCTAAAATGTCATATCTCATCAGATATGGCATTTTTTTTGCAATTAAAGGTTTCAGAAAATAAAAACTAACAACTATGACTATTCAGAAAGGTAAAATTGGAGTAACGACAGAAAACATTTTTCCTGTCATCAAAAAATTTCTATATAGCGACCACGACATCTTCTTGCGCGAAATCGTGTCAAACGCCATTGATGCCACACAGAAGCTGCGCACACTCTCTTCTTGCGGAGAGTTTAAAGGAGAACTTGGGGATTTAAATGTCCGCGTTTCTCTCGACAAAGACAAGGGAACGCTGACCGTAAGCGACTCAGGCATCGGTATGACCGCCGACGATATTGACAAATATATCAACCAGATAGCATTTTCTGGAGCAGAAGAATTCCTCGAAAAATACAAAGATGATGCAAACGCAATAATCGGACATTTCGGATTGGGATTTTATTCAGCCTTCATGGTGTCTAAGAAAGTTGAAATCCGCACAAAATCATATAAAGCCGATGCGAAAGCAATCTGCTGGAGCTGCGACGGTTCTCCTGAATTTGAGATGAACGAAATCGACAAGGAAAATCGTGGCACAGACATTGTTCTCTATATAGACGACGAATGCAAAGAGTTCCTTGAAAAAGACAAGATCGAGTCTTTGCTCAAGAAATATTGCAAGTTCTTGCCAATCCCTGTTGTTTTTGGCAAGAAACAAGAATGGAAAGACGGCAAGATGACTGATACCGATGACGACAACGTCATAAACGACACCAAGCCGGCTTGGACTCGCCAGCCTTCAGAATTAAAAGACGAGGACTACATAAAGTTTTACCACGAACTTTATCCTGGTGAAGAAGACCCGTTGTTCTGGATACACCTCAATGTAGACTATCCCTTCACACTCACTGGCATCCTCTACTTCCCGAAACTGAAAAACGAGATGGATGTGCAGAAAAACCGCATCCAGCTCTATTGCAACCAGGTGTTCGTAACAGACTCTGTTGAAGGCGTTGTACCAGACTTTATGATGATTATGCGCGGTGTCATCGACTCGCCCGACATTCCTCTGAACGTATCTCGTTCATATCTGCAAAGCGACTCCAACGTAAAGAAGATTTCATCCTATATTTCGAAAAAAGTTGCCTCCCAGCTTGAAAATATTTTCAAGAATCGCCGCAACGAATACGAAACAAAATGGAACGACATCAAGATATTTATCGAATACGGTATGCTGTCGGATGAAAAATTCTGCGACGCAGCAATGAAATTCGCTCTTCTCGCCAATGTCGAGGATAAGAAGTTCACACTTGATGAATACAAGGAGCTTATCGCCGCCAACCAGACCGACAAAGACGGCAACCTCGTCTATCTGTACGCAACCGACAAGACTGCTCAATACAGCTACATCAAAGCCGCCAAAGACAAGGGCTACGACGTGCTGCTCATCAACGACCAACTTGGGAATCACTTTGTCGGACTGCTCGAACACAAACTCGAGAAATCTCGTTTTGTACGCGTTGACAGCGACATTGTTGAGAATCTGATTGTAAAAGAGGAACGCAAGGTGTCGGCTATGACTCCTGCAGAACGCAACATCTTCTCTGAGTTGTTCCGCTGCCAGATTCCGCATGTCGACAAGACCGAGTTTCTTGTTTCTTTTTGAGTCGCTCGGCAGCGAGTCGCAACCAGTGCAGATTACACAAAGCGAATATATGCGCCGAATGAAAGAAATGGCAGCAATGCAACCAGGAATGAGTTTCTATGGCGAAATGCCAGATTCATACAATCTCGTACTCAACACCGAGCATCCTGTTGTCAAGCGGCTGCTTGATGAAGCCAAGGCATCGCTGAATGAAAAAGTGTCGCCAATTGAAACGGCTATTGACGTCGAGAACAAAGCGGCACAGGCACTCCGCGAAAAGAAAGACGCCACTGACGACGAGAAGATGCAGGCAGCAGAGCATGAGGCAAAAGCCGAATCTTTGCGCAACGAAGAAAATGCCGACATCAAGACATATGCCGACACTGTCCCTGCCATCCGCCAAATCATCGACATTGCGCTTCTTGGCAACAATCTGCTTCGTGGAGAAGATCTTGACAAATTCCTCCGTAGGTCAATAGACTTACTTAAGTAACAACACCACAATCCTATACAAATAATCCCGATATTGTTGCAACAGCGACAGTATCGGATTGTTTTTTTGCCTTATTTCAACATATTCCAGTGAATAATTACGTCATAAAACAAATTTTGATTACATTTGTAAAAGCATTTGAAAAAACAACGTTGTATGATTATAATTGGCATTGCCGGCGGCACCGGTTCTGGTAAGACCACGGTTGTAAAAAAAATAGTGGAAGCCCTCCCTCAAGGTGAAGTATCTGTACTTCCCCAAGATTCGTATTATAAAGATTCCAGCCATATTCCTGTTGAAGAAAGACAAAAAATCAACTTCGACGAACCGGCTGCTTTTGATTGGGAACTATTGATTTCACAACTTGAAGACTTAAAAAACGGCAAAAACATAGAAGTCCCGACCTACTCTTATCTCACATGCACTCGACAGCCAGAGACAGTCCCGATGCAGCCCCGCGATGTTGTCATAGTAGAGGGTATTCTTGTGTTCAGCGATGAGCGGTTGCGCAATATGATGGACATCAAGGTTTTGTCGACGCAGATGCCGACGACCGTCTGATTCGTGTCATAAACAGAGACTGCATTGAGCGCGGGCGTACGCCAGAACTTGTTGTGGAGCGATACGAACGCGTTTTGAAGCCTATGCACAACAAATATATCGAACCGGCAAAGAAATATGCAGATTTGATTATTCCTCAAGGCGGAAACAACACTGTAGCCATAAAACTGCTTAAAGAATACATCGAAGGTCGCATAAACGCGCATAAGGAGGATTGACACAATGTCTATACGAAATATTGTAAATACGATAGAACGCAAAGTCATTGCCGCTAAAAACCATTCGGTTGGAAAAGAAAAAGCCGAAATGGTTGAGAAACTTACGCATTGCGATGGTCCAATGATGCTACGCACGGAAAATCTGGTCAAGAAATATCGCCAACGCACGGTGGTCAATCACGTTTCCATAAATGTAAAACAAGGAGAGATTGTGGGTCTGCTCGGTCCTAACGGAGCCGGAAAGACAACAACTTTCTATATGACAACTGGACTGATAACCCCATACGAAGGCAAGATTTTCCTTAACGATGTGGACATTACCAAATTTCCTGTATACAAACGGGCGCAGTATGGCATCGGTTATTTGGCACAGGAAGCCTCCGTGTTCCGCAAGTTAAGTGTAGAGAACAACATACGGGCTGTCCTTGAAATGACCGACACGACGAAAGAATATCAAGCGGAGAAACTGGAAAGTCTGATTTCTGAGTTCAGGCTGCAGAAAGTGCGTAAAAACTTGGGAATCCAGTTGTCAGGTGGAGAACGCAGACGAACTGAAATAGCACGATGTCTTGCCATCAACCCCAAGTTTATCATGCTTGACGAGCCTTTCGCTGGTGTCGACCCAATTGCAGTGGAGGACATTCAGTACATCGTATACAAATTGAAGGAGAAAAACATCGGAATCCTCATAACAGACCACAATGCGCCTGAGACGCTCAGCATCACAGACCGCGCTTATCTGCTGTTTGAAG
>OKWD01000068.1_pt1 | contig 17345 bp, 16 predicted proteins | sample 1607011 | NCBI WGS metagenome assembly OKWD01 (sample SAMN04414077, study PRJEB24778) | human gut metagenome | material: faecal | host: Homo sapiens | reverse complement strand
GTTTGCGAGCAATTTGTCGCGGAGCGACGGGCGGTGTTTGCTGTATTTTATGCGCGCCGACTGGATGATGTCGCCGATTTTCACATTCGACGGACAAGCCACCTCGCAACGCTTGCAGTTAAGGCAATATTTCAACGCCTCGTCAAAAAATTCGCCTCTCTTCAAGCGGAGACGCTCGCCGTCGGGTCCTGCCTGCTTCGGACCTGGATAGTTCGGATTCACCGGAACCACCGGGCAGTATACCGTGCAGACTGTGCACTTTATGCACTGCTCGAAATTGTTGGCGGAAATGTTTTTATCTTGTAAGTTTTCCATTGTTTCCTTTCGTTTATTTCAAATTGTCTGCGACATACAATGCGGTCAAAAGCGCCACTCCGGCACCGCAACCCTCATAGAGAGCATTGAATCCGCTGAGCACCGAACCTGCGGCATAGAGATTCTCAAGCACTTTGCCTTCTTTCTTCACATTGAAATTGGCATCGGTGGCGACTCCAAATGTCTGATAACCCTGCTTGTTGAAGAACTGTTGGTCGCACCATTCGGCACGGTCTGCCGCAAAATCAACATCGAGTCCGAACACCGGCTCCACAATTTCGTTTGAATGAGCCACCAAGCCGTTGCTGAAGAAACTGCCTGTGGTCAGGATATAATTGTCGGCTTTTATGCCGTTATCTGCATGATTTATTGTGTATACAGCCTTGACCTTTCCTCCTTCGACATCGGCACGCACCACACTGTCGCCAAGCATGAACACGCCTCCAAGACGCTCAAACTCGCGGCGAAGTTGCTGCTGTGTGCGGATCCCTGACACCGAGGGTGGCATTGTCGGCACTAAGACTACAGACGGCACTGCTTTTCTTAACGCTTTCACAAGTTTCTGAGAAGCGAGTCCCACTGCGGCCGGCAATACCACCGCATCAACCCCAATAGAGTAATTTTTAAGTATGGTCAATAACTGATTATGTATGTTCTCTTTGTCAAGAACACGCGCAATGTTTGTGGCGCGCATTTCCGTAGGGCTTTTGCGCAGACGGTCGACCTCTTCGATATGAATGAGCTCCTGACAGCACTCGGCACCCATGTCCTCCAACGCATCGGTCACGAATTTCATATTGAAATCCAAGAAACCTGCGATGTTGGCAACACGCACCTTCTTGCCCTTGAATTCTTCAGCACCCTTGAAACGGCTGAACTCCGACAATGTCAGCCAAGCCGGTTTCAATGTGCCCATCGGAGTGAGATGCAACGCATTTTCCGTTGCCTCGCCTTCCGCTTCCACACCACTGTCGGCAAGCAGTTGTTTTGCCTCGGATGCATATTTGGCGAAATCTCCGATTTTCTTATATGGATGAGAGGCTTCGAGTTTCGCAACTGCCTCCACAGGATTTTCCACAGCTGTACCGTCAGGCAGACGGTTGAGCAGCTCGAACGAGCCGGAAGAGAAATGCAATGCGCTCTGTCCGGCAGAGATAATGGCGCACTTGACGCCCTTCTTCTGCAAGCGGATGCCACAGGCGAGTCCGCTGAGGCCGCCACCGATGATTACTGTATCGAATTTCATTTTTCTACCTCCTCGTTGTTAAGTTTCATGTCGCACACACCGCCGTAAAGCCACTGTGTGAACTCATTTTCTCTCAAAGCATCGCCCCAAGCCACAGGATAAACACCTTTCCAGCGTTCATTGAGGAATGTGGCAAGATTGCCTTTCGCCTTCTTCGCGCAGTTGTGAGCCTCGCCGAGAAGTCCGGCGGCACGGCAGGCGCAAAGTTCGCCCTGGCACGTTCCCATACCCACACGGGTGCGGCGGCGCAGGTCGATCATATTTGTCACGTGGAGCTCGTTCAACGCGTAGTTGACCTCTCCCACCGAAACATCCTCGCATTCGCACACAAGGCTGTTGTCGTATTCTGTGCTTGACGGGATTTTTTCAGCAAGTTCACCATGACGATGATATGCGGATTTCTGACCTACGCTCATGTCGAACGTTTTGCCCGACGGCACATCCTTCGGAGCGCGGGAGCCTGGAAGCGGAGTCTCGGCTGTGACGCATTTCTTGTCCACGCCGAGCTTCTTGCAAGCCAAGTCGGCAGCCCATTCCGCCATCAAGCGGTAAGTCATCAGCTTTCCGCCGGTGATTGTGGCGAAACCCGGCACGCCGTCGCGTGTCTCATGGTCGAGAAGCACGATGCCGCGGCTGATGTTTCGTCCCGAAGGATCATCGTCGCTGGCAACCAGCGGACGCACACCTGCATAAGCGCGGAGGATGCGTGTCGACGCCAACGCCGGCGCGAGTTTCTCGCCCTCAGTGAGCAGAATGTCGACCTCATCGGGAGTGACGCGCATATCGTCAACCTCGTCGAAGCCCACCGCGGCTCGATGTCGTACCGATAAGGCAGATTGTGTCGCCCGGCACGAGGATATCGGCGTTGGCCGGCTTGCGGCAACGATTGAGCACTATATTGTTAACACGGTGTCCGAAAATCAGCAACGAGCCTTTGGCTGGGAACATCCCCACACGGCAGCCTGCCATAGCGGCGATGTTGTGACCCCAGATACCACCGGCGTTGATGGTCAACGGTGCGAAATATTTGCTTTTTTCCTTAGTCTTATGGTCGAAAACCTCAACGCCAATCACGCGGTTCTGCTCCTTGACAAGCGAAAGCACCTCGTGATACACAAGGATTTTCGCCCCATGGGCTTTTGCGTCGATAATGTTGGCGAGAGTGAGGCGGAACGGATCGACAGAGCCATCAGGCACTTTCACCGCTCCGACAATCGTAGGATTGACCGACGGCTCCATGCGCTTAGCCAACTCCGGATCGATGATTTCGGCGTTGATGCCAGCCTCTTGGCACGACTTAACAAACGTTGCTTGATATGCCAGGTCGTCTTCCGGCAGGGTGATGAACAAGCCGTCGTTCTCCTCCACGCAGTGGCTTGCCACCTTGCGCAGAATCATGTTTTCCTTGATGCACTCCGAAGCCGACTCCTTGTCGGTCACCGCATAGCGGGCGCCGCTGTGAAGCAGTCCGTGGTTACGGCCTGTGGCTCCCGAAGCGAAATCGAAACGCTCCAGCAGCAAAACGCGCAAGCCACGCAACGCGCAGTCGCGCGCCGTGCCGGCTCCTGTTGCTCCTCCTCCTATGACTATTACGTCATATTCGTTTTCTTTATTTACCATGTCTCTTTAAACTAACGAAGTATCAAAATAAAATCTCTGGTTTCTATGTCAAAACCGTTTATGTTTCATTTCACAGCAAAATTATATACAATTTTTTATTCACGAAACTTTTTCCGAAACTTTTTCTTGAAAAAAAGCAAAAAAATTTCGTCACGAAAGCAAAAACTTTCGTTTTTATGTTATAAACATATTTTTACAGCACAGGAGCAAAAAAAACTCCGAAAGCGGGAAGACTTTCGGAGTTAATCTTTAGCAGAGCGCAATCACTGCGCAATGACTAAATACATTCTTTCATCTATAATTATATTTGTATGCTTAGAACTCAAACGCCACGCGAGCCTGGATTGAGTGCAGGTTCTTGTCGAGCATGAATTCCTTTGTATACTCTTGGTTGAGTTTCTGATAAGAATAGTTCAAGCGAGCTACGATATTATCAGTAACATAGTAGTTTACGCCCAAAGTGAACGTGTCTGCCTTACCGCCGACTACTGACTGGTCAGCCACGCCGAATGACTGGTTGAGCGTGCTTGAATAGAACTTGCCGCCATAGAACATGTGGCCTGCCATGATGTCGTTAAGATCGGTGTGGTTGAAGCGTGCTACAACCTCAAGCGATTTGCCTTTCGGACGGTTCATCAAAGCGTCAACACTGTTGTAGCGATAGTTCTTGCCAAGAATCATGAAGCCAGCCTCAACTGTATAGCCATAGAATTTGGCGTTCTGGTCAACACCCATAAGACCCTGGTAAGCCGACAGCGTTGGGAACATTGTTGAAAGCAGCGTTCCGAGCGATGAGGTGAAGTTGTAGTCCCAGTCGCGCTCACGCACATAGTCAGCGTGCAACCACTCGCCCTTCACATACACCTTCTTATAGCTTGCCATCACTTCGGCACCGAATTTCAGACCGGTCTTCACATTGTTGATTGTTGCATTGAGGAATTTGGTGTTGTCAACGCAAGACTCAAGATTTGAAGACAAAGTCACAGTGCGGTTGTAATCGTCAGAACCGTTTGTGAAACCGTTTGCGTCAGGACGTCCGTAGTTTACAGAACCACCGGCATGGAATGCCCAGTCGTCACCGCTCACGCGTCCGAGCAGGCGGGCTGACAATGCATAGCCCATATCACCGCCTTTGACAACTTCTGTCGGGTTTGAGAATTTCTGTGAGAACACACCACCCTCAGCCCAGAAGTATTTGTGATAGTAGCGATAGCTGACACCGATTGCACGGCCTGTGCCGAGAGCAGCTACAGTAGCCGACTTGTTGATGAACGGATAGTCCATCGTGCTCTGGATATTCTCAGCCGAGAACGGCTCAGCGAAGTTACCCACACGGAGGAAACCATTCTTGTTTGTGTGCCAACGCAGATATGCGTCTTTCAACCAGTTTTTCGAAGCGAAATCAACGTCAAGTTTCATATCCACCTTCGATCCGATTTTGCTTATGATGCGGATGCGTGCGGCAGAGAATTTCGCGCCCGAACCGCGGTCTGTGTAATCGTCGATATAATGAGCACCGTCGATAGCGACGCGACCGCCGACACGGAATGAGACTTGTCGTTGTCTGACTTGAATTTCACAAGACCCTCATCCATGTAGCCTTGCAACTCGCGTTGTGCTTCGGTCAGTTCAGAATTGCTTTCCTGGGCAAACAATGGCATCGCGCCAGCCATACAGCAAACACCCAAAGCTAAGATATATTTTTTCATACTGTTATTTCAATTATATATTTCTTGTTCGTGGTTAGGTTTATTTCGCATAATGAAGTTCGTCGAGCACTTGCTGTGCAGTCTTCACCGGAGTGTTTTTGTGCAAGTTGTCTGGCAGACCGCATTTTGCATTCGAGCGGAAATAGTTCAGACCCTTTGCAAGATAGCCCTCAAGAGTCTCGCGGTAGAAATTGATAGCGAGGTCGGCGTGTTGGTAAACGCACCGTCAACATAGTTCTTGTCTGCTCCACCTTCCTTCTTCGGGTCGCACCACGGACCTGTATACTTCAAGAGTTGCTCCTGAGTGTTGAATGTCCAAGCGTGGATGTCCATTCCTGTGCGGCGGATCATGTCGCCCTGCCATGGATACAAGCTTGTAGGATAGCCCGTGATATAGTCGATGTTCGGGCCCATTGCAGTAGCGCCGTTGTCGATTGCGAAGTTGATCTTCTCAGCGTAAGACACCGGCGTAGAGCTTGTCACATCAGCCATCAGGAACAATGTAGGAATCTTGCGTTTGAACTCCTTGTTCATATTGATAAGACCGCCGAGGCTGAATGTCTGAAGGATGATACGGGCCTTCGTGTTGGCAATATCCACATTTCCTGGAACACCATTTTTATAAGCGATCTTTTTCATTTTGCTGGCGTCCTCATCATACCAGCCGTGTTTCTTCAAGCATGCGCACAATGCTTTCTCCATGCCTGCAAACAAGTAAGGAGCCTTTGTCTCGATATAGACACCCGGACGGTTGCCGTTGTCGTATGGGTCTGGCTCATACTGAGTGCTGACATACTTTCCATTCTCGTCACGGTTCACGATACGCTTGCCGTTGGCGTCGCGCTTGATGCGGTAGCCTCGGCAATCATAAGCACGTCGTCGAGAGTAAGGATGTCAAGACCTACAAACGAGCTGCGTGCCTGCTCCGGGTTGGCTTCGTTGAACCAAGAACCGATGTCGAGTTTCAGCAACTCATCATAAGTGAACGCGCTCACGTAGTCGTTCTGGCGGCTTGGATAGATAACCTCAACGTCGGTTGTACGGAGAAGGCTTTCATCGTGAAGCGCAAGGATTACACCGTCTTTTGTTTTCTGAAGGTCGCACTCGATGTAGTCAGCACCGATGTTACGAGCCCAGCGCATAGCAGCCTCACTCTCTTCCGGAGCCCAGAACTCTGTTCCGCGGTGAGCGATGACGATGTTTTTGGGAGTGTAGTCGATCACCTCCTTCTGCTCGGCAGAAAGAGCATGAAGTTCTGGAACGTCCTTTGTGGAGTATCCATCAGTTCTCACATCGTCCTGACAAGAGAACATACCCAGGCAAAAAGAGGCAGACAGTAAATATACTGGCATCTTTTGATGCAAGTGAAGTTTGATTTCATAAATAATATTTGTTAATTAATAAAAAATTAGGTTTTTATCCTTTCTATTTTTCAGCATCTCTCTTTGCTGACGTCACACAAAAAGAGAACCGGCCGGCAGTTACGTCCTACTGCCAGCCGGTGCCTATATTCCTATTATTATTATTTTGTTCTGAAGATAGATTCATCTCAATTGCCGAAAACACAGCATCGCCACAGGCAACACCGTCCATAAAAACTACAGACTCAAAAAAACGGTTGGGAGAAATACCCCTTCCCTGTAAAATCAGCATAGTTGCGTGAATAACATCAGCATAGTTGCGTGAATAACATCAGCATAGTTGCGTGAATAACAAGTGTTTAGCGTAAGCTTTTTCATTTTTTAATTTTAAGAGTAAAAGTTTCTCGTTCGGTTTCGTTTTAGTGCGATGAAAGCCATTATCTTTCATTACGCCACAAATGTATAAACAATAATTGGAATACGAAACTTTTTCGGTTGTTTTTCATTTAAAATCGATTTTTATTTCATTTTGAAATTTAGCAAGGAAATTTGTATGTTATGCAACATATTTTGAGGTCTTTCACTAAAAATATTTTTCAAAACTGTTATTTTTTCGTTATTTTGCAGAGCGAATCAAAAACTTTGAAATCAAATCATAACATATAATAATTCACATGACTAAAGACGAAAGGCAATCACTTATTCTCGATCTGCTCATGCAACAGGACTCGTTGCTTGTCACCGACTTGTCTGAGCAACTCAACGTCTCATCAGTTACGATACGAAAAGACTTGACAGAGCTTGAGAAAAAAAAGAAACTCTACCGCAACCACGGTAAAGCAATCCTCATAGACCCTTACAGCGAAAACAAGAATGTAAGCGAGAAGGAGCGGCTGTATGTGGAGGAGAAACGGCTCATCGGCGCAGCGGCAGCGCAGCTGGTCACGCCGCGCGACTCCATCCTCATCGCATCCGGCACCACAGTCCACGCGTTGGCGCGCAACATCCACACGACCGACAAGCTGACCGTGATAACGGCATCGCTCGAAGTGGCGCGCATCCTTGCCAACGACAACAACGTCGACATCATCGAACTTGGCGGAATCCTCCGCCACAGCAGTTTGTCGGTGGTCGGCAAATATGCAGAGTCGGCATTGAGCGACTTCTCCTGCAGCAAGTTGTTTATCGGTGTCGACGGCATCGACCTCGACTTCGGCATCACAACAACCAACATGATGGAGGCAAGCCTCAACCGCGTTATGATACAAACCGCGCAGAAGACCATCGTGCTCGCCGACTCATCCAATTCGGACGCCGCGGCTTCAGCAAGATCGTCGACACAAAAGACGTGGACCACATCATCACCGACTCGCACATCTCTCCGTCAACGGCACACGCCATCGAGGAGATGGGCATAGAGCTGACAATCGTTCCCGTCCACTGACCTCCAACCAAGCACAAATAATAAAAGCAATCCCGGAAACCATCGTCTCCGGGATTGCTTTTATTATACCTATATATACTGATTAATATGCAAACATCGGATAGTCTGCCATCATGGCGTTAACCTTATCGCGCACAGAGCGGATAACCGCCTCATCCTCGTTGTGGCTGAGCACCGTGTCAATCATCTCGACGATATCGCCCATGAGGTCTTCCTTCACGCCACGTGTAGTGATGGCAGCCGTGCCGAGACGCACACCCGACGTTTGGAACGGAGAGCGGCTGTCGAACGGCACCATATTCTTGTTGGCAGTGATGTCGGCGTCAACGAGCACCTTCTCTGCCACCTTGCCGGTGAGTTCCGGGAAACGGGTGCGCAAATCCACAAGGATGCAGTGGTTGTCTGTGCCGCCGCTCACAATCTTGTAGCCCTTTGCAATCATAGCCTCCGCCATAGCCTTGGCATTCTTCTTCACCTGCTTCTGATAGTCTTTGTATTCCGGCTGCAAAGCCTCGCCGAAAGCCACAGCCTTGGCGGCAATCACATGCTCAAGCGGACCGCCCTGAACACCAGGGAACACCGCAGAGTCGAGAATTGCCGACATCTTCTTCACAACGCCCTTAGGTGTTGTTTTGCCCCATGGATTCTCGAAATCCTTGCCGAGCAGAATCAAGCCGCCGCGCGGACCGCGGAGAGTCTTGTGGGTAGTCGATGTCACGATATGCGCATATTTCAACGGATTGTCGAGCAGTCCGGCAGCGATAAGTCCGGCAGGGTGAGCCATGTCGATCATCAACAACGCGCCTATTTCATCGGCAATCTTACGCATGCGGGCATAGTCCCACTCGCGTGAATATGCGCTCGCGCCTCCGATAATCAGTTTCGGACGCTCGCGGAGAGCCACTTCCTCCATCATATCGTAGTCGACCAAACCGGTGTCTTCCTTCACACCATACTCAAGGGCATGGAAAACCAAGCCTGAGAAATTCACAGGTGAACCATGACTGAGGTGACCGCCGTGCGACAAGTTCAATCCGAGGAATTTGTCGCCTGGTTTCACCGTTGCCATAAACACAGCCATATTTGCCTGTGCGCCAGAATGCGGCTGCACGTTGGCATACTCGGCGCCGAAGAGTTCCTTCACGCGCTCGATGGCAAGCGTTTCCGCCTCATCGACCACCTGACATCCGCCATAGTAGCGGTGGCCGGGATAGCCTTCTGCATACTTGTTTGTGAGGCACGACCCCATGGCGCGCATCACTTGGTCGCTGACAAAGTTTTCAGAGGCAATCAACTCTATGCCTTTCTTCTGGCGCTGATGTTCGCGCTCGATGATGTCGAAAATCAAATCGTCTCTTTTCATATTGGTCTTATATAATAAGTTTTTATAATTATTTCTTTTTCTGCACCGACCAGCCAAACTTGCCTATCTTGTCGCCAAGTCCGTAATAGTTGCCGTGGGCATAGGCGATAAGGTCGGCTGCCTGCATGTCGAACGCTCCGGTTTCCGGATTGATGAAACGCTCGTCAGCAAGCGTGCAAAGCACTTCAGATATAAACATGTCGTGGCTGCCCAACGGGATTATCTCCTTCACGCGGCACTCGATAGACAGCGGCGCCTCCTCAATATATGGAGCCTGCACCATCATGCCGCGGCGCGGAGTGAGCCCCGTTTCCGCAAACTTGTCGTAGTCCCTGCCCGACCTCACTCCACACCAGTCGGCGGCACGCGCCATGTCGCGGTTTGTGAGATTGAGCGTAAACTCCATGTTTTCCTTCAGCAATGCGTAGCTGTGACGCTCCTTGCGCACCGACACATAGCACATGGCAGGGTCGGAACATATCGTGCCAACCCACGCCACGGTTATCAGGTTATAGTTTTCCGGGGCGTTGCCACACCCCACAAGAATAGCCGGAAGCGGATAAATCATCGTGCCCGGACGCCACACTTTCTTTGCCATTAGCCCTTACTTCAGTTCTATATCCTCCTTTTCAATCATCCGCTCGCAGTAGCGGCATTTCAGCGTCACATTGTCCTTGTCGATGACGTTGAAATACGTGCGCATCGGCTCGTTGTTGGTGATGCACTTGGGATTGGTGCACCGCACGATGTCGACAATGTCGTCGGCAAGCGTCACCTTGAACTTTTTCACCACTTTGTAGTCCTCGATGATGTTCACGTTGACGTTTGGCGCAACCAAAGCCAGGCGGTTGAGCGTTTCTTCAGGAAAAGTCACGCCCGACACTTTCAAGATGCCTTTTTTGCCGAGTTTCTTGCTGTCGAGGTTATAGCCGATTGTGACACTGCCCTCCACATTTTCCAAATCAAGCAGACGCACCACCTTGAAAACGAGGTGGGACGGAATATGGTCAATCACCGTGCCATTCTGCAAAGCGGCGACGGCGAGTTTGCTGTTATCGTTCATTTTCTCTGAGTTCCTTTACGTTAATACCTAAAACTTTGCAAATGATTGCCTGACGGGCATAGAGTCCGTTCTGCGCCTGCTGGAAATAGTAGGCTTTCGGATTGTCGTCGACATCCTGCGAAATCTCGCCGACACGTGGCAGCGGATGCAGGATGCGCACCGTTGGCTTGCTGTCGTCGAGCATCGAATTGTGGAGATTGTATAGATTCTTCACACGCTCATATTCCTCAAGGTCGGAGAAACGCTCGCGCTGCACGCGCGTCATATAAATGATGTCGCTCTCATTGATCACGTCCGGCGAGAACTCGTGAGTCTCGCGGTAACGGATGCCGTGCTCATTGCAGAAGTCCTTGTATTCCTGTGGCATTTGCAGCTCGTTGCACGCCACGAAATTGAACGTAGGGTTGAAATACGACATTGCCATCAGCAGAGAATGCACCGTGCGGCCATATTTCAAGTCGCCCACCATGGTGATTGTCAAGTCGCGCAGCGTGCCCTGAGTCTTATAGATAGAGTAAAGGTCGAGCATTGTCTGCGACGGATGCTGGTTGGCACCGTCACCGGCATTGATGACCGGCACACGCGACACCTCCGACGCATAGCGCGCCGCGCCCTCAAGATAGTGGCGCATTATTATCAGGTCGACATAGTTGTTGACCATCATGATTGTGTCCTTCAGCGTCTCGCCCTTCGACGAGCTCGACGTTGCCGCATCGGAGAATCCAATCACCCGTCCGCCAAGACGGTTCACTGCGGTTTCAAAACTCAGGCGGGTGCGTGTCGACGGCTCAAAAAACAGAGTCGCCACGACTTTGCCCTCAAGAAGTTTCCGGTTAGGGTTTGCCTCAAAATATTTCATATCCTCGAGCAAATCCAGCATCTCCTGCTTTGAGAAGTCGGAAATCGATACAAGACTTTCGTTTTCCATATATATATCTTCGTCTTATTGAATAAGTTAATATCCGAATAAAAAAATAGCCAATCCACACAAATCGTGCTGACTGGCTTATATCGTCGACGACAACGCCGCGGTGTCCGCTTGCCGGAAGTACCGCTGGAATAAGACTGTATGTTGGTTCGTCTGCTTCATTGTTGCCGTTCTTTCATTGCAAAGTTACGAAATCTTTGCAATGGGCAACACATTTGGTCCCGCTTTTTCACCTGAATTTTCATTTTTTTATGCGAATTGCTATCTTTGCACCTCAATTGAGGATATGTAGTATCCGATTATTTCAACAGTAAACAAAAATGGCAGAAACCCATACTACGCCGCATGGCACGACATTAATTCATCATACATAAAAACATTCTACATGACAGGCAAAGCTAAAGGCTATTTTCTCGGAGCAGTGGCGGCAGCCACATACGGCATGAACCCACTGTTCGCGCTACCACTCTACGACGACGGCATGGACTCTGACTCCGTGCTGTTTTCCGCTATTCTTTCGCCATTCCGTCTCCTTGCGATAATGCTCAAGGCACGCGGACGCAGCCTGGCGATAAAGCGTTGCGAGGTGGCTCCGCTGCTGTTTTTCGGCGTGATGATAGCGCTGTCGTCGCTCACGTTGTTTCTCAGCTACGGCTACATGGGAGCGAGCATCGCCTCCACGCTGCTGTTCATATACCCTATTCTGGTGGCTCTGATAATGGCTGTAATGTTTCATGAGCGGCTCAGGGCGGCAACCGTAGTGTGCATGCTCTCGGCACTGCTCGGCATCGCCCTGCTCTACAAAAACGAGGACGGGTCGACAATAAGCCTTGTGGGCTCAATCATCGTGTTTTTCTCGTCGCTCTCCTATGCCATCTATCTCGTTGGCGTAAACCGCGTGAAAGCCATCAAGGACGAGCCTACACTGAAAATCACGCTCTACGTTCTCGTGTTCGGGCTCTCTGTGTTCATAATCAGGCTGCTGTGGATTGGACAGATAACGATGCCGTCGCACTGGTATATGTGGGGCAACGTGCTGGGTCTTGCCGTATTTCCCACGGCGATATCCTTCCTGTGCACCACCGCCGCAATCCAGAGCATCGGCTCCACCCCAACCGCAATTCTCGGCGCGCTGGAGCCAGTCACCGCAATATTCTTCGGCATCATGATTTTCGGAGAGACAATGTCGGCACGGCAAAGGCGTCGGAACTGGTGCTCATAATCGTGGCTGTGACCCTGGTGATTGCCGGAGGAAGCCTTTCAGTGCCGCTGACACGCTTCCGGCGTCTCTTCCCGCGTCTGCTCAAAAGAAAATAATGTTGGCTGTTAGCGCAGAATTGCGTAACTTTACGGCCTGATTTCTGAACAGTAAAAATTCAACGATATGACTGCACAAATTCTTAACTTTATAACGTGGGACTGCAACCCCGACTTGATTTCATCGCCAATCACCATCCGCTGGTACGGACTGATGTTTGCCATCGGCTTTATCCTCGGCGCTTGGATTCTGTCGAAAATGTTCAAGCACGAGGGAGAGCGCAGCAGCTGGGTGGATTCAATTTTCGTGATTGTGGTGATCTGCACCATCGTGGGCGCACGCCTCGGACACGTGTTCTTCTACGCGTGGGACTACTACTCGCAGCACCCTTCCGAGATACTCAAAGTCTGGGAAGGCGGACTTGCAAGGCCACGGCGGGGCTATAGGCATCCTTATCGGCATCTGCCTCTACTCCTATTTCGTCACCAAGCGCTCGCCGCTGTGGACTCTCGACCGTCTTGTGGTGCCTGTGGCTCTCGTTGGCGGACTTATCCGTCTGGGCAATCTTTTCAACTCCGAGATTTTCGGACATGTCACCACGCTTCCGTGGGGATTCTATTTTGTCGACTCTCTGGAATGGCAGAACATGTGTGCCGAATACGGTTACAAGGTGGCTTGCCACCCTACGCAGATTTATGAGGCTCTTTGCTACTTCGCACTGTTCGGACTGCTGATGTGGATGTACTGGAAGCGCAACTCAGAGGAACGCCGCGGACTGATTACCGGAGTGTTTTTCGTAGTTCTTTTCTTATGCCGCTTCCTCATAGAGTTTGTCAAGAACCCACAGGAAAGTTTCGAAGTGGGAATGCTCCTCAACATGGGACAGCTTCTAAGCCTTCCGTTCATCATTGCCGGCGTGGTTCTCGTTGTCCGCGCATTGCTTCGCCCGCGCGTGGCAATCGACTTCAAAAACGAGTTCGCTCCGGAAGAAAAAAAGAAATAGCAAGCCATGTTGTCTTTCTATGACATCGTCGGTTTTTCCGACCACCCTGCCAACCTATCCTCCGCCGACAGACTGCTTGGCATAGGCATCATAGCCGCAATCTGTCTGCTGGCATACTTTCTGCTCAAGAAGATAGTATTTCCTCTTGTCAAACGGTTCACGGAAAAGACCGATGCAACATGGGACGACCATCTGTTCAACAGCCGCGTGCTCAACCTGGCGGCATACCTGCTCCCGGCACTGCTCGCCTATATGTTTGTGCCAATGCTGTTCAGCGACCATCCGATGACCGTCACCGTCATCGACAAAGCGTTTCTGCTGCTCATCGTCGCAATATCCACACGGCTGGTATGCGCGTTCATCTCTTCGTTCCAGATTATCAGCTCTGAATCCGAGCTGCTGAGAAAACGTCCGCTGACGGGTATATACCAGACATTCAAGATTCTTGTGGTATGCGTGGGCATAATCCTTGCTGTCAGCATATTGCTCAACCGTGAGCCAAGCACCATCCTTGCCGGACTCGGTGCCTCGGCAGCCGTGCTCATGCTGGTGTTCAAGGACTCGATAATGGGACTTGTGGCAGGCATACAAATCAACTACTACGACATCCTGCGGCCGGGCGACTGGATGATTCTCGAAAAGCGCGGCGCCAACGGTCTGGTAACCGCCGTGACTCTCAATTTCGTGAAAGTGCAGAATTGGGACAATTCGGTCACAACCATCCCCACACATGCGCTGATTACAGAGTCGTTTCAGAACTTCCGCAACATGTGGGACGAAGGCGGACGCCGGATGCGCGAACTTGTCTATATCGACATAACTTCGGTGCGCAAGTGCTCTGCCGACGAGGCTGAACGCCTGGCGGCAATGATTCCCGACTGCCCGGCATACGGCACCGATGTGACAAACCTATTCTTTTTCCGATTCTATATGGAGCACCGCATGCGCTCAAATCCACTCACCAACCCGCAGCCGCACCTGATGGTGCGCCAACAACCAGTGTCGGCTTGCGGACTGCCAGTGGAGCTTTACTGCTTCACTTCATGCACGCAATGGGTCGATTTTGAGCACTTCAAGGCGGAAATTGTAGAGACGGCTTACGTCTCGCTCGGCAAGTTCGGCTTGAGAGCGTTCCAGTCGCCTTCGGGAATAGACTTCGACAAATTGAAAAATTAACGTATGGCGAACAACAATATCATCATAAAAGGCGCAAGGGTCAACAATCTGAAAAACATAGATTTGGAGATTCCTCGCGGCAAATTCATCGTTATCACCGGACTTTCCGGCTCCGGCAAATCGTCGTTGGCGTTCGACACGCTTTATGCCGAAGGACAACGGCGTTACGTGGAGAGCATGTCATCGTATGCCCGGCAGTTTCTCGGCCGTATGCAGAAGCCTGAATGCGACTTCATTAAAGGATTGCCGCCAGCCATCGCCATCGAACAGAAAGTGTCGACGCGCAACCCGCGAAGCACGGTGGGAACAGCATCGGAAATCTACGACTATCTGCGGCTGCTGTTTGCTCGTATCGGCAAGACGTTCTCGCCCGTGTCGGGCAACTTGGTGAAGAAAAACACAGTGGATGATGTTGTTGAATGCATGAAAAACTATGCCGACGGCACACGCATCGCCATCGTCGCACCCATCGTCCTGCCATCTGGACGAACCATCGAGGGGCAGCTCGACATCTACAAAAAGGAAGGCTTCTCACGCATTGAGCGCAACGGCGAATTTCTACAGATTGACGATGCCAAAGACTGCGACACGAACTGCAACCTGCTAATCGACCGTCTGACCGTCTCTTCCGACGCCGACACCATAAGCCGCCTTACCGACTCTGTGGAAACGGCGTTCTATGAAGGCGACGGACAATGCCGTCTGCTCGCATGGACGCCCGACGGCATCACGCCGCGGCTTTCTCAAAACGATTCGAGGAGGACGGCATCGAGTTTATCGAGCCAACCGACCAACTGTTCAACTTCAACAACCCTTACGGCGCATGCCCCACCTGCGAGGGATTCGGACGTGTGCTCGGCATTGACGAGAACCTTGTTATCCCCAACAAGGCGCTGTCGGTCTACGACGACGCCGTCGTGTGCTGGCGTGGAGAGAAAATGAGCGAATGGAAGCGTGCGTTTATCATCGCCGCCGCCAAACGCGGTTTCCACGTGCATCGCCCGTATTACCAACTATCCGACGAGGAGCGCGCGCTGCTGTGGCACGGTGCGCCGGGAATATACGGCATCGACAGCTTCTTCGATATGGTGAAAGACAACCAATACAAGATACAATACCGAGTGATGATGGCGCGCTACCGCGGAAAGACAGCGTGCCCCGAATGCCACGGAAGCCGTCTGCGGCACGAGGCTCTATACGTGAAAATTGCAGGCAAAACGATAGCCGACATCGTGCGGATGCCGGTAAGCGACGTGCGCCAATGGTTTGACACCTTGAGCCTTGACGACTCCGACGCACGCATCGCCAAACGCTTGCTCACGGAGATTCGCACCCGCATAGGATATCTTTGCGATGTGGGACTGGAATATCTGACGCTCGACCGCCTGTCGTCGTCATTGTCGGGCGGCGAAAGCCAGCGCATCAACCTCGCCACTTCATTGGGAAGCAGCCTTGTAGGGTCGCTCTACATCCTCGACGAACCGAGCATCGGACTGCACTCACGCGACACCGAACGGCTTATCCGCGTGTTGCGCCGCCTGCAGCAGCTGGGAAACACGGTGGTCGTTGTGGAGCACGACGAGGAAATCATGCGTGCCGCCGACTGGATTATCGACATCGGACCTTTGGCTGGACGCGGAGGCGGCAATGTGGTGTATCAAGGGCCTGTCGACAAGCTCGACAAAGCCACCGACAGTCTGACGGCAAAATATCTAACCGGCGAGATGCAAATACCTCTGCCCAAGCTGCGCCGGCGCACTCACAACTACATCGAGATTATCGGTGCGGCGCAAAACAACATCAAGGGCATCGACGTGCGCTTCCCGCTGCAGGTGATGACCGTGGTGACCGGCGTAAGCGGCTCTGGAAAGTCGACTCTCGTGCGCGACATCCTCTACAACGCGCTGCTGCGCCACTTCGGCGAGGCTTGCGAGAACACAGGGTCATACACCGATCTGCGCGGCGACCTGTCGCTCATCAACAGCGTGGAATTTGTAGACCAGAACCCCATCGGGAAATCTTCGCGCAGCAATGCGGCGACCTATCTTAAGGCTTTCGACGAAATCCGCAGGCTGTTTGCCGAGCAGCAGGGCGCGAAACAAATGGGCTTCGACGCCGGATATTTCTCCTACAACGCCGAGGGCGGACGCTGCGAGGAATGCAAGGGCGAAGGCACAATCACCATCGAGATGCAGTTTATGGCAGACATCACGCTGCAATGCGAGTCGTGCCACGGCAAGCGATACAAGCCGGAGGTTCTTGCCATCGAATACCGCGGCAAGAACATCTACGACATCCTCAACATGACCATCAACCAGGCCATCGAGTTTTTCAGCGAGTCGAAGGGCACTACGGAGACACGCATCGTGAAACGCCTGTTGCCGCTGCAGCAGGTGGGATTGGGCTACGTCAAGATGGGACAATCGTCGTCGACACTGTCGGGCGGTGAGAACCAACGCATAAAGTTGGCTTATTTCCTCAGTCAGGAGAAGCAGCGCCCGTCGATGTTCATCTTCGACGAGCCTACCACGGGTCTGCATTTCCACGACATCAACACTCTGATGGCATCGTTCAACCGCCTTATTGAGAAGGGACACACAATTATAATCATCGAGCACAATCTCGATGTGGTGAAGTGTGCCGACCACGTGATAGACATGGGTCCTGAGGGAGGCAACAGCGGCGGACACATCGTGTGTGCGGGCACACCCGAGGACATCGCGGCATGCCCGGACAGCTACACCGGACGTTCTGAAAGAAAACTTAAATAACCTATTTCTCGCTCTGCTTCTTCAGCAAATCGCGGATTCAGTGAGCAGCTGCTCTTCCTGCTTCGGTAGCCTGGGAGGCTGGCGGGTG
>OKWD01000066.1_pt1 | contig 17542 bp, 23 predicted proteins | sample 1607011 | NCBI WGS metagenome assembly OKWD01 (sample SAMN04414077, study PRJEB24778) | human gut metagenome | material: faecal | host: Homo sapiens | reverse complement strand
TATAACTTTGTAATCGGTAGTCATATTAAATATTTTTGTAACTAATTGATTTTTACCTATAAAGGTACAAAATATTTATGAGACTACCAACTTTTTTATGAACTATTTCTTATCCCGAACTGGGGTAGAATAATACTAATGTTTGTTTTGTATATAATCCGATATAGCAAAGATGTATATAGAAACTGTTGATCGGGGACAATTGAAAAAGCGGAGAGAGTTGCAACAATTGATACTGATTCTTGCAAGTTCATTGTTGTTAGTATCTAAGATTGGAGGAATTGTTTCTTCAATTATTCTAATTGCAATGTCTTTCTTTATGTATTCAAATCCGGTGTCGTTTATACCTTTGATATTTGTATCAGCGTGGCACATAGGAATGGTAGTAGTCCCTGGATTTGCCGCTATTTTTTATTATTCTTTGATGTTTTTGGTCTCAGCATCTATGAATTCATATGGTTTAATCATTCTAAAATAATAAAACCGTTGAGGACGGCAATGTTGTTTGGTGTTTGGTTGCTGATTTCGGGAGCATTTGCCATTACGGGCAATTGGTATGAATCGTTTAAAATCTTTATGTATATATTAATAGCATTTCTATGCTCGAAAATTCGTATCAATTCAATGGATTTTGTTAATAAATCGATTGTTTGTATTGCAGTTGTAATGTCTGTGTATTTCTTTGTTGTTTCGTATATTTTCCCGTTAAAATTTAGTTTAGTTGACAGATCTCAATATACAAATAGCGATATTACGGATTTGAATACAATTATTTGGGGAGTGAATCCAAATACGGCAGCACAAATTGTATTAATAGTCTTTGCGATATTGTTTTGTTATTCATTGTCAAAAAGGAAATTCGGTCTTCTGTGTATATCCTTGCTTAATTTTGCAACTTTGATTTTTTTAGGGAGCAGAACTTCTTTTTTTACGGTGGCGTTTGTGTCGGCCGTATATTTCTTTTTTGTTTCCAAAATGAATGGAGTAAAGAAGTTGGGTATTGGCTTGTTTCTTTTAATTGTTGCCTTTGGAGTTTTTTATTATAGTGATGGTGTGACTAGCCGAGTTTCCAGGTTTAAATGCCAACTCAATAATAAGAAGATGGGGGTTCGGGCGAGATTTATGACATGGGAATTTTTTAATAAATGATGTTATTCCAAATTATTTGTTTTCTGGGATAGGTGTGGGGCGTGATAATTATAGGGCTATAGGTCTTTTGTATGATGCAGATAATGTGTATTTTGATGTCTTAACCCAAGCAGGTGTGATTGGATTATTTTTGTTCTTAAAGATGCTAATGGAAACATTAAGAGATTCTGTGGGAAAGTTGTCGGCAAATAAAAACTATCATTCCTAATCTTATTTGTATTCATATTGCTTATCGGTGTTGGTGAATCAATTTTTTGACATTCCAATTTTTTGGGGAGTGTTTTTGTATTATTGTTTGGCTGTTTCTAACAGACGACCGAGCGCCATTTCTGTAAAACTTGAAAAATAAATGACACCATCACAAAGGGTTTTTGTTAACACAATGTCTCAATATGGCAGGACTATGATTAATATGGTTTTGTCTTTGTATACAGTACGAATTGTGTTGGGGGCATTAGGAGAAAGTGATTATGGAATATATATTCTTATCGCAGGAATTGTATCCATGTTGTCTTTTGTGACAAATTCGCTTGTTACAACGACTCAACGCTTTGTTTCATATTATCAAGGAAAAGGGGAGTTGCAGAGCATTAAAGATGTTTTCAACAATAGTTTGATAATTCATATCGCAATTTCTTTATGTATCGCAATATCTCTCATTATTGTTATGCCAATATTGTTTAACGGGGGATTGAACATTCCAAGCTATCGAATAGAGGCTTCAATGACGGTATATAAGGTAATAATAATAATTGTTTCTTTGGCATTTTTGACATCTCCGTTTAGAGCATTACTAATTTCTCATGAAAATATAATCTATTTATCAGTGGTGGATATATTTGATGGGATTTTAAAGCTGGCTTTAGCAGTTATCATGACCATTATGCCGTATGACAAGTTGATATTGTATGCATATATAATGCTTTTTATACAAGCCTTTAATGCTGTTGCTATTGCGGGATATTGCTATTTGAAATATAAAGAATGTGTTTTTCCTCAAATTAAATAGGATAAATAAAAAATACATTAAAGAATTAATGGGCTTTGCGGGGTGGAGTGTATATTCCACAGGATGTGTTTGGGAGGCAGCAAGGTGTTGCGATTTTGTTAAATAAAGCTATGGGAACAATTGTAAATTCAGCATATGGCATTGCGTTTCAAATAGCCAGCTATACTAATTTTTTATCATCTTCTTTGATAAACTCAATGGCACCTCAAATTGTCAAGGCGGAGGGGACAGGAGAGCGTGAAAAAGCATTGTGGCTGTCTTCAACGGCGTGTAAATTTATGTTTTTCTTAATCTCTGCTATTTGCATACCTTGTATGTTTGAGATAGATGCAATTTTACAATGGTGGTTGAAAAAAGTTCCAGCAAACGCCTCGTTGTTTTGTGTAATGGTGATGTCTGCATCTATGGTTGATGCATTGACGGTTGGTTTGGGACACATTAATCAAGCCATAGGAAAAATTAGAGATTATTCATTAATTGTAAACACACCAAAATTTTTGACAGTGTTATTTATTGGTAATTGCACTGCATTATGGTTGTGATTTGTTTTTTATAGCGATTGTTTTTGTTGTGGTTGAATTGCTTAGCAGCATTCTTAGGATTTTTGTTGTAAAAAAAACGGCAGGCTTGGAGATACAATATTTTATTAAGGAGATATTTGTAAGAGAAATTGTGCCGATTCTGTTGTGTATACTATTTTGTGTTTTGTTTACCAAATTTGTCCATTTCAACTATCGGTTTTCTGTTACAATCATATTGTCTATTGTGTTGTTGGCTCTTGGTGTATATAAATGGGGCTTGTCAGAAAAAGAAGAAGATATCTTGAGGAAATTATTTTTTGCTTTTCGAGCAAATATTAAAAGGAGGTTTAAAACGTGATGAAAGAATTGATTAAAAAAAGAATGCCGAGATTGTTTAAATATTTACATGAGGTACGAGAGTTGTATTATAAGTTTCTTGTGTTTATTAGTCCTAAATTGTTCATTAAAGTTTGGTACAAGCATTGTTTTGGCGAGAGAATTAATTTGAAATCGCCAGAAGGAATTTGTGAGAAAATTAATTGGATGAAACTTTACTCGGACATGAGTCTTTGGACACTTTGTGCCGATAAGGTTGCTGTTCGACAATATGTAAAACAACATGGCTTGGATTTTACATTAAATGATGTTTATGGTGTTTTTGAAGATGCTAATGAAATAGATTTTGACACATTGCCTAATGAATTTGTCCTAAAGACAAATAATGGTGGTGGCGGCAATAATGTCATAATAGTTGAAGATAAGCAGAAGTTGGATGTTCCAGATGCGATAAGGAAGTTAAATAAATGGAAAGCAAAAAAGATAGGAAACAGATATTATGAGCCTCATTATAACTCGATTCATCCAAGAATTATTGTTGAAAAATTGCTAAAGCCAAATGCTGGCGAATTATCGTTGACGGATATTAAGATTTATTGCATTAATGGTAAAGCCCATTCGGTCTTTTTTTGTTCGGACAGGGTGTTTGGGGAAAAGGTTTGTTATTCTGTGTACGATTTAAATTGGAATCTCCATCCAGAATTTATTGAGCCAGAATATCGGGCAAAAAAAATATATCCAAGGCCCAAGTCATTAATGAAAATGATAGAATATAGTGAAAAATTGTCGGCAGAAATACCTTTTGTTCGAGTTGATTGGTATGAGATAGGAGGTCAGCCGATTTTTAGTGAATTAACCTTTACTCCAGCTGGCGGTTTTATGCGATTCCATAGTAAAGAATATCTATACGATATGGGTCGGCAATTAAAACTCCCAGAACCAATAAAAAAAGTCTAATATGTATAATTACAGTGTTATTATTCCGCATAAAAATTGCGTGAATTTATTGTTTAGATGCCTTGATAGCATTCCTCGCAGAAAAGATATACAGGTAATAGTTGTTGATGATGTAAGTTCTTTTTCGAAAGGTGAAAAGCAACAATTACTGGATAAACAAGATTCTAATATAAAAATTGTCTTTCTTGAAAAGACGCATTTTGCAGGAGGAGCAAGAAATGAAGGTATTTCTCTTTCGGAGGGGAAATGGCTTGTTTTTGCTGATTCTGATGATTTCTTTACAAAAGGAGCTTTTGATGTAATGGATCAGTATCTGATGTCTGAAAGTGACATAGTATTCTTTGGCGATACATCTTGTTATTCAGATACATTAGAACCGACCAATAGATATGGTCAAAGAATGAAAATGGTGGAGGATTTTTGTCGTTATAAGTCGGAAGAATCATCAGAGTTTCTAAGATTCAAAAACCCTACACCAACATGTAAAATGATAAGAAGAGACTTGGTCTATCTGAATAAAATTCGATTTTGACGAGGTCCGAGCATCGAATGATGATATGTTTTCCTTATTGACGGGTTTTTTCGCGAAAAGTATTGATGCAGATGTCCGTCCCACGTATTGTGGCACTATTCGTAGGGGGTCTTTAATGCAAACGAAATCAAAAGAGATACAATTTTGTCGCTATGAAGTAAATGTTCGAAAATATATTTTTTTCAGAGAGCATAATTTGGATAGACATTATCCTTGGCTGACCGCTGAAATATTCCGGGCGCTATATAGTTTCGGTTTCAAAGAATTCTTTCGCTATATCAAGTTGGCAAGGGAAAACCATCTTAATATATGGTTGGGAATAACACGTCGATTTACTAAGAAAAAGAAATAATATATAACAATAAAACAAAATGAAAAGATTTAAAATTTGTGTAATTGGCTTGGGCTATGTAGGTTTGCCTTTGGCTCGTTTGTTTTCAACAAAGTATGATGCCGTTGGATTTGATATGAATCAAGATCGAGTAAATGCACTGATGCAAGGACATGATGCGACATTAGAAGTAGATGATAGTCTTCTGCAAGATGCGATTGTAAATCACGGCTTTAAGTGTACAACAGATTTGGCGCAAATTAAGGACTGCAATGTGTATATTGTTGCCGTGCCAACTCCTGTGGATGAGAATAATCGTCCAGATTTGAGACCATTGTGGGGTGCTAGTGAGACGGTTGGAAAAGTGATATCTAATGGCGATATTGTAATTTATGAAAGTACGGTATATCCTGGCGTGACGGAAGAAGAATGCATTCCCGTTGTTGAGAAAGTGTCAGGATTGGAGTATAATAAGGACTTTTTTGCAGGTTATTCTCCAGAACGAATAAATCCAGGGGACAAAGAACATACTGTAAGAAAAAATAAAAAAAAGTGACATCGGGATCGACGCCAGAAGTAGCAGATATTGTGGATGGCCTATATAACTCTGTGTTGGTCAATGGAACGCACAAGGCACAAAGTATAAAAGTTGCAGAGGCTTCAAAAATTATAGAGAATTCACAGAGGGATGTAAACATTGCGTTTATGAATGAACTTGCAAAAATATTCAATGCGATGGGTATTGATACAAGGGATGTAATTGACGCGGCATCATCAAAATGGAACTTTATAAAATTGACTCCTGGGTTGGTGGGAGGACATTGTATAAGTGTTGACCCATATTATCTGATTCAGAAGGCTCAAGTGTATGGGGTGTTGCCCAGAGTGATGTTCTCTGCAAGACGATTGAATGACGGAATGGGAGATTATGTCGCCAATCAGACGGTTAAATGTATGAATAAGAAAGGTGTAGTTGTCAAAGATTCTAAAATTCTTATTTTAGGCATTACATTTAAAGAGAATTGTCCAGACATTAGAAATACAAAGGTTGTAGACATATATCACACATTGCATGAGTATACGTCAAATATTACCATATATGATCCATGGGCGGATAAAAACAAAGTTATGTCAGAATATGGAATAGAAGTAGTGAATGAAATTTGTCGCGAAAAACGTTATGATGCTGTGATTTTAGCTGTCGCACATGATGAATTTAAGAATTTAAATGTAATGGATTTGGTGAAAGAAAAAGGTGTTGTCTATGACGTTAAGGGTATTCTTGACAGAGAAATAATAGATGGAAGATTATAGGCAATTAGGGTTATTATTAATGCCGATGATTTTGGAAAAGATGCTGGAACTAATAAAGCAATCATTTCTGAGATTCAAAAAGGGTCAGTAACCTCGGCATCAATAATGGCCAATGGCGAAGACTTGGATGGGGCGGTAAGTTTTGCATTATCGAACTCAAAAACTTCTTTTGGGGTACATTTGGTCCTTGACGAATTACGTCCGGTGTCTAAAGATCTTTATGTGCTAAAGAAATATGGAATAGTTTGTGATAAAGGGGAGTTTGTTCGGAATAAAATAAGAACGCTAAAATTAAATCAAGAAATTCTGGATGCGATTTTTGTTGAATGGGATACTCAGATATCAATAATAGAAAATAAAGGAGTCTTTATTTCTCATATAGATTCGCATCATCATATACACACAATACCTGGCCTTTGTGAAGTGCTGAAGGCTCTGATGCTTAAGCATCAGATAACAAAAGTAAGACTGGCGAGTTATTACACATTTAAAATGCTTGCTAAGGGTTATGATATTTTGGGAAAAGGGAGAATATATGATTTTGTGTATATGCTAATTAAATACCGAAGCATTAGGAATCGTGTTAAATGGAATGTATCTATTAAAGAGTCGTTTCAAACTGTAGATTTCTTTTCCTCGGTATTGTTTTTCTGGCGAAATAGGAAATTGTTTGAAGAAAATTGGGCGAAGATGCAAACAATAGAACTTATGTGTCATCCAGGACATCCTCATTATTTATCAGAAAGGCAAGCTCTCAACAGCTTGTTGGAATGTGATAGCCTGATTAAAATAAATTATAAGCAGCTATAACGTATGGCAAAAGTTCTTCATATCGTATTGAATGATTACCATGATGATTATTCTTATCAAGAAAATCTATTGTCTCAGAAGCATAAAGAGCAGGGTCATGATGTTTATATTGTTACATCGCAAAAATATAAGGACTCCAATTGGGAGATACATTATAGAGCGATAGGCTCTTATGTTAATCGGTATGGGATAAAGGTCTATGTCTTGCCATATAATTGTAGGCATAATTGGCAACTGGTTTTTCTTAATAGGACAAAGGGGCTGTATTCTTGTATAAAAGAAATAAAGCCAGATATAATCTTTTATCACAATTTTATAGAACGAGATGTGCGAAGCGTTGTGCGATATGCAAAAGAACATTCTAGCGTTGAGGTGTACGTAGATTCTCATAATGACTATATTAACACACCGGTTAAGGTTTTTGGGCTGGGCGAAGATGTTGTCTATTAGGCGGAATGCGAGAGTTATTGCATCTGTTGCAAAGTGCTTTTGGGGGACATTGCCAATAAGGTGTGAATATATGAATAGGGTATATGGGATTCCTCGGGACAAAATAAAATTGCCAATAATGGGTGCTGATGAAAAGTTGATAGAGACACATCGGTTACTAAATCCAAGGCTGGCAGTTCGAGGCAAATATGGTATCCCAGATAATGCTATTTTGATATGCACTGGTGGAAAATTAGAAAAAAGGAAGAAGATAGATCTATTAATAAAAGCTGTTGCTGATTATGGTGACAAAAATGTTTGGTTGATAGTTTTTGGGAAACCGTCTAAAGATATGGAACAAATATATTCAAATTTAAAGACCAATGATCGGGTGATTTTTGTTGGTTGGGTTGATTCGGAATATGTTTGTGATATTTTCTTAGCTTCTGATTTGGGCTTTTTCCCTGGCACTCACTCTGTTTTATGGGAACAAGCTGTGGCTTGTGAATTGCCATGTGTATTTCATAGAATGTCTGGGATTACCCATGTCGATGTCGGAGGTAACGCGATATTTATAGAAGATGTTAGTGTCGATACAATCAAGCAGACTTTAAAGCATGTTTTTATGGATGGGACATTAGATAAAATGAAAAAACGTGCAAAAGTCGTTGCCAGTCAATTTTATCTTGACAATATTGCTAAAATTTCAATTGGCAAGAGATAGAAAATGATGTTTAAATAAAATTTAATTAATATGATTAGTTTTTCGAGATTGAAGAATTTAGTATTCTTGCATTTACAACATTTGCCTATGCCATCAAGAAAATATCGCCCTTTGTTTGCAAAATGGGGGGGGGGTAAATGTATTGAATTTTAGAAACACATTTATTGGGGAAAATGTGATATTTGACACGAATTATCCAAATGATATAATAATAGAGGAAAAGGTTACGTTAACGGTTGGTTGTACGATAGTAACACATTTTGTGGAGGTTAGAAATCAGAGGGAAAGATTCTACTCAAGGGGAAAGGTTAGACTTTGCGAAGGTGCTTACATAGGGGCTAATACCATCATTTGCAAGCCGGTTGAGATTGGGAAATATTCAATAGTTGGGGCTGGATCTGTAGTTACAAAAAGTATTCCTCCATATGAAATCTGGGCGGGAAATCCTGCAAAATTTATAAAAAAACGGAAAGTTGATTATTGATTCATTTTCTTTCGTTGAAGCGCTATTGCGAGTCGGAGGGATTTAAGGGCTGGGACCCTTATGACGGACTGAACTCGCGATTGGCGCATGCATTGTTGCCGCTTAAGCGGTCGGCAATATTGCGTCTGTGTGTGATACAGGGGTTTAAGCGCTGCCCTGTGAATCTGCGCCGTTTGGCGATGGTGCCAAAGGAGTATAATGCCAAGGGCATAGGCTTGTTTCTGCAAGGGTATTGCAATCTTGTCCATGCAGTGGACAAATTCCCGGACCTGCAAGCCGAAGTCGGGACAAGGCAGGAGTTGCTGGCGCGTGTGCGAGAGTTGGCAGATTTGCTGATTTCGTTGCAGTCGAAAGGTTACAGCGGAGCGTGCTGGGGCTATAATTTCGACTGGCAGGCGCGTAGGCTGTTTCTGTTTCCGAAGTTTACGCCAACGGTTGTGGCGACGTGTTTCTGCGCAACGGCACTGATGGAGGCGTATGAGGTGACTGGCGAGCGCGGATATCTTGACGTGGCGCTGTCGTCGGCGGATTTGTGATGAATGATCTGCACCGCGCGGAGTGCCGGGGCGGGTTTTTGTTTTCCTACAGTCCGTTGAAAGGCAACGACACCGTGTTTAACGCCTCGCTGCTCGGCAGCAAGCTGTTGGCGTATTGCTATAAATACACGGAAAAGGAGGAATACAGAGAGGCGGCGCGACGGTCGGTTGAGGCTTGCTGCGACGCGCAGGGGGATGCCGGCGAGTGGGTTTACGGAATGCTTCCGGTGCAGTCGTGGATAGACAGTTTCCACACAGGCTACAATCTTGATGGTTTGACCGCCTATGAGGAGCAGACCGGCGACAAGTCGTTCCACTCGAACATAGAGAAAGGCTTTGATTTCTATATCCGCAATTTCTTTGAGGCCGACGGCACTCCGAAATATTACCATGACCGCACGTATCCGATTGACATCCATTGCCCGGCGCAATTGTTTGTGACGCTGCATAAGCTTCACCGTAGCGATGAATACAGGGCGGAGGCGGAACGCGTGATGCGGTGGACGGTGGAGAATATGGCAGGACAGACGTGGCTATTTTTATTATCAACTTAAGCGAGGCGTGAGTTCAAAAATATCATATATGCGCTGGAGCAATGCATTCATGTTCTGCGCTATGAGTTATTACATTTTAGACTATGGAAAATGATATGAGGGTGACGGTGAGGGGCGTGAAAGTGTTTCCCTTCACGTCGTTTCAGCAGCTGCTCGACTATGTTGTGGGCAGAAAGGGAATACTTGTAGCAATCAATGCGGAGAAGATTCTGCATGCCACGCATCAGACACGCGACATAATAAACCGCAACATCGGATATTGCGATGGCGTGGGGGCGGTGATGGCATTGCGGAAGCATGGGCATAAGGATGTGGTTAAGCTGCCGGGCTGCGAGTTGTGGCTGAAGATTATCGCCGCTCTTGCTCCGCAAGGCAAGCGTTTCTATTTGGTGGGCAGCAAGCTGCGTGATAGAACAGACGGTGATGAAGCTGGAGGGCGGATTATCCGGGAATCAACATTGTGGGCTACCGTGACGGCTATATTAAAACCGATGCGGAGCGCAAGGCTCTGATTGCGACGTAGGCTGAAAGCGGCCCGACGCTGTTTTTGTGGCGATGGGTTCGCCCAAGCAGGAATTGCTGATGGAAGAGATGTCGGAGCGGCATGCTGCGATATATCAAGGTTTAGGCGGAAGTTTTGATGTTTATACAGGCAATGTCAAGCGTGCGCCGAAGTGGTGGGTGAACCACGATTTGGAATTTGCCTATCGCTTGATAAAACAGCCCAGCCGCATCAAGCGCCAGATTCATTTGGTAAAGTTTCTGGCGATGGTTGAAATGGGTAAGATATAGCAGTTCCGGCGACGGGGCTGAAGGGGCGCGCGGCTGACAGGCTGCGCGCCTTTTTTCGGCTAAAGGAGAGGGGATTTTGTGGCGTTTTTTTGCCGTTTTGGCTACTTCGCTGTGTCATAGCTGTTTACGCTGAAAAATTCCATTTCCCCGAAATTTAAAATGCCGATTTTCGCCATTTCCCCGAAATTCGGAGGGGTGCTTGCCTCCGATTTCCGACAAATTTCAGAGATTTTGCCTCCGATTTCCGACAAATTTGCGGTTGTTTTGCCTCCGATTTCCGACAAAAGCATTAAATTTGCATTGTAAAGCAAAGAATGTTGACTATGGAATTTAAACGGGAAATACAGAGTCGGCTGGAAGAATGGCGCCGGTCGTCAAGGCGAAAGCCGTTGGTGCTGCGCGGGGCGCGGCAGGTGGGAAAGACTACGGTTGCACCAGTTGGTGCGCACGTTTGACAATTATATTTATCTGAATCTTGAGGATGCGGAGGCGGCGGCATTGTTTGATTTGAATGTGCCGCTTGCCGACTTGATTCCGTTTTTTTTCGCTCATTGCAAGAAGAAGAAAGTTGAGGGCACGACGTTGATATTTATAGATGAGATACAGAATTCGGCGAAGGCAGTGGCGCGGTTGCGTTATTTCTATGAGCAGTTGCCTGAGATTTTTGTTATCGCGGCAGGTTCGTTGCTTGAGAATTTGGTTGATGTAAAGACGTCGTTTCCTGTTGGGCGTGTTCAGTATATGGCATTGCGTCCGTGCTCGTTTCGCGAGTTTCTTGTCGCGGTTTGGCGAAGGACAGTTGCTTCCGGCGCTTGCCGACAAGGTGATGTCGCAGGCGTTTCATGAGCGTTTGATGTTGTTGTTCAACCAGTATGTGGTGACCGGCGGAATGCCTGAGGTTGTGCAGGCATTTGCTGAAACGCGCGATTTTGCGTCGTTGGGAGATGTTTATGAAACGTTGCTGCAGGGCTATCGTGACGATTCGGAGAAGTATGCCCGTGGAGGCAAGGTGTCGGAGGTGGTGCGTTTCATCTTGAATGAAGGCTGGTCGAAGGCCGGTCAGATAATCACGTTGGGTAATTTCGGCTCGTCGGCTTATAATTCCCGGGAGGTCGGAGAGGCGTTCCGCTTGCTTGAGAAGGCGATGCTTCTTGAATTGGTTTATCCGACGACGTCGGTCGATGTCCCGGCTATTGGAGAGACCCGCCGTCAGCCTAAGTTGGTGTGGCTTGACACCGGGCTTGTCAATTATGCGGCGCAGGTGCAGGCGGAGGTGTTGCGTTCGCGCGACATAATGGATGCTTGGCGAGGAATGATTGCGGAGCAGGTTGTCGGGCAGGAATTGCTGACGCAGAACGACAAGGTTAGCCAGAAGCGTAATTTCTGGAGTCGTGGCAAGGGAGAGTCGTCGGCTGAGGTGGATTTCATTTGGGTCTGCAATTCAAAGGTATATCCGATAGAGGTGAAGGCGGGCCACAATGCGCATTTGCGCTCGTTGCATTTCGTTTATGGAGCGCTCGTCAAATGATGTGGCGGTGCGTGTCTGGTCGCAGCCATATTCAGAGGATGAGGTGGTTACTGCGTCGGGGAAGGCGTTCAAGTTGATAAATCTGCCGTTTTATATGGTCGGCGGTTTGGAGTCTCTTGTTGTTGGCAAATAGGATGTTTCGGTCGACGAAATGTTGCCAAATATCGTTAATCGCTTTGTGGTATGGCTAATGTGCCGTAACTTTGTAGGCTGAAATATTGTTGTTTTGAAACAAAAAGAGCTTTAATATGAGGAACTTTAAACTATTATTGGTTTTTGTGGCGGTGTTTGCCACGTTGCAGGTGTCTGCGCTGTCGCGCGACTGCAATCTTACGGTTAAGGTTGTGGCTGCCACCGGGGAGTCGCTCGGAGGGACAGCGGGTGATGCTTGTGCAGGACAGACTACAGTATGACTTACGGTGCGAGCGAGACGACGCTCGATGCTGCCGGCGAGTGTCGCTTGAAGGTGTATAGCGGAAACCACCGTCTTACGGTGGAGCGTGCGGGCTATGCCGCGTATGCTGAGGATTTCCCGGTGACGGGCGACATGACGTTGAATGTGACGCTCACGGAGGACGTGCGCAATCCGTTTGCTCTCAAGCTGGCTGAGCGCCACGACCCGATGACGGGCAAGAACGACGTGACGCTGCAGTGGAACCGTGAGGATCCGGTGTTTTTCGATGATTTTGAGAGCTATACGGCGTTTGACACGGAGTTTTCGCCGTGGACGGGCATCGACGGCGACCATGCTGCCGCCGCTCCGCTTCAGGGCTCTTATCCCAACCGCGGCACGCTGCAGTATGCGCAGGTGATCAATCCGCTTGTGGTGGAGCCGTCGTGGTGGACCGATTATCCCGTGCTGCGTCCTTACGACGGCAAGCAGTATGTGGGCTTTGTGCGCACTTATGGCGGTTCTGCCAATGATGATTGGCTGATTTCGCCGGCAGTCACTGTCGGCAAGAACAATATTGTGCGTTTTATGGCTAAGGCTGCCGATGTCTATAAGGAGCGTTTCGAGGTGGGCATCACTACGGTCGACAACCCTGAGGCGTCTGACTTTACGGTCATCTCGTCGGGCAATTATGAGACTGTGGGCTACGAAGAGTGGGAGGCTAAGGAGTATTCGCTTGCCGACTATGAGGCGAGACGGTGCGCATAGCCATCCATATATCGGCGACCCGTCCAACGGCGGTGCGTTTATGCTTATGGTCGACGACTTTTTCGTGGGGCAGGCCGATTATTTCAGCGATGCCGTGGCAACGAAGTCGCTGCGCTGCGCGATGCGTTCGCCGTACATCCAACGAGCGTTTCCTTGTGGTATAAAAACGGAAAGGCAGGTGGGCGAGACCGACGGCTATTCGTTTGCGTTCGACCAGCTTGAGGCGGGGCAGCTATACGCTTGGCGTGAAGGCGGTCTATAAGAACGCCGAGAGCGAGCTCGTCGAGCAGTCGTTTGAGGTGGGAGCCGGCACGTTCTGCAAGGTCATCGTCGCAGCTTCCGCCAACGACAATGTGGAGGTAGACGGCGTGAAGGTGGAATTTTTCAACGAGTCAGCGTCGACAACCTACAGCGCCGTGATAAGCAAGGGCGCGGTCGAGATTCCGTCGCTGCCGGCAGGCAACTATATCGTGTCGGTCGAAGCCGACCGCTACGACAAGTGGAGCAAGTCGATGGAAATTGCCGACGGCGCAAAGGTCGACATCGCTCTTGTTGAAACAATCTTCGACCCGTACAACATAACCGTGACGCAGACCGACAGCGAGACCGACGCCGACAAGGTCAATGCCGAAGTGCGCTGGAACCAGGACCTCGGCTTCGAGGACGATTTCGAGGCATACGATGATTTCGCAACGAGCTTCGGCGAATGGAAGTCGGTCGACAACGACCGCCGCGTGGTCTACCCGATTGCGCTCGGCTCGGCGTCAAACATCATCAACTTCCCCGGCGCCTGCACCCCCGACAATCAAGTGGCGGTGGCACCGATGGTGTTCAACCCCTACGCCACCACTCCAGCCATGGCGCGTCCGACGTAGCGGCGATAGCGCAGTCGGGTGAAAAGGCGGTGATATTCTTCTCGCCTCAGCAGGCCGCAGCCGACAAATGGCTCATCTCTCCGGCGCAGACCGTGATGGACGGCTACGTGTGCCGTATCAGCCTGAAGGCGTATTCGGAAGCCTATCCGGAGACATTCGAGCTTTGCGTTTCCACGACCGACGACAGTGTGATATCGTTCAAGTCGCTCGGCAACATAATGCCTAAAGGCACATGGCAGACCTACGAGGTCGACCTCTCGGCTTATGCCGGACAAACCGTCTATCTGGCGCTCCACTACATTTCCAACGACTGCTTTTTCTCGCTTGCCGATGACTTCTATGTAGGGCCTAAAGAGGCGACCGACGCAAACGTGGGCAACGTGCAGAAATACGACCTCTATCTCGACGGCGCGTATCTGGGATCGACCAGCGCAACGTTCTTCCCAGTGATGGGCATCAGCCGTGGAGAGCACACGTTGGGCATCCAGGCCAGCTACGTTTCCGGCAAGTCTAAACTTGTGGAATTCACGTTCAACGCCCAGGGCGCGGTAGCCGATGTGGCTGCCGACAGCGTTGAAATCACCGCTTTCAAGGGCGGTGTGCGCATCTTCGGAGCCGACGGCAGTAAAGTGATCGTCAGCGATGCGTCGGGCCGCCAGGTGGCATCGGCATCGCTGCCGACGGCGCGGAAATCGCACTCCCTGCAGGATTCTACATCGTAAGCGTGGGCAGCCACGTGGAGAAAGTTTTGGTAAGATAGCGTCTGAGGCAGCAGCACGAAAAATCCACGGCATTGCTGTGGATTTTTTGTGCTGAATAGTTTGGTGTTGAAGAATTATTTATAAATTTGTAATAACCAAAACATAAAAAACAACCATATGGGAAAACTCAGAGTCTTTTTTGCCATTGCACTTATTGTTGTTCTCCTTCCCCTGAATGCATTTGGACGGCATAAGAAAGGCGACGTCGTGCAAGATCCGAACCATCCAAACATCACGCGGGAATGTGTCAGCGACGAAATTGAAGAGAGTGACCGATGGCTGGTGCACATCACCGGCACGCTGCCTGTCACCGGCATGTACAACGGGCATCCGTATGTCGACCTTGGCTTGAAGGTGAGATGGGCGGCATGCGACCTTAACGCCACGAAACCCGAACAAAACGGTGTGCGCTACGGATGGGCGGAAGTGGTGTCGAAGAAAAACTGCACCAGAGAGAACAGCGTGTCGTATGGCAAGAAAATTTATCGCTCAACCATCCTTGGCAATCCGCAATACGACGCCGCGCGCAAGCATTGGGGCGGCAAGTGGCGCACGCCCACCGGCGAAGATTTCTATATGCTTATCCGCAAATGCAAATGGGAAGAGGCTGAGATGAACGGCAAAAAAGGATTCCTGCTGACGAGCATCAAAAACGGCAACGTGATGTTTGTGCCGTCGTGCCGCGACAATGAAATCCTGGGGTATTATTGGACAACCGACGAGTGCGATATGGAAGATAAGGAACTTTCGGTCGAACTGATGTACACCACCGGTTACGGAGGCGTCAAGCTCGACTCCGACTACCGTAATTGCCAGCACGCCATCCGTCCGGTGCTGGAGCAATGAACGGATTATGGATATTGATATTGATAAAAAACGATATGACCAAACTGAAAATTTTGTCGCCTTGGCACTGTTGGCAGTTGCCATGCCGCTCAGCGCACAGCGCCAGTATGTGGAAGGCGACATCGTGCAGGATCCGAAGTATCCTAACATCAAACGCGAGATGATTGAGGACGTGTCGCAGAAATGGCTGGTGCACATCACCGGCAAGCTGCCTGTCACCGCCACGCTCAACGGCCACGACTACGTGGACCTCGGTATTAAGGTCGAGGGCAAGTTGATAATGTGGGCGGCGTGCGACGTCGGCGCCACGAAGCCCGAACAGGTGGGCACAACCTACGGTTGGGCTGAAGTGGAGCATAAGGCGGAGCTGGATGGTTCCAACAGCGCGTCGTACGGCAAGAAAGTGTACCGCAGCACGGTGTTGGGCAACCCGAAATACGACGCCGCGCGCAAGCATTGGGGCGGTAAGTGGCGATTGCCGACTGTACCGGAGCAGTATATGCTTATCCGCAAATGCAAGTGGGAACAGGCGGAGATGAATGGCCAGCGCGGCTTCCTGCTGACGAGCATCAAAAACGGCAACATGCTGTTTCTCCCGTCGCTTGACAGCGACGACAGCTGCTGCGAATATTGGTCGAGCGACGAGTGCGACATGGACGACAAGGAGCAGTCGTGCTCGCTGAGAGCTGTCGGCAAGACGTCGTGGGATGACTATGTTGACATCGAGCGGACACCCCGCACATATCAGATTCCTGTGCGCGCGGTGTTTGTACCATAAAAAATCAATTGAAAAATGAAACACAACAAAATGGTTATAACAGCCGTGGCGGCATGCATTGTGCTGTCTGCGGCTACGATAAGCGCCCAGTCGTGGAAGCGCAGTCTGGGCAAGTTGAAGCAGGGCGTGGAGCAAGTGACGCGTCAGAGCAAACCCAACACTACGCGCCAGTCGGGCGACGTGCAAGTGCCGGAATGGCATGAGGAAAGGGCGCAAAAGAGAACGTCGGGTCTGCCGGCGGCGGTCGACACGGTGATTGAACACCTCCGCTACCGGCTTTATCCAAACGACAGAAATGCCGTGTTTATGGGCGTCGACGACTTCCTTTTTCAAGAAACGGAAACAGTCGAGATCCTCAGCCATGTAAAATATGGTAGCGTGCGCTGCGCCGTGACGCGCACCGACCAGGACGCTCTCAAGGGAGAGACCGCACATACGCTCGTAATCCCGACCACACTAAAGGAAATCGGTCCGTATGCGTTTGCCTATATGCAGAATCTGAAGCGGGTAGTGATTCCGTCGAGCGTGCGCACCATCAAGCGCGGAGCGTTGCCGGCTGCACCAACCTGAGTTCCATCGCCATCGAGCCGGGCGCAGACTCATTGAGGGAACGTCGTTTGCCGGCACAGGCATCACGTCGATAACCATCCCTAACACGGTGAAGGATTTGCAGACCTACGTGCTTGAAGACTGCAAGAAATTGAAGACGGTGAAGCTGCCCGACGGCATAAAGAAAATAGGCGAATGCCTGTTTATGGGCTGCGAGTCGCTCACGTCGGTTGTTGTGCCTCCTACGGTGACGGAGATTGGCGAACGGGCATATTACGACTGCAAGAGCTTGTCGAGCGTCACGCTGCCCGAGGGACTTGTGAAGATATGCGACGGCGCGTTCAGCGACACCGCGCTGACATCGCTTGTAATTCCATCTACGGTAATGGAGATGGGCACTTGGGCATTCTTCTGCCACAAACTTGCAAAGGTGACGTTGCCGGCAAGGTTCAACGATGCAGATGTGCTTGTCGACGTTTTTCGACAATTCGTCGACGAAATTGTTTGGCACGTCGGAGGCTACGTTGCTGCAAGGCTTCACATTTAAGTAAAAGAACGGCCGTTGGAG
>OKWD01000065.1_pt1 | contig 17552 bp, 11 predicted proteins | sample 1607011 | NCBI WGS metagenome assembly OKWD01 (sample SAMN04414077, study PRJEB24778) | human gut metagenome | material: faecal | host: Homo sapiens | reverse complement strand
TCCTTAAATGCATCATACTTCACCAGCCCAACCTTTTGGTATGCTTTTATCAAACGTGAATCAATATTCTCCAGCTGCTCATGAATATTCTTTGTATCCTCGGAAAGTTCATCAATAGCAGCGAACTTATCTAATATCGCCTTTTCCAGATTCTTTTGATTCTGGGACCGTTGGAAGATATGCAGAAAAGTAATTCTTTATCAGGGAAAGATTCACAGAAAATATCGGTTATCCATCAAAGCGCCATCCGGTTGTTGAACCTGATTAATCAGATACTGGAGTTCAGAAAAACGGAAACCCAAAACAAGAAATTATGTGTAAGTCGTGACAATCTGGCAGCCCTTGTACACGAGATCGGACTGAAGTATAAGGAATTGAACCGGAAACCTGAGATTGATTTCTGTCTTGAGATTGAGCAGGAAGATATGTCTTTGTTTTTTGATAAGGAGGTAGTAACGATTATACTGGATAATTTGATCTCCAATGCTATAAAATATACAGAGAAAGGAACTATAACTTTAGGATTACATCAGGTGGTCCGGAATAATATACACCATACGGAAATCAGTGTGAGTGACACCGGTTTCGGTATTGCTCCCGATGCATTGCCTCATATTTTTGACCGTTATTATCAAGAGGGAAGCGAACATCAGGCTTCAGGAACAGGTATTGGTCTGGCTCTGGTAAAGAACCTGGTAGTTTTGCATGAGGGGGAGATCAGGGTTGAAAGTTCTTTGAATGTGGGAAGTACTTTTTATGTCAGTCTGCTGACGGATAACACGTATCCCCATGTGCTGCATGCTGACTCGACGGAGAAAACTTCCGATGAAAAGGACGAAAAAGAAGAAAATATAGAACCTGTGCATAGTGGTAAGCGTATTCTGCTGATAGTGGAAGATAATAGGGACATCTGTGATTATATTGTAGAATCTTTCTCGGACGATTTTGAAGTGAGGACTGCCGCCAATGGTGAACAAGGTTTGGAACAAGCATTGGGCTGCATTCCTGATATTATAGTCAGTGATATCATGATGCCGGTGATGAACGGCATTGTGATGTGCCGGAAATTGAAAGAAGACTTGCGTACCAGCCATATTCCCATTATTTTGCTGACGGCAAAGGATTCTTTGCAAGATAAGGAAGAAGGGTATCAAGTGGGTGCTGACTCTTATCTGACAAAGCCTTTCAGTGCTACTTTGTTGCATAGCCGTATCCATAATTTGCTTGAATCCCGCAAGTTGTTGGCAGAGCGTTTTAATACGAATTCCATACTCATTGACAAACGTGCGGCAGTAACCGAGTCTATGAATAAATTGGATAATGAGTTCCTTGAGAAGATTAACAAGCTGATTGAAGATCGTCTTTCTTCTGAGAAGATAGACATCGGCTATTTGTCGGACGCCATGTGTATGAGTAATTCTACCCTATATCGGAAGATGAAGGCATTGACCGGACTTTCCACCAATGAATATATCCGCAAAATAAAGATGCAATATGCGGAACGTTTGTTATTAGAGGGGAAATACAATATTTCAGAAGTTGCGTTCAAGGTGGGAATTAACAGTACGGTCTATTTCCGTCAGTGTTTTAAAGATGAATTCGGTATGGCTCCTTCTGATTATCTGAAAAAGATAAAACCGGAATAGAGTGGTTGTGTAAGCCGTTTCTTCCATATAGTTAAGCTTTTTTTTTACAGTCATTCTGCTACAGACTCCGCCAGTGGACTGTAAGGTCTGCTTGGGTGGACTATACAGTCTGCTGCAATGGACTCTACGGTCCATTGAGGGAGTCTGTAGTAGGTAACCGTAAGAAAGGGCTTAATTGTAGGCAAGAAAAGCCTTAGCTAATAGGGAGATTGGACTTTGAAGGAAATTGTTGTTTCTCAATTTGTATGTTTATAAATGATTGTAGAATGCTTTCACCGTTTCCCATTTATAATAAGGGGCAATAGGGCTGTCAATGGGTAATTTGACTTCATTTTCATTATGTAGCAATTTTACAATAACTTCTCCTTGTTTATTCTTGAAAAAGATTAATTGAAGGTTGGCTCCCATAGGTGAAACACGGAAATCTTGCCAGGCCAGGTAATATCGGTCGGGATCTGTTTCTTGATTGGAGCATCCTTCTACTTGCATGAGTGCCAACAGACGGATCAGGTTGGTATCATGTCCGAAACGGAGGGTGGCGCAAGGAGTTCCTTCACGGATGGCGCGGTCGGCACTTTCTATAATATTCTTCAATAAAGATTTTGCACTCTTGGGGGCTGCTCCCTGATTGACGGGAGCATTGGCATTGCAAATATACATCCGATAATTCACAGACTGCCAGATACCGAATAATTCTTCTTTTTCAAACAAATCATAAAAGGATAGAGGCAACTCTACATCTTGCATGTCGGAAGCAATCCAATAAAGTCCCATCATGAGCTCGCGGGGATTCCTGACTTCTTTGGGATTTTTGAAAAGTGAAGCGATTAAACGTTCCGGATGAATATGATTTTCTTCGAATGTATGGAAAGCTGTTCTCCATGGCGCACTTGCCGAACCCAGCTTTTCGGCTTCGGGTGAAGTATAGGCAATGTAGTCCATGTGTCTTTGGTTGGCTTCGCGGGTGATCTGGAGGGAGGGGTTTAGTTCTTTCAGTTGTTCTGTGAATGCGGACATGCTCATGATACAACGTACGGAAACGCTCGAACGCGCTGATATGTTGGCGCTGTCCCGGAATATATGGGGATATTGTTGATAAAGCCGTTTGGCAATGGCTTTGTGTTGTCGTTCTCCTAATGGGGTCAGGTTTCCTCCGCGCCCACGGGCATTTTCCCATACTTTCTGGAGTCTGAGCCTCACATCTTCACCTAAATCGGTAAGTCCTGATTTATTGTGAAACGTATCAAAGACACGAATGACTTCTAGATAACGTTCGTCCGAAGTCATCCAGCGGGACCCATGGCGTCCGTAATGGCTGATGTAGAAAGGACTGTAACCTTCGGGTACCGGAGTTTGTATGCCGTTTGGTGTGGGATAAGCATAATAGATGCTACCCATTTTTTCCGGGCTTTGGATGATTTCTTCTTTCAGATTGTGTGCGGGGAGATCTATGGGAGCTACTTTCCAATTGATGCCGAGCGGATTATTTTGTATTTCCCATATCAGAGGGAAATCCGGATTATCCATAATCCACATTTCGCATCCGTCTACTGAGTCGTTTACATGCAGTAAGGAATAGCCCATAGCTTGTGACTTGGTATCAGCCAGTTGGTATTCTGTCTGATTATAATGAAATGCCTTTTGGCTTTTCAATTCCTGAAAAGCGGTTGCTGAAAGTAGGGCAAAGGTTTCTTGAATGGGGAGACAGATATGCTGTCCGTCTTCCGGCTGTAAGAAGCTTAGTCTGACCGCCGTTTTTAAAGCTTCTTGGGGCATGGCGTAGCTGCCTGATTGCCATCGGGTGTTTCTTTCAATTCCCCAATGCAGATAAAGGGTGTCGTTGGACTGATTGAAAGTAAATTGGTACTTTCGGGTTTGTCCATGCAGTTTGAATACAAATAACAGAGGGTTGGTAATGATATCTTGTGCCATTACATTTCCCATCAGGCTGCCGATAAGCAGAAAGCATATAAAAAGTTTTTTCTTCATCGTATGTTACTCTTTAGGTTCAGGAAATAGCTTGCTCCCCCAGTTACCGGGACTGGGGCCCATTTTTTAAAACCAACTCGCCTCCTTTGATGATATCATTATGGCGGATGGTGGAATATGGATAATTCTTTCCATTTAATAAAATCGACCGGATATACTTGTTCTTTTCGGAAAGCCCTTCGGTTTTGATCGTGAATGTTTTGCCTTCCTGTAAATGGAAACGACTCTCTGTCAGTAGAGGGGTATGGATTAAATAATAGTCTTGTCCGGCATTGGGGTACAACCCCATCATGTGGAATACCAACCACGATGACATGGCTCCGGAGTCATCATTTCCGGGAAGACCGGCAGAACCGTCATTATAGTTCTTCTGGATAATTTCATGGATGCGGTCGCCACTTTTATCCGGACGCCCTACCCAGTGGTATAGGCAGGGAGTGAGGAAGGAGGGTTCATTATTCACATTGAAGAAACCCTTGTCAAAGAAAATATCCAGCCGTTCGTCAAACTTCTCTTTTCCGCCACATTGTTCAATGAGTCCGGGTACGTCATGCGGAATGCTGAGTGAATATTCCCAGGAGGAGGCTTCATAAAAGAACATGTTCCACCAAGGAGTATACCAAGGGCCTTCAAAGGTAACGGGGGTATATGTGAAGGTGGGTTTCTGGATATGGGAGTTTCCGAAAGGTATTTTGTCTAACCAGTTTCCTTCTTTATCCCGGGGAAGTATGAATCCTTTGACTCCTGCATGTTCATAATCGGCCCGCCACAAGTTCTTCCAGTTGGAAGATTGTTTCAAGTATTGCTGGTACAAGTTCTGTTCTTGCCTAGTCCTTTTTGCTACTAAGGCTATGGCATAATCACAATAGGAGTATTCTATTGTGCGGTTTCCGGCTCGGGGAATACCGTATGGAATATATCCCAATTCCAGATAAGGAATCAGTCCGCCTCTTCCCTCCGCTTCTTCGTTACCTCCAGGCGGTATAGTCGCATCTTTCAGCATAGCTTCCAAAGCCAGATGGTAATCTATGTTTGGTAGTCCTTTTACAAATGCATCGGCTATAACAATTTCGGCGTTGGAGCCGCCTTGTGTCCGTCCGTTACAATTTCCGCTTCGTGCATCAGGCATGTAGCCGTCCCGTTTATAGATATTGATCAGTGAACGTACAATGTCTGTTTCTCTTTGAGGGTCAATCAGTGTGATAAGTGGAGTTGAGGTGCGGTAGGTGTCCCAGATAGCATAAAAATCATCATAATAAGGTTCCGGATCACTCCATAATGGATTTTCACCGGTACGGTCTACAGGCATTAACATGGTATGGTAGATACCGGTATAAAACATACGCTTATATTTTTCGGGTGTATTTGAGGCTATATCAATGCGTTGCAATAAGTTTTCCCATTGTGCCAATAAGGCTTGCCGGGTGTCCTCAAATGACCAATGAGGTATTTCGTTCCATACATTCTCTCTGGCTTTGAGAGAACTGATAAATGAAATTCCGACTTTCAGTTGAATGGTATTTGCAGAAGAAGGGAAACGCAACAAAGCTCCGGTTTTTTGTTGGGAGTCTGGCTGGTATCGTTCATTGCTGATCTGGCTTCCTTTCCATGTGGCCGTTTGTACAAAGGGATGGTCGGTTACTGCATAAAAATAAACGGTGTAGGCACGTCCGTTATTCCAACCTCCGCGAATACGGGTATATCCCATTACTTCGTGATCGGATATGATTTGAATTTCCGAACCTACAAATTGTTGTGCTTCGCGGGCATCGGGGGTCGGTTGTTCACCCAGGAAGAAGCCGGCGTCAACCAACAGGGATTTTAAGGAATCTTCGGGATAGGTGAATCGGTAGAATGAGGCGCGTGGAGCAGTTGTTATTTCAGTATATATGCCTGTTCTCTGGAATTCGGTAGCATAATAGCCCAAGCGGATTGTTTCATCTTTGCGATAGTCTATATGATTGAGCTGATCCATACCTTTGCCAAAAGGCATGACAAGTATGTTGCCATATTTAGGACCTCCTCCTGTCCCGCTGACGTGTACTTGGGAGAAACCGTTGACTTGTTCGGGCATAGGCAGCCAACCACTATTGGGATGGACAGTGCAATCGGGCGATGGTTTCACCATACCATAAGGGCAGGAGGGACCGATAAATACCCGTCCCAGTCCTTCCGAACCGATTCTGGGATCTACGTAATCAGAAAGTCTGGCTTCCTGTGCCGCGACCGTCACGGGCAGCAGCAGGAAGGTCAGTCTTAACAAAGAAACTTTGAATGGAATGTGGGTCATAATTATTTCTTGTTTATTTTTACACGTATTGTATTCTTCTCTTTGATATCTCCTCCGGCTTGTGTCAATTGAGGGAAGGCCCAATAAATGTTACAGCCGGTAATCCGGATATCCGAAGCGGTGTCCAGATAGAAAGCATAAGTCTTGTCATATACAAAACCATCTCCGTTACAAGGACGTTTGTCATACACACCGCCTTCATAACCGGTACGTTTTAACAACTTGACATCTATTTCATCAAAATAGATATGATGCACTTTCTCCGGAGTGTCTCCCCCTACGAAAATGCCGTTTTCACTAGTGCATTTAATCTGATTGAAGAAAATGTTGCTGACTTCTCCCGAGTGTCCTTTCGTTGCACCTTTGGGGAAACGCCAGCCTGCATCTTTATGATTGCCTACGGCACGAGGGTATGAGGTGACATAGATAGGTTCCGCTTTACCCCACCATACATCAGAATAGAACATACAGTCTACTAATATATTGGAGAAAATGACATTGCTCACAGTACCTTCATCCCGGTTTTGTATGCCGATGCCCCGGTTGCCTGTTTTTGATTAATGCAATTATTGAATAATACATTATCAATCTTGTCCATATTTTCCGAGCCTATCTTAATAGCGCATGAACGTGAAGTCATGATACAATTAGTCACTACAATATCTTCGCAAGAGCCATATTCTTCAAATTCCCGACGATTCTTCAGGCAAATGCAGTCATCGCCCGATTCAATGAAGCAGTTCGCTATACGTACTTTTTTTGGAGTGATCCACATCAATACCGTCGCCGTTTGCGTATTTTTAGATTATTCAATAAAGAGATGCCGTCAATCAAGGCATCGTAACAGCCTATCAGGTGTATTGTCCAATAGGCGCTGTTCCGGATCGTGATGTCACGGATAACGGTTTTCTCCACATTGATAAGGGTAAGCACATGTGGGCGTGGGTCAAAATCAGTGACGGGCTTCAGCTCGTAGGAATCATCCAGCTCTTTGCCCATGAAGGCGATTCCGTTTCCGTCTATTTCTCCTGTACCGGTAATGGATATTTGTTTTAAGTCTTTTCCACTGATCCACATCATTCCTTCGCCACGGTTTTCGCGGAATGCGCTTTCTGTATAGATGCTTTCATCGGGGTTGGCCAGCAATCGGGAGTTGGGTTCCAGATGAAGGTTCACATAGGATTTCAAATATAGCGGACCGCATAGAAAGGTGTGTCCGGCAGGAATGATTACGGTTCCGCCACCGGCAGCGGAACAGGCATTGATGGCGCGTTGTATAGCGGCGGCATCATCTGTTTGTCCGTCTCCTTTGGCTCCATAGGTCATGATGTCGTACGTGTTCCCTTGATGGGAAGTACTGCATCCTGTCACAAACAACAGGAGGCAGCATAAGAGGCTGATGATAGTTTGTTTCTTCATATGGATTGTTTTTTTATTTTTTTGTTACTTATTTCATGTTGTCGGGAGGCAGGCTGAGGGCGGATGCTCCCCAGCTTGTATTAGGGTTCGGGCCCATCTGGAACTCTAATGTTCCTCCCTGTACTATATCTTGGTGTGTAAAGTAATTCTTGTCATATTCTTTTCCGTTTAGTTTTGCTGACTGGATATATATATTTTTTTTGTTGGCGTTGTGGGCTAATATGGTGAATGTCTTTCCGTTTTCCAAGCGGATACTCATCCGGGGAAAAGAAGGACTTCCTATTATATAATAAGGTGTACCGGGACATACCGGATAGAATCCCATAGCAGAAAATACATACCAGGCAGACATCTGTCCTGCATCATCATTACCTGACAGACCACCGGGAGCATTCAGATATTCTGTTTCCATAATATGACGTACCTCCCGTTGGGTTTTCCAAGGTTGTCCGGCATAGTTGAAGAGGTAGGCTATCTGATGACAAGGTTCGTTGCCGTGCCAGTAGCGGTGTTCGCTGAACATGGAATCCAGTTTGGCAATGTATTTTTCTTTTCCGCCCATACATTCCATAAGTCCGTATATATCATGGGGGGCATACCAAGTATAATGGCAGGGAGCTCCTTCGGTGATGAAGCGGGTGAAAGAAAAGGCGTTACCGGCATCGGTGAGGAAACTTCCGTCAGCGTATCTGCCTTGGGCATATCCGGTGCTAGGGTTTATTACGTTACGGTAATATCGTGCACGTATCATTAATGTATCATAAAGTCCTGTTTTTTGTGGATCAGGAAAGTAATCATCTGATGTTTCCAACTTTTGCAGGACTTGGGCCAATACGAAATCATCGTATGCATATTCTAAAGTACGTGACACTTGTTCGCAGGTATGAAAGGCTTCCGGTACGCTGTCTTCCAAAGGAATGTATCCATATTTTAGATAAGAATTCAAAGCACGCCGTCCCATTCCGTTTTTATATTCTTCATAGGTGGCGGGAGTCCTGAATGCGTTCCGGAGCATTCCTTCGCAAGCTTTGTTGATATCAAAATTACGGATTCCTTTGATATAGGCATCTCCCAGTGCGGAGATGCAATGATCGCCTATCATGGCTGCGGTATAACTGTTCCAACAAGGAAATATAGGCAGCCAGCCGCCTTGTTCATATTTGTCCACCAATGATTGCATCATGTCTCCGGCTTTCTTTGGGGTTAGGATATTGACTAAAGGATGGAGAGCACGGTAAGTATCCCACATACTGTAATCTTCATAGTAATTTCTACCGTTGGCTGATTGTCTGAACGGGTGTCCTGTGGAAAAAGAAGGATAGCGCCCGTCTACATCATTGAATGTACGTGGCAGGAATGAGGCACGGTAGAGTGCTCCGTAAAATTTCTCTTTATCGTTTCGGTTGTTTGTCTGTATTGTAACTTGTGAAAGCCTTTGTTCCCAGATGGAGTTCAGTTCCTGTCGGGTGCGGTCAAAATCCCAATGAGGTATCTCGGTGTCCAGATTCTTTTGAGCGCCTTCCATGTCAGTAAAAGAGGAAGCGGCTTTGATTAATATGGGTCCTTCTGAGTGTATTTTGAACCGGAGATATGCACCTATACTTGTTCCATCGGCTATCTGTCGTTGTCCGGCGAAGAGACTGTCATGCCGGAATGTACCATATTCTTCTATTTCATTTTGATATTCAATGATAAAGTACCCGTTGTATCCGGCGGGTTCTCCCCAGCCTTGATAGATGCGGTGGACGGGATTGTATCCGCGTATCTGTTTTTTTATGGTATCGATTTCAATATATCCTTTCCCTTCATCACTGTTAGGATTGACTATGAGATAAGCATCTTCCGGTTGGTTATAAGTGAATCGGAAAATGGCTGAACGGGAACGTCCGGTCATTTCTGCAAAGATGGAATAATCTTTGAGAAGGACAGAGTAATAGGCGGGCGTTGCTGTTTCTTCTTGGTGAGAGAACAGGCTTCCTCTGTCTTGGGGAAGATATTTCAGTGTACCCGATACAGGCATCAAGGTCATGGAACCGTAATCCTGTGTACAACCTCCGACAATCCAATGTGAATTGCGGAAACCTTGTATTTTCGTATCTTTGTAATAATAGGGAGCCTTACATTTTGCTTCTGTATCTTGTGTTTGGGGAGTCCAAAAGTTCATTCCGTTGGGCTCTAGAACAGCAGGCAGCGTTTGCCCGTACTCTTCGGTATTTTTGCCGAAAAGTTCTGCGGTGTGGGTTGCGCTTGGTGCAGTGCCCGTACGGGTATCTACGTAGAACAGTAGGGATTCTTCCTGATGACCGATACAAGCAGTAAACAGGCTGCATATAATCAGCAGGTAAGATAGGGTACTTTTCATAGCTCTTCTTGGAAAAGGGTTATTTTTTAATCTCCTGATGGAGTATTTTTATAAAGAGTTCCGGCCGGTCCAGATTGACTAAATCGGGATGGACTTCAATCGCTTTTTTTATATTCTTTTTCACTCGCATTCTGAATAGCAGCCATTATCTTGATATGATTGCTTTTGCAGAATTCTTTGAATTGAGGAGTGATATTGAGGATATCTGTTTCTACATAGGTCGGGGTGCATATTTTCATCCATTTCTTCAAAGCCGCTATATTGGAGGCATTTACTTTAATCTTCATTTCCGGAGCGATTTTGATAAATTCTTTCAGCATTTCTGAGTCTGCAAACCAGAAGAAACTTTTATTTTCATATCCTTTTTGGCGTACTAATGTAATCAAATCTTTTATCGGAGTTCCTCGTTTTACATCAAAAAAAATGTGTGCCTTTCCTTGTAGGGTATCTAGCATTTCGGCTATACGGGGTACGTGAATGCCGGTAAATCGAGAACTGAACCAACTGCCGGCGTCTAATTTTTCAATATCTTTGGATAGCATATCTTGAATGGGACCTTTACCGTTGGTAGTACGGTCTAAAGTTTCATCATGCAGATTATAAAGTATATTGTCTTTACTTTTGCGCACGTCCACTTCTATCCAGCCGGCTCCATGTTTCAATGCAGCTAGAGCTGATGGAATGGTGTTTTCCGGCGCTATATGGTTCGCTCCTCTGTGTACTACGATTTCGATAGAGTCCTGGTACATCATTTTATGGGCATGTATAGGAAATGGGAATAATACCAAGATGGATGTCGCGATATGAAGTAATAAGATTTGATGACGTTTCATGAATTATTTTTGCTTTAAAGGTTTTTATAAGAGCTTGCCGTAACAAGCCCTTATAAAAACTTATTTAATTTATCAATAACCGTAATTTTGCTTCCAGTTGGTGTTTGAATTCATCAAGCCGACAGATACAGGGAAGATTCTACGCCATTTCTCGGTCTTGGCTTCCGGATGATATTGATTTTTATATCCCCAGTCGTCTTCGAACTTTCCAAAACGGATTAGGTCATTGCGACGCCATGTTTCTGCGTAAAATTCACGTGCACGCTCTTCAAGCAACTCGTCCAATGAAGGAGAATGCTCCAATAATGGAGCGTTACAGTAGCTGCGTATTTGGTTGAACAGGGATTGTGGCGTATCACCGTTCGTAGCTGTTGCTCCCCGTAGAATAGCTTCTGCTTTCATCAGCAGAATATCTGCATAACGGAAGATAGGTACATCATTGCTTTGATTCCGGTTATAGAGGTTATAATCGTCTGCTTGAATAGCCCATTTGATGCATCGGTATCCCTGGCACCATGCGTTCAAGTCATTTCCAAGATCCATTTGGTCATTCAAGATGGTGATATTCTTGGTGAGGACAACTTGTTGTCCGTTGTATATATAAGGTTCTGTTCCCATTGTATGTGTGCTGATGTCATAATAGTTGATCGCACCTTTCATGATGATGTCATTGCGTTCATCTCCTTCCAGGCAAAAACGGTCTGCTGCTTCAGGAGTGACGATGAAAACGCCTCCAGCATTTTTGGATAGTGTTATACCGAACAGTCCTTTGCCGTCCGCGCCGTCATTGTTGAATTTAGGCCAGAATTGAAAACGGGCGTAAGTATTGGCTCTGGTTGATGTTTCATTATTTTGGTATGGCATTGCATAGATGAAATCTTTGATCTGATAGCCGTTGTCCGGCATGAATTTCTTGCGATAACCATCACTGAGGTTGAAATGACCAGAGGCGATGATATCATCGCAATATTTTATGACATCATTCAATTTGGAATTAGTCATGCTTGGATCATAAGTAGCTACATCATCACAGGTATAAACAGCCCAGTTTATATAGAGTTTGGCAAGGAGAGCCTCAGCCATCCATTTGGTTGGCTTGCCATAAGTGGAAGCATCAACATCTTCTTTTAAACCGCCGGAAGCCAAAGCACGAAGCAGGTCGCTTTCGATAAATTTTGTAATTTCGGAACGGGGAGAACGGTCGATAGCTTCAGAATCGCCGATCAAATGGTCTAATTTGGGAGTTGCTCCGAATGTATCCATAAAAATAAAATGATAGAAAGCACGCATGGCAAGTGCCGGAGCAATCAAGGCTTCTTGTTCGGCATTGTTTTCATCCTCTCCACCCAGGTCAAAAATTGCTTGATTGCACTTTGTGATTGCAGCCGGAATATCACCGGCCCAGTCCACGTGTGCGTCTCCTGGAAGGCTGGCATGAAGAGAGGAATGGATATAATTGCCGCCATCATACCAGTTACCACCAAATGTCACTGCCATGAATTCATCAGAGGACAGCAGGGCAGCTTCCATATAACGACGTCCTAATGCTCCGCCGAATCCATAATACAAACCTGCCATTTTCGCTTCTTTGGCAATTTCGGAATCCGGGTATTCTGTATAAGTGGATTTAAGATCCACATCTAGATCTGTGCAGGAGGAGAAGGTGAACAGACCACCTACTAGCCAGGTTATTAATTTTATGCTATTTTTCATATCAGTTTTCAATTATATGGTTAGAAATTCATGTTTACACCGATCATAAATGAACGGGTACGCGGATAGTAATTGGTGCGTCTGTCCATACCCGGTTCCAAGCCTCCAAGGTTGATTTCCGGATCACGACCGGAGTAACCGGTAATGGTGAATACATTATTACAAGTAGCGTATAGCTTGAGCGAGTTTATCCAGTTACCAATTTTGCCGAAAGTATATCCCAATGAAACCGAGGACAGACGGAAATAACTACCGTTCTCTATCCAGCGATTGGATGGTGCTTGAGATTGTGTGTCTGTAGCACGGTGTTCGGTAGCTACGCTTTTTAATACATTGCGGCCTTCTTTCACAAAAGAAACATTAGAGTATTGTTCTGCAGTGGCGTTGTAGATATCTTGTCCAAGAACACCAGTAAAGAATAAATCGAGATTCCAGTTCTTGTATTGGAAGTTATTGCTCCAGCCTAAATTTAAATCAGGTTGTGCGCAGCCGGTAATAGTACGGTCTCTATCAGTTTCAGGATCTGTGGTCGTTTCGCCTGTACGTTCACCCGTTTCAGGATCGTGTACATAAAAGATGGATACTCCTTGGTTATTGTAGCCGGCCCATTCGTAGGTGTAGAAGGTGCCGATAGGATGTCCTTCCATGATGCGCTGTACGTCTGCATTTGAAGAATAACCTGCGATTTCAGGATCGGCTGCACGGATATAATCTACGGAATATTCACTGTTGGATATACTTTCTACGTTATTTTTATTATGAGATAAGTTCAAACTGGTTTGCCAAGAGAAATTTTTTGTTTGTATAGGAGTGGCATTAATGGTAAATTCAATACCTTTATTGCTGATATCTCCCACATTGGCCGGCATGGTTCCGAAAGGATAGCGGTTTGTGGAAACCTCGTAAGTGTATATCAGGTCGCTGGTACGCTTGTCATAGTATTCGATGGTTCCTCCTAATCTGCCTCCAAAGAAGCTGAAGTCCAGCCCGATGTTCAACATGGCTGTACGTTCCCATTTTAGGTCTGGATTGGCATTTGAGGCGGCTGCCAGGGTATGGTAACTATTCTGTGTGCCATTGGCGTTTGTATAGTTGAACCAACCTGAAGTACTGTAAGTCTGGATAGCCGAATAAGCTCCGAATCCGAGTGAGTTACCACTAACACCATAACCAACACGGAACTTCAAGTCATCGAAAACATTTAAATCTTTGATGAACTTTTCTTCGCTCATACGCCATGCCAACGATGCAGATGGAAAAGTTCCCCAACGGTTGTTCTTTCCAAAAGCAGAGGAGCCGTCACGGCGAATTGTTGCTTGAAGCAGGTATTTGCTGTTGAAGGAGTAGTTGATACGTCCATAAAATGAGATCATACGTAAAGTTTCCAAATGACCGTTATTATTGCTGGTGATACCGCCATTCTGCCAATCCATTTTATTGGCAAGGTTCAGATTATAAAAGGTGGTGTTATCATTGTAAAAGTCGTAGACATCCAGACCGAAACTGTCATTGTCATCATTCTGTTCCCATGAATAACCGGCCATCAGGCCCAGTTTGTGGATATTGGCGAATGTATGATCATAGTTTATGTATGTTTCAAGAATTTTTTTCTTGTTTTCTGTTGCAATACGTTTAGCTTCGCCATTTCGGGTGTTATATTGGGATTTGCTGGTATGGTATTCGTTCCATATATATTGTTCGTCTTGATAGGAAAGACTTAAGTTCCATTTCAAGTCCTTAGTGATATCTAAAGTACCTTTGGCTGTTCCTTGAAGGAGTTTCTTGTTATTTTCAAAAGTATCTTCATTGATCATGGATACAGGATTGAAGTTTTGGGAGATAGTTTTGTCGCTATACCAAGAGCCGTCTGCATTGGTGACAGGAACTAGTGGAGAATAATAATTCATGGCATCGAATACGGATTGGCCATCTTTGGCGGAATCAACGGTGGTACCTTTTGATTGTGCGGCATTCACGTTAAAGGCTAAGGTGAGCCGATCATTCAGTGCTTTGGTTTGCAAGAATGCGCGGCCGCCGAAACGCTCGAAATCTGTACCACGTACGATACCTTGTTTGTTTTGATAACTCATGCTGGCACTGTATTGAGTCTTTTCTGAACCGCCATTGATAGAAACGTTGTGGTTATGACTGATTGCTGTGCGCAGTACTTCATCGTTCCAATTGGTGTTTGCTCCTTTGTCATTCGGAAGAGTGATGTTATTTTCCTTGGCATAGGTGCGGAGTTCGTCGGCAGTCATCATATCCAAACGCTTGGCAATGTTGTCAAATGCAAGATATGCGCTGTAGTTTACAGAAGTGTGCTCACTTTTACTACCTTTTTTGGTGGTAATCAAAATTACACCGTTAGCAGCCTTGGAGCCATAAATAGCTGTTGCAGAAGCGTCACGAAGTACGTCAATGCTTTCAATATCTTCGGGAGCAATCAGACTTAATGACATACCGGGAATACCGTCAATAACATAATAAGGTTCCATTGCCGCACCGGTACGCAGAGAAGAAGCCCCACGTAAAGAGATAGAAGCTGTACCAGAAGTCGGGTCGCTGCTTTGTACTACCGTCAAACCAGGGACTTTACCTTGCAACAACTGTCCAGGGTCAGAATAAACTCCTACATTCAGTTTGTCTGCTTTCACAGTGGTAATGGAGCTGGTTACATCCTTACGACTCATACTGCCATAACCTACTACCACAACTTCATCTAATGTTTTAGAATCTTCTTCCATAATAATCTTCAAAGAAGATCCTTTTACTGTAATTTCCTGGGTAGTGTAACCCACGTAAGAGAATACGAGTGTCTTTCCTTGTGCTACATTCAGTGTAAACTGTCCGTTAAAGTCAGTGATAACACCGTTGGTAGTACCTTTTTCGACTACATTCACTCCGATAAGGGGTTCTCCGGTCTTGTCTGTGACAATACCGTTAACTTGATTTTGAGCAAATGCCAGTGTACTGTTTAATAGGAGTAATGCAAAGACTACTATCTGTGCAAATGTCCTTTGGGTTAGAGATTGTACGTTTAGCATAGAATTTAATTTTGGTTTTGATTAATATGTTCTTGTTTAATACTGCATAGTTCTCTATATATTATGAATTGGTTGTTACAGTTTGATGTATATTTTCTTAAGATATAGCGGATAACCGATACACCCCAAAAACAGAGTGAAAACGAGGGCGTAGACAGCTGAGGCAAGGTAGGCGTCGGTTATTCCTGAATGAATGGCTGCATAGGCTGCCGCCTTCCATCCGGTACTTCCCATCATAATGGCAAGTACTTCGCTCAGTACATAGAGGAATAGGGGGTTGACGCCGAAGATGATGAAGAAGCGGCACCATTTTTGTTTATTCCTTATGTCTATATAATACATTAATGTGGCAAGTGACATGGAAGCCGCTCCGCAGGTCACCAGAACAAAAGTAGGAGACCATATTCTTTTATTTAAAGGCAGCGCATCTGCCAACAAATAGCCGATACTCATCAGAATGAATCCGGTCAAGAACAAACGGAGCACTTTGTTTTCTGTCTGATGGCTTTGTATTATCCATTTTCCACATGAAAAACCGATACAAGTGTGGGCGATAGCAGAGAGAGTGCTTACAAATCCTTCCGGATCAATCGGGCTCTTCTGATAGAGATGTGCTTCGCCGAAAAGTTGCCTGTCAATGATGGATAAAATATTGCTTTCATCGCAGGTATAACCGTTCCCCATGCATAATATGACAGTGTAGCTTACCAGTAAGATAAAGGTTAATGTGGGGATGAACTTATGATTCATAAATAGGGCTGTAAAAGAAATAACACAGTAACATAAAGCAATGCGTTGTAGTACCCCGGGGATGCGCAGATGGACAAAAGGCAGGAAGTCACCTTCACATACATGGTCAAACCAACCGATTGCCCATCCGATGCATAGAATAAGAAATGTGCGTTTCAATATCTTGGTTACCACTTGTAGGGAAACGTTGAAATTGAATTTGTTTAATGAAATATATGTTGAAATACCCATGATGAACAGAAAGAAAGGAAAAACCAAGTCACAAGGTGTCAGTCCGTTCCATGCAGAATGTTGTAAAGGTGCATACGACACTTTGCCTCCTGCATTGTTGACCAGAATCATTCCTGCTACAGTGATGCCCCTGAGTGCATCGAGTGACAAAAGCCTCTTTTTAATGGGCAGTGCCTGCTGTGCGGTTTCTGTATCGAGTTCTTTCTTTTTCATCTTACAATCAATTGTTTATCAATGTTATAGCCTCTTTTGCTACTTCTATACAATCACCTTCGGCAGATGCCGCATAGGTGTTCTTTGCCAGTGTCCATGGTTCTTCCAGGGCATACCAATCTATGGTCATGGCTGGATTATCGGCAGTGGGGGTTGATGAATTACCTACTGGCAGTACAGGAAGTTTGCCATCCAGTTGGTCTTGCAGTACTTGCCAGTATTTTTCCCAACGTTTTATAATAAAAGTCGCGCAGTAGTCCGTTCCATTCTTTATGGGCATAATCTCGTAACTTGCCGATGTCGGCGCAGTAACGGTTTCCCCATGTGGTGATTTGTACGCGGGCATTCCATTCGTAGAGGTCTTTCTCTTCAGATGTACTTCCTAGATTGCGCGCTTGTTGAATCCAGTTCCCTACTTTGAATTCTTTGCGTGTGCCCAACAGTTTGTCTTGCATTATCAGTAGTTCCAAGAACTGTCGGGTATGTGTGGCATAACTTTTTTATCGAAGCTTTTAAAGTCGGCAACAGCGTAATTGTACACTATTCGGGCACGGTCGGCAATGGCTTGTCGGGTGATATCAACTAGATCATATTCAAAGTTGTTGTTACCGCGATATTTGTGTGCTACGCTCACCATCAATCGTGCGGCTTCTGCTGTGGTAGTGGGGTCGTAATAGTTGCACATTTTGCTCCAGCTGGATGCTTGGAAATTATTCAGTGATGGGCGCCCGCAAAAGATACTTTCGTGAGGACCTTGTTGGTTGTTGCCTGCCGGACAGTTGTAGATGCCGTTTGCCAAGATTTGCCAAGCTTGCCAGATAGATTCATCGTCTGTGCCATAGCGTGCGCGGATGTATTGTTTTATCCATTCTTCTTTGGTAAACTTTTCTGCACGCCAAGGTAGTTCGCACATCAGTTCGAACATAATGGGATTATTTTCAATGCCTTCCATTGTCAGACCGATGCCTTTTAGCTGAGCGGCCAGTGGGTTGTCTTTGGTCAGGTAAAAATTATGAAGAAGTTGGTCCATCCTTCCATGCAAACCCACGTTCCCACCGAAAT
>OKWD01000064.1_pt1 | contig 17566 bp, 18 predicted proteins | sample 1607011 | NCBI WGS metagenome assembly OKWD01 (sample SAMN04414077, study PRJEB24778) | human gut metagenome | material: faecal | host: Homo sapiens | reverse complement strand
ACAACGGAATAAACCACCATTTCAACACCAATGCTGTCTGCAAGACCGTTGGTGTCAATCTTTGCGTCAACTTTGATCTTGTCGCCGAAAGAGTTTGCTGAAGGATCGAGCGGAGTGGCTTCAAGCACCTTGATGCCGTCCCAACGGGAAACCACATTGTCTTTCCATTCAACCAATGCTTTGGCTTTTGCAAAATTGTTTTTCTTGAGATCCTTGCCGTATTTTCCTTCTTTCAGATAGAAGCGTTCGATGTAGTCGTCAATCATACGCTTCATGGTGAAGTTAGGAGCGATGTGGGCAATGGAGTTCTTGATGTATTGAATCCATTCTGGAGAATATCCCTTTGAGTTCTTTGCAAAATAAAGAGGAATAATCTCGTTCTCAAGCATAGAGTAGATGGTTGCGGCATCGAGCTTGTCCTGCTGACCTTGGTCGGTGAATGTGCGCTTGTCAGTCAACGCCCAACCTGCATCTTTGCGGTAGCCTTCATACCACCATCCATCAAGTACGGAGAAGTTGAGCACGCCGTTCATCTCCGCTTTCTCGCCAGAAGTACCAGAGGCTTCCAATGGACGAGTCGGAGTGTTCAGCCAGATGTCGACACCTGAAATCAGACGTTTTGCCAATGTCATGTTGTAGTTCTCCAAGAAAATAATCTTGCCAAGGAATTGCGGCATTCTTGAAATCTCTACGATTCGTTTGATGAGTCCTTGTCCTGCACCGTCGGCTGGGTGAGCCTTGCCGGCGAATACGAATTGTACAGGGAACTTCTCGTTGTTAACGATTTTAGCCAAACGGTCAAGGTCGGTAAACAACAGGTGCGCACGTTTTGTAAGTCGCAAAGCGGCGTGCGAAACCGATAATCAATGCGTTTGGATTGATTTTGTCCATGATGGAGACGATGCGTGAAGGGTCTCCCTGGTTCTTAAGCCATGTCTCTTTGAACTCGCGCTTAACGTAGTCGATAAACTTGTTTTTCAACGCAATGCGGATGTTCCAGATATCTTCTTCTTTGGCTTTCAGGATAGGAGCCCAAGTCATTTCGTCCGACTGAGTTCCCAATAGTGCTCGCCGAAAGTCTTCTTGTAGAAATCTTTCCATTCAGAAGCAGCCCATGTTGGCATGTGCACACCGTTTGTCACATATGAAACGTGTGACTCTTCAGGAGCGTATCCTTTCCATACACCTTGGAACATGCGTTTTGACACTTCGCCGTGCAGCCAGCTTACACCGTTGGATTCCTGGCAAGTGTTGAGTGCGAATACACTCATTGAGAACCGTTCGTTTGTGTCAGGGTTCTCACGGCCATATTCATAAGGTCTGACCACGAAATGCCAAGTTTCGCAGGATATTCACCGAGGTATTTTCCGAAGAGGCTCTCTTCGAAATAGTCGTGTCCGGCAGGCACTGGAGTGTGTACGGTGTAGAGACCTGTGGCTTTAACCAATTCAAGTGCTACATCGAAGCTCAAATGGTCGTTCTGTACGTATTCAACAAGACGCTGGAGGTTGAGCAGGGCTGCGTGTCCCTCGTTGCAGTGATACAACTCTGTGTTGATGCCCAAAGCACGGAGCATCATGACGCCGCCGATACCGAGCAGGTATTCCTGTTTGATGCGGTTTTCCCAATCGCCACCATAAAGTTTGTGTGTGATTGGACGGTCGAACTCTGAGTTCTGGTTGTTGTCTGTGTCCAACAAGTAGAGTTTCACTCTACCCACATTCACTCTCCAAATGTTGCAGTAGATGTTGCGGCCTGGGTAAGGAACGGCAAGAACCATCGGAGTTCCGTCGCTGTTGAGCACTTGCTCCACAGGAATTTGGTTGAAGTTCTGCGCTGGATATTCAGCAATCTGCTGTCCGTCCATTGAAAGAGACTGGTCGAAGTATCCATAGCGATACATGAATCCGACAGCAGTCAAGTTTACACAAGAGTCGGAAGCTTCCTTGATGTAGTCGCCGGCGAGGACACCAAGACCTCCAGAGTAGATTTTCAAAGCGCTGCAAAGACCATACTCCATACTGAAATAGGAGATTGAAGGCACATCCTTGCGGTATGGCTTCTTCATGTAGTCTTTGAATGCCTTGTGCACTTCATTGAGACGTGCGAGGAAGGCTTCGTCTTTAGCCAATTCCTGACAACGCTCCAGACTTAGTTTTTGCAATAACAAGACGGGGTTCTCATCCGTCTGCAACCATAGGTTAGGGTCAATGTCTTGAAAGAGATTTCGCGCCTCGCTGTTCCACGACCACCATACGTTGTGTGCCAATTCATCAAGGCTCTTGAGCTTGGCTGGTAATTCTGCATGGATTGTGATGTCGCGCCATACAGGGGCATTTGTGTTGCTTACTTTCAATTTCATAGTTAAAATATTAAAATTAGAGGCACTATGCCAAATTGTGTTTATTGTTTTCTAAAGCCATTGTATAGGATGTGTCGTAATATCTTATAAAGTCAGCCCAAGCTGTACCCTTTGAGGAGCTGATGGCTGCTTTTCTGATTTTCTTTGTCAAAGAGACATCGGCGGTCAGCAGATATTTGAGTTTCTCGGCAATGTCGTTGACTGCCATTTCGTAGTTCGAGTCTGACCGGTGGGTAACCTCGACGCCGCACTTGCTGAAGCCTCCTCCGAATGTGGACAGAATCCATTGCCCGAAGCCTGCAAGGTCGGTAGTGATTGTGGGTATTCCGAACGCCATGCTTTCGTGGGGAGTGTATCCCCAGGGTTCGTAGTAGGATGCAAAAACGGCGGCGTCAAAGCCAATGAGCAAATCGTAATATTGCATATTGAAAATCCCGTCAGAACCATTGAGGTAGCAGGGCACGTAGATTGTGTCTACTTTGCTGTCCGCCGAATTGTGCATTCCCAGATATTCCAATTTGTTGTATATTGCATCTGAGGAATAGTCATGAAGGCGGTGTGTTATGATGCAGTCTTCCAAAGCGCCTTGAGTCTCGCCTTTTTCCAAACGGCTTTTTAAATCTTCGCGCGCGCCGTTTTCCCATGCGGGAACCAGTATGAAGGCGATTGTCTGCCGATTCATGTTGTGGCCGTTGCGGAGGGCGTTTGTCGCATCGATAAACATGTCGAGACCTTTGTTGCGGAATTCATTGCGTCCGGCGGTGGCATATAGGAATGTGCGTCGTCATAATGCTTTCCGGTCAGGGCTTCTGCCACTTGCAGCAATTTGGCGCGGGCTTTCTTTCTCTGCGCGGTGTATTTCTGACGTTCCGGCACAATTGAGAGCTCGAATCCATTCGGTGTGACAAGCGGCTTGATTTCAAGCAGCTGCTCGCATTCCCGGGCGGTTATGTCGCTTACGGTGGTGAAACAGTCGGCATTGTGAGCGGCTGTTTTTTCCAGTGAATGTTTTGACTGCATATTGAGCTCGGATGCCATCTGGTCGCCGTTGTAGCCGTTGAAGTAGTCGTAAAGGGGCTTTCCGTTGCCGCAGATGCTTCTTCCGATGCTTGTGGCATGCGTTGTGAAGACGGTCGCAATCTGTGGCGAGTTGGCTTTCAGATAGAGCAGTCCCATGCCGGTGGTCCACTCGTTGAACTGAGCGACAACGCGGTCGTTTTTTTTCGCCAAGAATTTTGACAAGCTGTCAATTACTATGGCAGAGGCGATGGCAAACGCGCAGCCTTCGCCGTAGTCGCCGTAGGAGTGCAGCGAGTCGACTTTGAATTTCTCCCACATCAATGCGTAGAAATCATCCAATTTGGGGTAGACGCCGTCGAAATTGACAAGGATTGCAACCGGATTTCCCGGAACCATCCATCTTCCCACTCTGACAGATATGCCATAAGGAAGATTGGCGGACTGCCGCCAATTCTTAAGTAGTGCTTTTGATTCTTTAAAAAAAGGAGAGGGGTTTTGAGAAGTCCAAACGTCAGGACCGACAAAAATCATTTTGTCGCCTAACCGCTCATTCAAAACTTTTGCTTTTGATGATAATACTGTATATATTCCTCCAGCTTTATTACAAACCTCCCAACTTGTCTCAAACAAGATGGTCGGGCTTACATTCTTATTAGACATATAAAAAAAAAACGTGACATCTATTTTGGCGCAAAGATAGCGATTTTTATTTCTAAAACAGAAGAAATTAGAGTAAAACAACGATGTCGTCGACGGTGATGTGTTGTAAAAAATGAATTGGAAGGGCTATTATTTCATAAAAACGCATTACCTTTGTGTGGGAATCCCACAGACCGTCAATGATGTTGGATTTTGCAGTGTCGTTGGTGTGGTTTGAGGTGCCTTTGTAAAAATAATAAAGAAAAACTGATGAACGAAGACGTTTTGAAAAAGTTGAAAAAAGACGAGGATGGGCTGGCTACATATGAATATATAGCCAACAACATCGGTAGTTGTGACGGTGATATGCCGGAATTGGTCGATAATATAATAAAAGTTGACCGCAACGGTCAGTTTATTGTAAGCACGGCTCGTTATCTGGCTGCGATTGACAAGGAGAAATATTCTGACAGCATATCCAAATTGCTTGACGCTTCTATAGAAAAGGATCGTGACAGAAAGTATATGCCGAGTTTGTTGGCAAGCATTTGGGGTGAGGATTATGTTGAGAAAGCGGAAGAGTTGTGTGCTTCCGACAATAACTTCCGACGTATATATAAAAGAGTGTACCCTAAAGGTTTCTGATTTGAAATCAGGTGTTTTAATGGCGGTGTTGGCGATGGCTCTTTTATGGATGCCGTTGTCGGGAGGTGCTGTCGAATCTTCAAAAAAAGAAAATAAGGCAATGAAAGTGCTGTTGAAAACGTCCGAGGGCGATGTCGTGATTCTTTTATCGGAATTGACTCCCGGACATCGTGATAATTTTGTGAAAAATGTAGAGGCCGGCGCATACGATGGTGTGCTGTTCCATAGGGTGATAAAGGATTTTATGGTTCAGACCGGTGATCCGACGTCGAAGACGGCGACACCGGATGCGGTTCTTGGCGCGAATGATTATGGCGAAGAGATTCCCGGTGAGTTTGTTCTCCCTGAATTGTTCCACAAGCGTGGCGCTGTTGCGGCTGCCCGCACGGGCGATGCTGTCAATCCGGAAAAGAAATCGTCTGGCTCGCAGTTCTACATTGTCACGGGAAAGGTGTATAATGAATCGGAGCTTGTGGCGATGGAAAAGTCGTTGCAGAACCAGCAAAAGCAATCGGTGTTTCAAGCGTTGGCAAAGGAGCATCGCACGGAAATAATGGATTTGCGCAGAGCTCGTAACGCAGCGGGGCTGCAGGAGCTTCAAGACAGTCTGATTCAAGAAACGGAGGCCTCGTTGAAAGGAAAACTGTTCAAGTTTACTCCGGAACAGAAATCGGTATATACAACTGTCGGCGGCACTCCGTTCTTGGATGGCGGGTACAGTGTCTTTGGCGAGGTTGTTTCTGGAATGGATGTGGTCGACAAGATTCAATGCGTCGAGACAGCGCGCAACGACAGACCTAAGGAAGATGTCAGAATCCTGAAAGCTTCGGTGATTGAATGATAAAGACGTCGCGCTATCGGTTGGGCAATGGGCTGCAGGTTGTGCACAGCAGAAACTGTGCGACAGGAATGGCTGCGGTCAATTTGCTGTATCGTGTCGGGGCTAAAAACGAGTCGCCAGAATATACTGGGCTTGCGCATTTGTGCGAACATCTGATGTTTGGAGGCACTGCGGCTGTCCCTAAATTCGATTCTGTGATGGTGGAGGCCGGCGGTGACAACAATGCATGGACAAACAGCGACATCACCAACTATTATTGACATCCTTCCTTTTGAAACGTGGAAACGGCGTTTTGGGTAGAAGCCGACCGGATGCAGAATCTGTTGCTGTCTGACAAGTCGGTGGAAGTGCAGCGCAGCGTCGTGCAGGAGGAATTCAAGCAGCGCTGTCTGAATGCTCCGTATGGCGACGTCGGACACATTCTCCGCGAAATGGTCTATAAGGTGCATCCATATAAATGGCCGGTGATAGGAAAAGCATTGTCTGACATTGAAAATGTACCGGTCGAGGCGATAAAGGCTTTCTATCGACGCTATTACAATCCGGGAAATGCCATATTGTCGGTAGTGGGCAATCTGGACTCTGAAGATGTGTTTTCGTTGGCTGAAAAATGGTTCGCGGGCATCCCGTGTGCGGAAATGCCGGAGCGTACACTCCCTTGCGAGCCGACTCAATTGTCGGCGAGGGTGAAGGAGGTTGAACGCGACGTGCCGCATAATATGATAGTGAAGGCATACCGGATGTGTGGACGCCTTGACACTGACTATCCTGTCTGCGATTTGTTGAGCGACGTGCTGTCAAACGGCAGGTCGTCGAGACTGTTCCGCAACGTCTATGCGAAAGGCAATCTGGTCGCGTCGATAGACGCGTCGATAACTGGCGATGAGGATCCTGGAATGCTGATTGTCAAGGCGCAGCTGCTCCCTGGCGTTTCCTTCGACAGGGTTGAGGCAGCGATTGCCGATGAACTTCGCAAGGTGGCTGATGGCGATGTGAGTCAGTATGAGTTGGACAAAGTGGTCAACAAATATGAGTCTAATGCGCTGTTCAGTAATCTTAACAACGATGAGTTGGCTTCAAATCTGGCTTATTTCGAGATGCTTGGCAATGCGGAGATGATAAATGAGGAGGTGGAGAGATACAGGGCTACGACCCTTGGGCGAATGGCAGACGTGGCATCGGCTTTGTTTGCGGAGTCGAATTGTTCCACTCTGTATTATAAGGCGAGAAATAGTTGATAAAAAATGGGAGTATACGTTATCCTGTTTCTCGGAGAAATTATTACTTTTGTAACGAAAAAATAAAGAAAGAAAACAATGGCAACTTGGTTTGAATGCAAAGTGAAATATGAGAAGTTGACAGAAAATGGTCAACAAAAAGCGGTAACTGAACCATATTTGGTTGATGCCTTGTCGTTTACTGAGGCTGAGGCTCGAATTATAGAAGAGATGACTCCGTTTGTGACAGGCGGTGAGCTGAAGGTGACGGCTGTAAAGCGCACCAATATCGCGGAAATCTTCTGGGACGAGGAGGGCGATAAGTGGTATAAGGTTAAGGTGAACTTCGTGACCATTGATGAGAAAACTGCAGTGGAGAAGAAAACTGCCAATTTCATGATGGTACAGGCTGCGGATTTCAAAAAAGCCTACGACAACTTTATGGAAGGAATGAAGGGTACGATGTCCGACTTTGAGGTGGCCTCTATCAATGAAACAATGATAATGGATGTCTATAAAGAGGATTTAGGCGGAAACGAGGGCGTACAGGCATAATAAATAATTATGATTGATGTCGCAGAAAATATAAAACAAATGAAAAAGGAACTGCCACAGAGTGTGACTTTGGTGGCAGTTTCTAAATTCCACCCTACGGAGGCTCTGATGGCGGCTTATGATGCCGGGCAAAGGGTCTTTGGAGAGAGCAGGGCTCAGGAGCTTGTGCAGAAAGCGGCTACGATGCCGTCTGATGTGCAATGGCATTTCATCGGGCATCTGCAGACCAACAAAGTCAAGACTGTGGTCCCGATTGTGACTCTGATACATAGCGTTGACAGTGGCAAACTGCTGACGGCAATCAATGTCGAGGCTGAAAAAATTGGCAAGATTGTGGACGTGTTGCTTGAGCTTCACGTAGCGCAGGAGGAAACAAAATATGGCTTTGACATGAGCGATCTGGTATGCCTGGAGAAAACGGGAATGCTTGATAATTGCCGGAATGTGAGGGTCAGAGGTGTTATGGGAATGGCTACGAATACCGACAATGAGACAGAGATACGAAAGGAGTTTCAGCGAATTGTCGGGGTGTTCAGAGAAATGAAGTCTGGCATAATGGCGAAAAATCCCGCGTTCGACATTGTGAGCATGGGAATGAGCGATGATTATCGGATAGCCGTTGAGGAAGGCTCTACCATGGTCCGCGTAGGAAGCCATATTTTCGGACCTCGTCAATACTGATTATGAAATTAAACAATAACTACTTTAAAATCTAAAAATTATGACTCAAGAAAAGAAAAATTACACATTGCCTATCGTGGTGATGTTCTTCTTGTTCGCGATGATTTCATTCGTGACTGGATTCCAAAATCCGTTTGGAATAATCCTTAAAGAGCAGTTTGACCTGACTAACTTCGAATCGCAGTTGGGTAATGCCGCCAACTTTATCGCTTATGCGTTCATGGGTATTCCGGCTGGCCTTATCCTTCAAAAAAAGGTTATAAATTCTCAGCCATTGCAGCCGTCCTTGTCGGTTTGGTGGGCGTTGCGCTGATGTTCTTGTCGAGCACGCTTGATTCAGGTGTGTTTGCGGTTTATTTGACTGGCGCGTTTGTGGCTGGTTTCTCTATGTGTATGCTCAACACTGTTGTAAACCCGATGCTCAACACGCTTGGAGGCGGAGGCAATAAGGGCAACCAGTTGCTGCAATTCGGTGGCTCTGCCAACTCTTTGGCTGCGACAATCTGCCCGGTGCTTGTCGGCTATCTTATGGGCGACACTCTGAAGGGTCTCACTCTGAGTGCTGCCCGTCCGGCATTGTTTATTGCTATGGGCATTTTTGCATTCGCTTTGATCGTGCTTTTCTTCTCTAAATTGCCGGAACCTATTCTTGAAGAGGCAAAGCAAGGCGAGATTAAGCATGAGGAGAAGGCTACTATTGGCGGTCGCGTTGAAATATCGTCATTTCGCTCTCGGTATCGTTGCAATCTTCTTGTATGTAGGTATCGAGGTTGGCATTCCAAACATGGCAAATCTTTATATGACCACACAGACCAAGGAAGAGGCTGCCGCTACTGTTGACGAATACAACAAGCAGCAGAATGACCCTGTCTATTTGGCTGAGCTTCAAGCAGCCGACAAGGCAAATGCGGATGCGCTTGTAGCTTATCAGCAGGACAAGTCGAAATTCTCGGAAGAGGAAGCAAAGGCTATGATTGGATATGAAAACAAAGTAATCGGTGAGAAACAATATGAATCGGCTTATGAAATTTATAACGACGTCAAAAAACCGGGTAAAGGAATGAACCCTTCTGCTGCTGGTTCGCTGGTGGGGATGTATTGGTTGTTGATGCTTGTCGGACGTCTTGTGGGCGGATCGTTTGGCTCTAAATTCTCAAGCCGTGCGCAACTCTCAACAGTTGCCACTGTGGCAATCGCTTTCTTGCTCTGCGGATTGTGTATGCCTGATTCGACAATCAGCATTCCTGGATTCCAGAACATGTCGTTTACAATGATCGAGGCGCCTACATGCGTGCTGTTCTTCGTGCTTTGCGGTCTTTGCACGTCAGTTATGTGGGGCGGCATTTTCAACCTCGCAGTTGAAGGTCTTGGCAAATACACTGCAGTTGCCTCAGGATTGTTTATGGTGATGGTGTGCGGCGGTGGCATACTTCCGCTGATTCAAGGCGGTGTTGCCGATGCGGCTGGATATTTGTCAAGCTATTGGGTGCTCATTGCAGCCGTTGCCTATTTGTTGTTCTATGCAATGGTTGGAAGCCGTGTGAAAAAGGCTTAAGACATAACGATATTTTGAATCAAGGTGCCGGCAAATTTGCCGGCACCTTTTCGTTGTGCGCCGATTGTGTTGCCATGCTGTTTGGCAAAAAATGTGTGTCAATGTAAAAAAAGGTGTTGTTAAAAGAACGGAATATTTCGAACCTTGAGTCATGAAGCGATGGTGATTCAAGAAGAACAAGATGCGATATATGGGTATACCGTTTCGTATCACAATATCAATGAACCTTTACGAGGGCTGACATATTACGGGAGCCAGACAAGTGTGCAATTAGGTCTGCAACGGATTCCACTCATCGAAGGCATTATCAATAAATCGTCATATGACTTTGATATGTGGTTGCAAAGAGGAGATAAGCTGGTAGCGTTGAAAAAATTCGGCTTAGCTAATTTCAGCACCGCTACAGATACAGAAATAAAAGCATTGATTGGAGCAACAGGTACAGAAGGTGCATTTTGGTCGATGGAAGTTGCTAAAGGTACGGGGTTTAGTGGTGATGTAATATTTAATATTTACGCGCCAAGAGGAACAAAAATGATGTGTTGTGAGCCATTCTCAGGTTTTGGCAATGGCTCGGGGCGTAATTGGGATGGAATTATCAAACAGCAAACTTTTTGGATCAGAGAGTGAAATGCTACTACAACGAGGGACAACGTTCAAGATTACAAAGATTGAAAAACCAAATGGAACGTGGTATATTGATTTAGACGTTGTGGCACAGAATCCATTGCCATTTCCATATGTCGGAGGGTATCCATATAAATAATTATTTATACAAATTGATTGTAGATTTTGCGTATTCATGCACATAAAATGTCTTGAATGCCTCAGCTCCATCAATTAATGACAAATCAGCATGATGACAGAATCGATTAAACAACAACGCTTTCAATGTTATTGGGGTGTCGTCCATTTGCTCGAATGAAATAAGCCCTGCATCAATGTATTGTTTTCGCGGAACTACAATCCGCGCTGATTCCCTATTCAAGCCCTCTTGTTTGCAAAGATACGAAGTTTCTGATTTGTCGGTTCTATTTTGCAATTTTTTAATTGCTTTTCTTTTGTTGTTTTGCATACCCGAAAGACTTCGTGTTTAAAGGCTGGCATCCGCAGTGCCGTTGCTATGTTGTACCGATACTTGCGGACGATAAAGAGTTTGATAAGATACAAGAAGCTATCCTTAATGACGAGCCGATTCCTGAAAGTAAAAACGCGAACCGAGAGCCGAACAAGTATTTTCAAGATTGGTGGAAGAGTAATAAGAAGAGAGTTTCTGAAGCGCGTCATTGCCGTACTGGGTAAGAGATAATCCGAAGTACACAAGAATCAAGCGGGAGAAGACGGATGCGGAAAAATCTCTCGAAAAGGCAATCAAGGATGTCGTAATTAGGGCTCGGTCAAGTGGTGGCGAAGTGCAAGGATTAGCAGAGAGCATTGCCGCTGGACATAATGCAATCTGTACGCCGATAAATTACAAAAGCGAGGCATCTATTAAGCGAAAAGTTCTATTGGAGAGGAAGGAGAAAGGAGGTGCATATATGCCCGATAAGCTAAAAGACCTCGTGCGGACAACTATTATTGCGGACAGACGAAACATTGATATTGTTATTGAGCAATTAAGAATGTCAGAACCAGTCAAGGCATTTAAAGGAATCGCCGTGAAGAAACAGAGACCACAAAACCATCTCGGTTATAGTGGAAATATAGTCAATCTTCAAGCAAGCAATGGCCTTGTTGCAGAAGTTCAAGTTAATACTGCAAAAATGATTTACGCCAAAGAGCTCCCAAAAAACGCAAAAGCTATATTGGGAGAAAAACTATGGAATAAGATTCATCGAGAAACAGGTATTGAAGGCGGCTTAGGGCATAAATACTATGAAGAATGGCGAGTGATGTCTAAAGAAGAACAACAGTCTGCAAAAGGTATTGCGTTGAGAAAGAGGTCTGAAGAATATTATTCGCACTTCAATAAATAACCTGCTTGTAATTGCGCCAAGAGTGTTTTTTGTTCCTCATCTGGTGATGGCGCAGCTGCCCATCTCCATGTTATGTCAAAAGATTCAAATTCGGCTTTGCTCATAGGTTCAACCTCCCAAAATGTGTTGTTTTCTTCTTCTACCCATGGGATGGAATCAGTATGCATTTCGTGTCTGCCTCTTGCATTAACCATCACTCCGTCACCAGAGTTTTCATCTATTGCGTAAATAGACTCGTTTATATAGTCGGCAAAATATTTCATAAATAGGCTTCTTGTTTAATCCTCACTTGGCTTTACAAAAATACAATATTTTTCGGAAAAATATCGATATATCCGTTTGTAATAATGTTTTTATCCATAGTGTAATTATTTAAAAATTCCTTTCAGTATCATTTTTATTGCTTAATCGCAGCAAGCAATAAAAAGGGCAACAACCACTACAATAGCAGATATGATTGCAGTGTTATCGTTTGCTCCTTGATTTGCTACAAGATAGACAAATATTTCTATTTGCCTATCTTGTAGTTAAACTTACTTCTTGCGCAAACCTATCGTGGACAAGATAGCAGGTGATGTGGATGGCAGTTGCCGCATGGCACGGAGATGGTTTGCAGACGCATGTGAGGATGCCAAGCAACCGGACTCTTTTTTGTTGTATGTCACTCCCTGTCCAAAGCCTAATTTGTGGGTGTGGATATTTGGATATTGGAGGCGGAATAACTATATTTGCATCGTGTTAAGGCGCAAGATAAAGGCATCGCTATATGTTTTTGGGGGCTTTTTGTGTGAAAATGTTGCAGGGCAAATCCTTGTGATAGTTTCTAACTTGTTTAATTGGCACGAAAACAAAGAGTTGAAAAATATATTAATTCGCATAAAAATCATAGAATAATATCCATATCAAAAATATTCAGTGGCAATGGATGCAAAAACAATGAGAAAGGTTGCGGACAATATCCGCATATTGGAGGCCGCAATGGTGGAGAAGGCAAAGTCTGGACACCCTGGAGGCTCGATGAGTGGCACAGACTATGTGAATACTCTGTATTCCAAATACATCTCTACGACCCAGATGATGCGAAATGGTTTGCCCGTGACCGGTTTTTCTTGGATCCCGGACACATGTCGCCGATGCTTTATGGCGTTTTGGCTATGTGTGGTAAATTCTCGATAGAGGATTTGAAGAATCTGCGTCAGTGGGGCAGTGTTACGCCCGGACACCCTGAAGTGGATGTTTGCAGAGGCATCGAGAACGGTTCTGGTCCGCTCGGACAGGGACATGCAATGGCGGTTGGCGCAGCCATCGCCGAGCGTTTTATAGCAGCCCGTTTCGGTGAGGTCGTTTCGCATAAAACTTATGCTTTTATCTCTGACGGCGGTGTCCAGGAGGAGATTTCGCAAGGAGCAGGACGCTTGGCGGGATATCTTGGATTGAGCAACCTGATAATGTTCTATGACAGCAACAAGGTGCAGCTGGCGACAATGGTGGATGATGTTACATCGGAAGACACCGCTGCAAAATATCGTGCATGGAATTGGAACGTAATTGAGATTGACGGCAACGACTCTGACGAAATCTGCAAGGCTCTGGATCAGGCTTTGAAGGAGGACGAGCGTCCTACGCTGATTATTGGCAACACGGTGATGGGCAAAGGATGTGTCGATGCCGATGGCAACAGCTTTGAGTTCAAGTGCAGCACGCATGGCAATCCTTTGAGCAAATCAGGCGCAAGCTATAAGATGACAGTCAAGAATCTGGGTGGAAATCCGGAAGACCCATGGGCTGTCTTTGAAGAGACTAAGGCGCTTTATGCCGCCAGAACAGAGGAGCTGAAGGCAATCGTTGCCGAACGCCGTGCGAAATTTGACGCTTGGGCTAAGGAAAACCCGGAGGATGCGGCGGAACTGCAGTCGTGGATTGACGGCAAACTCCCGGAAATCGACTATAAGGCAATCGCCCATAAACCTAACATTGCTACGCGTGCGTCGTCGGCAGATGTGTTGACTGTTTTGGGTGAGAAAGTAAAGAATATGATTGTGTCATCAGCCGATTTGTCAAACAGCGACAAGACTGAAGCGTTTCTCAAAAAAGCGGGCAGCGTGATTGCTCCCGACAATTATGGCGGAAAATTCCTTCAGTCGGGTGTGGCTGAATTGACAATGGCTACGGTGATGAACGGCATCGCTCTTCATGGTGGCTTGCTCTGCGCTTGCGGCACATTCTTTGTGTTCTCTGACTATATGAAGCCGGCAATCAGAATGACTGCGCTGATGCAATTGCCGGTGAAATACGTGTGGACTCACGATTCTTTCCGTGTGGGAGAGGATGGACCGACACACCAGCCTGTGGAACAAGAGGCTCAGATACGTTTGATGGAGGAGTTGAAGAATCATTCAGGCAAGAACAGTATGCTTGTGCTTCGCCCTGCCGACAGCGCGGAAACGACTGTTGCATGGAGATGGCGATGGAAATGTGGAATTCGCCGTACTGGTTTGATTCTCACTCGTCAGGATGTGGAGGACTTGCCAAGTGCCGGCGGCGACCGTTATGCAGACGCTTTGCAGATGCTGAAAGGCGGATATGCGGTTGTCAACTGCGAAAGCCTGATGTGGTGCTTGTGGGTAACGGCTCTGACGTCATGCTGCTTGTAAAGGCTGCTGAGCAATTGAAGGAAGAAGGTGTGAATGCGAGAGTAGTTTCGGTGCCTTCGATTGGATTGTTTATGTCGCAGGAGGATGGTTATCGGAAAGCGTTGATACCTGACGATGTGCCTACTTATGGCAAGACTTCGGGAATCCCGTCTACACTGCTCCGCGTGGTTGGCTCGAAGGGCAAAATCTCGGGATTGGATCATTTCGGATACTCTGCGCCATACAAATTGCTCGAAGAGAAGTTTGGCTTTACGGTTGACGCTGTATTGGCGGAAATCCGTGATTTGTTGAAATAATTAAATTAAAAAGTAAATGATGAGTTGGCATTTGATTCCCATATATATGGTTGTCGAATGCCAATTTGTCAATTGTAATGAATAACAATCAACGTATTATTATGAAATTATTTGTTAAGATGTTCGTGGTGTTGGCGGTGCTGTTGCTTACTGCCAATGTCAGAGCGCAGATGCCGCAGCAGTTGTCTGACCCTGCGGTTAGAGTCGGAAAATTGCCGAATGGATTGACGTATTATATACGCCATAATGAATATCCAAAAGGACAGGCTGACTTCCATATCGCCCAGAAGGTGGGTGCGGTGCAGGAAAACGAGGACCAAAATGGTTTGGCTCACTTCCTTGAGCACATGTGTTTCAATGGCACGAAAAAACTTCCCGGACAAGTTGATTCTGACGTGGCTGGAGTCGAAGGGCGTTAAGTTTGGCATGAACTTGAACGCACACACCGGCACTGATGAGACGGTGTACGATATAATGAACGTGCCTGTTCAAAAGAAGGAGGTTGTCGACTCTTGTCTGCTTATCCTCCACGATTGGGCTGACGCGTTGACGCTTGCCGACGAGGAGATTGAGAAGGAGCGTGGCGTCATCCATGAGGAGTGGCGTATGGGCAACGGTGCGGTTTCGAGAATCCTCAATCGCCATGCCGCAGAACTCTATCCAGGCACAAAATATGCTACCCACGACGTGATTGGCAGCATGGACATTATCGACAATTTCAAGCCACAGGTGCTCCGCGACTATTACGAGAAATGGTATCGTCCGGATTTGCAGGGTATTATCGTTGTCGGCGATGTTGATGTCGACGCTGTCGAGGCAAAAATCAAGGAGTTGTTCTCGCCTATAAAAATGCCTGAGAATCCAGCAAAATTTGAGTATCAGGTGCTTGGCGACAACGAGGAGCCTATCGTTATTTCCGATAAGGACAAAGAGATGCCTGCCAACGTGTTGTTTGTGGCGCAGAAGTATGATTTCTTGCCGAGAGAATTCCGCAATACGGATGTCGGAATCTTGATGGAATATATAGATTTCATCATCAATCAGGTTCTTAACGAGCGACTCACGGCTATACAGCTGTCGCCTGACGCTCCGTTTAGCGCTTGTGATGCAGCAATGAGCAATTTCTTGTATGCCAACACTAAAGGGGCATTGCTGTTTCAGGCAGTGGTAGGCGACAAAGGTTCGGAAGCCGCTTTGCGTGCGGTGCTGACAGAATTGAAGCGTATGCAGAAATTCGGCTTTACGGCAGGCGAGTATGAGCGTGCCCGTAATGAGTATGTCAGCGCGTTGGAGAAACAATACAACAATTTCAAGACGTCTAAAAATGACTATTTCACCCAGATTTATATCAATAATTTCATCGAGTCAAATCCGATAACTGCGGTCGACTATGAATACAACACGATGAAGGACCAGTTTGCGATGCTGCCGGTTGACCAAATCAACGCATATATAAAAGAGCAGTTTGTCCCGGGTAAGAATTTGGTTGTGATGTCGCTTTGTCCGGACAAGGAGGGCGTGGCCGTTCCTACTGTGGAACAATTGAAACAGGTGATTGCCGAGGTCGACAGCGCGGAGGTGGAAGCCTATGCCGACAATCAGGTTACAGAGCCGTTAATGGAAAAGACTCCGAAGGCTGGAAAGATAAAGAAAGAGACAAAAAATGATGCTCTGGGCTATACTCAGCTTACGCTTTCCAATGGAGCGAAGGTGGTTCTGAAGAAAACAACGTTCAAGGAAGACGAAATCCGCTTGTATGCAGTGAGCAAGGGTGGAGCGTCGGTCTATGATGCAAATGACTATTCAAACGCTGTGTTCAGTTGCGATATGATTGGCAGCACGGGTCTTGGAAAGTTCAGCTACACAGATTTGCAGAAAATTCTTTCAGGCAAACAAGCAAGTGTGTCGATGGATGTCAGCGCATACGATGAGTCGGTCAGCGGACGCTCGAGTGTAAAGGATTTGGAAACTATGATGCAGCTGATGTATCTCAGTTTCACACAGCCGCGTGAAGACAAGACTGCTTTCGAGAACATCAAGAAAATGATGATTTCGCAGGTTGAGAACGCATCCCACAGCCCTCAATATGTGTTCCAGGATTCATTGGTTACAAACCTGTACGGACACCATCCGAAGGCAGTTATCCAAAGCAAGGAGGCATTTGAGAAGGTTGATTACGACCGTGCAATTCAAATCTATAAGGAGCGTTTTGCCAATGCCGCAGACTTTACATTCTTCATTGTCGGAAACTTCGATGAGAATCAGATCCGTCAGTATGTAAAACAATACATCGCATCGTTGCCAGCCAACAAGAATTTCGAGAAGGCAGTGAACGATGGCAGAGAAATCGTAGCGGGAAATGTGCGCAAGCAATTTGTGAACAACAACGAAGGCAAACTTGCCATGCTTGCAATGGTTTGGAATATGGATATGCCGTTGACAATGAAGAATAAATTGATTGTCAGCATTACAGGTCAGTTGATGTCAAACGAATTGCTCAACAGCGTCAGAGAAGACGAGGGCGCGGCATACAGCCCATATTCTGTTGGCTACATCGACAGAACATACAAAGACAATGCAACAATCCAGACGTCATTTGGCTTGAATCCTGACAAGTACAAGACCAGTGAGACTGCGACAATCAAAAGTCTTGAGAAGTTGTCTAAAGACATTCCTGTGGCTGAGTTGAAGAAAATGCAGGAATATATGCTTAAAGCTATGATGAGAACATTGTCGAAAACGGATATTGGCTCGGAGTTCTTGAGTCGTATGTCGTTGACGGCGAGGATATGTATACAGGATATAAGAAAGCGGTAGAGGAGTTGACTGTTGGCGACATTGAGAATTTCGTCGACAAATTGATCAAATCCGAAAACAGATTTGAGATACTGATGCTCCCGGAATAAGATAACCGGCTAATAAAAAACAAAGACTGCGGCATTTTTTGTCGCAGTCTTTGTTTTTTTACTATCTTTGCGTCTATAATACACAAATATAAAAAGGCTCAATTTCAGACCTATTAAAGAATATTAAATTAGAATTTATGGAGCATTCGATACAGACTGTCAAAGACCGCTTCAATTCAGGTGAGCCACTTGAATATGTGTTCTTTTGGGGACACCATG